>Ga0209541_10001212_pt1 | contig 51732 bp, 60 predicted proteins | sample RifCSPlowO2_01_FD_184027 | JGI IMG/M metagenome (GOLD analysis project Ga0209541, IMG submission 184027) | Groundwater microbial communities from Rifle, Colorado - Rifle CSP2_plank lowO2_0.1 (SPAdes) (version 2) | ecosystem: Environmental > Aquatic > Deep subsurface > Groundwater | place... | reverse complement strand
TAAACTCGTCAGTTTCAATGAACCTAAGCAAGGCAGCAACTGACATCAATGCAACAATAATTGAGATAGGAATAACTAGAATAAATGCAATAATAGATATTGCAACAAGTTTTAAGGTCATAACTACTAATAGGTATAATAGGCCGGCAAATAATGCAATTGGAACTGCATAAATTATTCCTATTGCAATTGCAAGAAGCGCCACAATAAAATAAGACTTTATCGAATATTCATTAAAATCAGGCATTTCATACCTTTTTTCATAAATGTTTCTTGCTGCAAATAAAATATAGCCAAAGCTGATTAGGTTTAAGATAGGTATCAATCCAAAAATAATTACCTTCAGTAATGCATTTAAATTTGTAAGCGGGAATTTTAAAAAGAATCTAGCTCCTTTTTTCTCATCCATAAAATCACATAATAGTTAGGTTATATATAATTTTGTTTAAATCTATAAGTTACAAATCTAAGCCTTCTTGCAAACAAGCAGAACATCAGGCAAAGGCAATCCCTTGTCAGATTTTATTGCGCTTGCGCTAAATCCGTTTCGTTCAAGCATCCTTAGCCATGAACTTATGTCCCTGTAATAAAGCCTTGGAAAGCAGTTCAAAAGCCTGTCAAGATTGGATGCAAACAAATACTTCCACAAGGGCCTTTTTTCAATGTCTTGTATTATCACGATTCCTTTGCTTTTCAGCTTGCCATGAACCTGTTTTATCAGCCTTTCCTGTTCAGCATAAGGAATATGATGCAGGAAATCACTCATTACAATGGCATCGCAGCTGGCAAGCTTCAAATCCTTTACATTCTTGATCTCAAAATGTATGTTTTTCCTGTTCACAATGGTTTTCTTCGCTATCTCAACCCTTTTTCTGCTCAAGTCAAACCCATGAACATCCCTGTCAGCGCTTTTCAATGCAATTAAGTTGGCAAGCAGCCCATATCCGCAGCCAACATCAATCATTTTTCCGCTTTTAGGCAGGAACCTTTCAATAAGCAAAAAAGGGCAGAGTCTCCACCTGAGCCTTATGTAAATCTTGTCAGATAATCCCAAGAAATCATACATTCTTTTTATCTCACTTGGAATCCATCTCATACAAACATGCATCCCCTATCCTTTTTTTCTCATTTAATCCGCATTTTTTGACAGCAATGCAATCTTCATCGAAAACAATGACTTCAGTTACATTTAAGGTGTTTAAATCGTTTTTCATTTTATCGCAATCCCTTGTAACAAGCCTAGAGTTTACAAGCCTATTGTATTCTTTGCTCACAAATTGCTCGTTCCAGCCTCCAGCCCCATTTTTTCCTTTGGTGGCAGCTAATGCATAGAATGCCTTTGCAAACAATGCGTCTTTGTCTTCAAGCAATTCTGAGTAGGTTTCATAATTTTCATAGCTGTCAATGAAAAATCTTCCTTCAATGTAATCCACAATTTCAACAGCATTCTTTTGCCTTTCTCCATAATTTGGAAGATAAGGCGTATGCACCTCATTCACAGCTATGCTTGCAATTGGCACCAAAACAAGGCTTGTCACAGCTAACGCATATAACAGCCTTGGCAGCCTCGTTTTGGTCATGAAATACAGCGCAAAGAACAGTATGAAGTACATGTAAGGGTCTGTGTAAACATAATTAAATAAGGGTATAAACACTATGAGCCTTGTCATAACCAATATGATTATTGCGACAATTGGTATGAAAAAAAGTCTTTCTTCTTTGCTTTTGTCCCTTATATAAAAATAAAACAATGCTAAGCTAGCCAAGGGCAATATAATGGCAGCAATGTTTTCATAAAGCAATGTCTTGAAGTCCAGAAGCCAATTGCTTAGTACATATGTTAGCGCGCTCCCATCTCCAACATTCATTAAGTACTCGATCCACCACCATGAAGATAATGCCAAGGCCAAGGCTGCGCTGGCAATAACAATCATCTTTTCCTTTCCTCTCTTTGCCAAGAATAATGACAAAAACAAAACAGAGCTTACTATGGCAGTAGTCTGGTGTGATATCACTATAAGGGCATAGAATATGCTTATGAAAATGAATCTCCAATCAAGCCTCTTTTTCAGGAAATAAAGCATCAAGAAGGCAAACACTAAAAAATTGACCCAGGAAAACATCTCTGGCAGCCTTCCAAGCCTTACATAATTTCCTATGGACATTGCATTGAATGAGAACAGCACAAAAAAACCAAGCCTTTTTGCAAATGAAATGTCAAGTTTTTTGCCAAAGTAATTTATTATCAAAAGACTGATGAAGAATAAAATCATTTCAGATATAAATGTAGAATACAATAAGTTGTTCGTTAGGTAATATATCGGTAATGTAAATATGAACCATCCTGGTGGGTACATGCTGAAGACATCAACTCCATTGTACCAGTATGGGCAGAGATCGAACAGGCCGCACTTGTCAAGGAAAAACAGTTTCGCGATATGGCTTGCATAATCATTGGTGTAATCTAAAGGAAATACATGCAATATCTTGCTTTCATTCAATACCCTGATAATAAAGTATATGCTCAATGTTATTATGCTGAAATAATACCATTTGTTTTCTATTTCCTTTCCCACATTAGCCTCTCATCATAAAGAACCTTGCATCCAATTAATTGTTGACCTGGTCAACCCTTGGGTCAGGCAGCACTTCCCCATAATACTCCTTTGGTATTGTTAAGTTCTCAGGATAAGAAATCTCCCATATCTTTAATGGTCCGATAAGTCTGCCATTGTACACTGCAAGAGGCATGCCATTGCTGTCATCATATGTAACATTGAAATACTGGCTTTTGTCATTGAACAAATACAGTTTTGCAAATAATGTCTGCCTCACTTCCGGCGACAAGTACAGGGCAGCCCCAATAGGCATGCTTTGAGACCCTTCTATGTAAGGTATTATCCTTAGGCATCCATCAAGCCCATCCCCATCAAATTCAATTAATTGGTTTTCTAAAAATATGCATTTCAGAGGCACATCAGACCTTTGTCCATTGTAAAACATAACTGCCTTTGGCTGCTGCATCTGCTGGCTGGTTCCATTAGGCTCTTTAAATGGCAGGATAAAGCCGCCTATGCCTGTTGATCCAGCAGGAAATAGCTTTCCCTTATACAAAAAGTCTTTGTCAAGCGAAGTTCCTCCTTTGTATATGAATGTCTTGCCATCCCTTGTTTCCTGTATATCATTTGTATCAAGCGTAAAGGTGTTTATCCATGAATATCTGTCATAATTTATATCAGAGCCTATGGATGAATATGCAGGGTACTTGCCTATTTCATCGCTTACTATAAGCAAGTGTGTTGCATTGTTTGCCTTTAAAAGTTCCAGGGCCTCAACATAAGAATGCGCTGTCAGCATATGCCTTCCAGTGAAGTAATTTATTGCCCCCCTTGAATTTCCGCCATCGCTTAATGTTGCCCTTCTTGCTCCATATTGTATAAGATAGCCATAATCCCACCAATGCGCAAAAACAGCATCTTCTTTGGTATTTTCCCTTGCCCATTTCATGGCATATTGCCACTGCCTGTCAAGATTCGGTCCTATGTACTTGCTTGTTTCAAGGACAGAATTTGAGTATCTGACCAATATTCCTTGAGGTATCTTAGCAAAGCTTATCGGGCTTGCAAGTATTATCAGCAATGCCGCAAATATAGATATCTTGTAAAAATCCTTTTTCATGCTCTTGGCATATTCATATGTTAGATAAACAAGTAAGGCAGCCATTATTGATATTATTGGCGAGAATACGAACATTAGCCTTGCTGCAGACCTCGCTCCAATTAGCATCAGCAGGAATAATATGAATATGAACGTATATTTCTTGTCAATCTTGTTTATGTTTTCAAATATGGCATTGTTCTTAAAAAACAAATAAAAGTAGATTATCCCTAAGAATAAAATGAATAACGCCAAGGATCCGAAGTATAAATTAACAGAAAGGTTATTTGTTCCATTTAGCCTTGATTCAGGGGAATACCTGCTAAATATGAAAAGGAATATGAACAAGGTATAAGCCAGCGTCACGCCCATGATTTTCCATCTTTCAACCCCAATAATAGTAATCATTTCATAAAACAATAAGCTGGATCCAATAAGGAACATCAGAACAAAAGGCATGCCTAGCTGCCCAACCCATTCCTTTACATAGGGCTGGTGGTTCTCAGCCACAGTAAGCGACCATCTTGTTTCTCCAAAAGGTGCTGTTAGCCCTGTGTATAGCTCACTGTATTTTTGTGCAAAAAAGCCAGGGCCAAATGTAATGCCAATGCCTATAACTATTATCGCCAATGTTATGATTAGGCTAAAAATGCTTAAAGGCATCTTTTCCTTTATTTTTCCCTTTATTCCAAGAATGTCTTTGTCATTTATTAAAAGGTTGACAATTGCCAGCAACAATCCCAATGTCATTAGCGCGCCTCCGGATAGGGTAAACAGCAGCGAGCTCATCGAAAAATTCCCGAGCCTGAACACTTGAATCATTGCAACCACAGAAAAATACCAGGCCATGTAGGAATAAACATCATTCTTGTCGAATTTGTTAAGCAATATTTCTACTATCACAAACAAGCCAACAGTTACGAATATGAAGCTTGTTCCACCCCATGTTAATCCCATTAAGCCAGTGCTCACCCCTGAAAGCACAGAATAAACAGCCTTCTTCCTCAAACTTGAGCTTTTCCATGAAGCAGCCAAAAAATATAGTGAGGCAAACATTAGCACAAAAGCCAATGCCTCCTTGTCAGAAACCCCTGTCATGGTCCTGAACAAGAATGTTGGTATCACAATAAGAAATGCAGATGCTACCAATGCAACCTTGTGGTTGAACAGTTCTTTGACAAACAAGTAAAAGAATACCATTATGAATATGAATGCTATTGCAGGGTATATTACATCAACATATTGCAAAGTTACATCCTTGAATACTGAAATAATTTTGTATAAGTAAACAATCACATATGAAAGCACTACATTCTCTCCAGCAGTTCTGTATCCTATAGGGTAGTACCTTAAGGTATCAATCGCCATAAGTTTGCCATTTTCCAATATGTACTCAGCATACCTTAAGAATAGCATGGCATCAGGGTCTGAAGGTATTAACTTGCCTGTTGTAATATCAGTTAACAGCCCAATGTTTCTTGTCCTTATGTAGTATCCAAAGTAAATCATTGCTGCAAGAATGCCATAATATATCCAGCCCGCGCCCTTAAATATGCTGTATAATTTGTTTTTTCTGGCCTCTATTTTTTCATGATTTTCATTGCTTTCAGAAACCATACTCTTACCTTAAAACGAATCTTTAAAAAACTTTCCTACTTCTTAACTATAACCTTCGTTTGGTTATTAGGTATAATAAAAATTATCACAAACAGAATGAATCCGAAAGTGCTTGTTGGATGCCCAACTTCATCCCATAAGAGCTATTGCCTTGCTCAATATGCTTCTGCAATTAAAAGCATGTCATATGACAATTTTGATGTGCTTTTGGTTGACAATTCAAAAGGCAATTCATATTTTAGGGCCATAAAAAGCCAAGGCCTGCCTGTCGTAAAGGTGCCTTACACTGAAAGTGCAAAGCAAAGAATAGTGGATTCCAGAAATATTATTAGAAGAAAAGTATTGGACTGTGATTATGATTATTTTCTTTCCCTTGAACAGGATGTAATCCCACCAAAAGATGTAATTCAAAGGCTTATTAGACATGATAAAGGCATAGTCAGCGGCGTTTATTTCACATACCAAAAAGACAAAGCCATTGAATTAGGCCTTAGGCCCGTGCTTTATAAGAAGTCTGGCACCAATAGTCTTAAGGTTATGCTTGAAAGGGATGTCTTGAAGCCAAGGCTCATAGAAGTTGGAGCCTGCGGCCTTGGCTGTGTCTTAATACGCAAAGATATATTAAAAAATATCCGGTTCAGGTTTAGCAAGGATTTCGAAGGATTTGATGATGTTTGGTTTTGCTATGATGCCTTTAACCTGGGCTTTAAGGTATACGCAGACACATCAGTTAAATGCAAGCACTTGATTTCAGGCTGGACCTGGGACAGCATCAAGGAATAGAATTTTCTCCTGAGTTTTCAGCCACTATTATCATTTCCTTTGTGTTTGTTATGATTCCAAGCATCTTTGTCAAGGCAAACGCAAGCCAATATGGCATTGTGTAAAAGAATGAAAACCCTCTTGCATAATTAAATCTGTTTAATATAACATTGAATCCAGCCCTTTTCAGCAATGCATTGATGGCAGCAAAATTCCAGTAATATAAGTGCTGTGATTTGTCCATGCCATAATCATGGGTTTCAGGCTTGTTTCTTCTGTATACAGGCAAGACAATCACAATCCTGCTATTATTATTAAGCTTGGACTTTATTTCCCTTAAGCATTCAAGTGGCTCTTCAACATGCTCTAGAACATGTACCATAAGGCACCCATCCTTATTTTTTATCTTGTCTAAGCTATTTACAGCATTTATGCCCCTCTTTTTGCATTCATTGACTGCAAATTTAGATATGTCAAAGCCAACAGCATGATCTTTGGCAAGGTATATATTCTGGCCCATTCCACACCCAAATTCAAATATGCTGCCTTTTAAGTATCCAATATAGTTTTTCTTGGAATAACCTGCCCTAAACATATAATAATGCCTATTCTTTAGCAGCCTTTCATGTATTTTTCTATGGTACTCTTCCTCATATTCATCCATATAAAGTTCTATTAATAGAAGGATTTAAAATTGTTTTTATTAAAAAATAATATAAAAAAAGAAAAAGGTTTTTAGCCTTTTTACAAGTTCTTTACTGTTATGTCACTTAAGGTTGTTCCAGTAACAAGCACTTCTGTGTTCTCTAGCTTGTAGTTCTTGTAGTTTGCTACTACCTTTGCTGCTCTCTGCGTGTCTAAAGCCTGAGTACCAGCCACTAGCATGGCAACCTTGTCTCCATTGTTTGCTAACTTTATTACTGCCTCGCCATCCTTAAATGACCAGCCAGCAGATGTTATTCCAAAGTTCAGCGTCTCAACCAATGGATTTGCCCTAGGTCCGCCAACCAATATCAAGTTGTACTTGGTTGGGTCTGTTACCTGGTCATCAGTCAATGTCACAGGATTTACTTCTGCAGGAGTACATGTTTCTCCACTGCCGCTTGTTGTAGTAGAAGCTCTTCCCTTTACAACAATATTGGCCCTTACAATGTCAGCAGGTATGTCTAATACAACAGAGTCGCTTGAGCCATGTGATTTCTGGTCCCTTATAATTATACCATATCTTCCCCTATGGTCTTCATCTTTGGTTCCTATAGCAACATCACCTGTTGATAACTTCTCCCATCGAACTTCACCAGCTTCTTCTGATGAAGCAGTTGCACCTAAACTGGTAATGCCTCCAGCAGCACCAAATCTCCATTGCATTGTAATATTGTCATTGTATCCTGGTTGGTCAGTAGCCTCATATGGCCTTACTGTTACATTCATATCATCGCCACTTCCTAATCCAGTGTCACCACCTACATTTACCAAGATATCATTGTCCTTAGTGCTCCCATAGTTTATATGGAAAGCCTGTGCTGAACTTGATGCATTGCTTATGTTTCCTGCAACCCTGACCTTGTTGTTCGTGTCTGAATAAAAGACAAGCAAACCTCCCAGGCCATTAGTACCACCATCGTCGACATTTGCCCACAGCCATATCTTGTCAGTTTTAATGTCTGTATTTGATGTGCCGTTGTTGTCAAAATTAGCCACATCAATTACAAGACCTTCATTAACAGGTGTATGTATATATAATGTGCTTACACCAGTTAAATTGTCTTGTAGGCCAGCCTGGTCTAGGTCAGTTGAAGTATCCATTTCAAATGTATAGGTCGCATACTTGTCATCTGATACAGTCAAACTGTCATAGCATATGCTTATGTAATTGTTTGGCAAGTCTATGCAGTCCCCAACCCCTGGAGGATTATCACTTGCATCGTCATATACAAAGTCATTTTCAATGCCAATAAATGGTCCAGTAAACTCTGAGCTTGTTGCAGTTGTCGTGGATGACTTTGCATTCAAGTTTGCAATGTTCCATATCCAGTTCGGAGAATCTTTGTCTTCTCCAACATATGCATCTCCATCCTTGTAGGTGTCAGATGCATCCTTTCCTATGATCAATGTAGCAGACCTCTGGTCTTTGTTGTCTTCATAGAAAACCTCATCATTTACTATTTCAATGCCATTAACAGTCTTTGTGCTTCCAGATGATATTGTTTCTGTAACTCCATCAACGCTAACAACTATGGCACTTGAGCTTCCCACATTGTCTAGGCTTACTTTTTTCCCCTCTACTTCAACACTGTCTCCAACCTGCATGAAGTATTCTCCGCCAACATATGCAGTAAACTTTGTACCATCATCATTTGGCACATTTGTTACCTTTAGTGTCTTACCCAGAAACTTTATTGTCAATGGATCAGTAGTAGTCGATGAGTTAATCATTATGGTGTCATCAAATATATAGTAGTACTTCAGAGAGTCCCTTACTGCTTCCAAAAAGACACCTGTTTCATAGTCATCCTCAGAACTTGTCAATGATGTTGCAACAGTCACAAACGTTTCTGTACCAGCGCTAGGAGATTGACCTGACACTAATTCCTCTTTTACATCATAGTCAGTGCTCTTGAATGTAATTGTTCCATCAAACAATGAATCAAGCTTTGTTGGTCCTATTTCCTTGTCTAAAGTTGTTGAGTTGTCATCTGCAATAGGCCAGCCAAGTGGTATGTCTTCGCTTACAATGCCACTGCCTGTGACAGTTGTGCCTGATGACTTAACACATGTCTTGCTTTCATACTGCAAATTTGCCATAATATCAACCATGCCTAAAGTGTCGCTTGCTGCAGCAATTTTTCCAACTACAAGTGCATTTGAGCTATCATACTTTCCACCTAATACGAATGGCGATGGATAGTCCTTTAAGTTTAATGCCATTGCACCACCCATTGTGGCACCCATCATAATAACACCTGTAGAAAGAGCAGCAACCTTCCTAATCACTCTTTTTGTCTTCAATACAAAATTTTCTTGCATTCTCTAAAACACCTCCGTTTTTAATAGCCTAAATCATTAGTCTAATATGATAGCCACTTACAGCTATCCAATAACCAAGGTTATCCCCTCATACTTTATAAACATTTTGGTATGGCCAAACACTAAAATTGCCCAAATAGCCAATATATAAGCATTACAGCCAATTTAGACCAATATGATGCCTTAATTTTTAAAATTGAGTAATCACTTAAGAATTAATATTATTTAAAAATGCAGATTGAAAGGCTCGGTTCAGGCCCCCTGAATAGGAATTTGTGGTATGTTATCTTGTTGTTTGATTCGCATTTCTTTACATTAAGCATATTCTCTTTGCCATTTTTAGACCATTTTATTTCGAAATCATACCCATATTTCTGTTTTCCATCATCAGCAAGTTCTATTATCTTCTTGCTTTCATCCTTAATCAGGTCCTTGCAAGGCCTTCCACAAATAACATTATTGGCTTCAAAGTCACATGAGTTTATTATGTCTTTCATGGTTTTGGTTACCTCATTGCTGCATTCAGGTGTATATTTCAGTATTGCATTAAGCATGTAATCTACCTGGACATTCTCCTTTAAGGTATTGACTGCTTCAGGCCTTAGGCTGAATGCAAGGTAAAACATTATTATGACTACAAAAAGTACAACTATTACCAATAGCCCTATTGCCTCAGTTTGCCCCCTTTTAGTTGCTTTTTTGATGATTTTTGCCATTTACCTGAATTCCTCTATTATGAACCTTCCTACCCTGTACTTGTTCTCATGAGGATAATACAACGATACTAATACAGAAACTATCTGCTTGTCCTGCGCATTAGGCTTTGCATTATCATACACCGCAAATGTCCCGCAGCCAGGATAATTGTCCTTGTCGCAAATCACATTATTCTTTTGCGGGTAGATCGCCTCTATCTTTACATTCCTATACCCAAGAATATTTGAATAGTAAGCCTTATTGCTTCTTATTACGTTTCTTGCCCCAACAGCCTTTATAGTGTCTATGCAGTAATCTTCATCATTCCCATTCTTGCTGCACTGCATTTCAGGAAGCCTCCCGAACATGCTTATCAATACAGCCCTTTCCTGTTCATTCATCTCCCTGCCCTTTTCCCCAGTATTCTTTATGAACTCCCCGTAAAATATGTATATGCCTATTGCTGTTATTATGCCTATTATTACCATTACCATGAGCAGCTCCATCATTCCAATCTGCCCTTTTCTAGAATAGCTTGCCACATTCAACACCTGCCAGGTTATTGTTGCTTTCTTTCAGCCCTTTCATGGTATTGTGCATAGACATCAGGCTGCTAGTGTCTATGCTTGTGCTGAAGCTATACCTTCCGCAATTAGGCCTTAGCTTGGTCATCATAAGCCTTTTCTCATTGTAAACACCACTAACGAGCTTTAGCCTTTCCATTGCCATCTCAAAGCCACATTCATAATTCTTGCTGTCTTCAGAGAATATTGCCCCATATAGCATGGCCTTTCCCACAAAGAACATCTGCCTGTCTCCGAAATTAACTATGCCCTTGCATTCATCATCATCATCCTTGTCCTCGCAGTTCTCTGCCTTTATGCTCTTTACTTTTGCATTTCCAGCAACAGGAGCCTGAGAATTGAAGAAAACAAACATTGAGTTTCCATGCTCCCTTATGAAGTTAGTGTCAGCAGAAGTTATCTTTTCAACATTAAACCTTTCATCTATTGCATTAGAAGGGCATGAAACAGCTGCCTGTCTTGGATTTGCATTGTTTACATTGCATGAAAGCTCATTGACAAGGTTAGAGTTTCCAACAAGGTATATCTTCATGTTTCTGGGAGTTAAATAAAAAAAATTAGCTATCCTGAATGGGTATTTCCATTCCCTTACCCATATGTTGGTGTTTCCGCTTAAAACCCCTGGTGAAAAGATGATGTGGCTGTACCTTGCGCTGTTTTCTATGTTCTGGCCATCAGTGCTTACGCTTATATATCCGCATTCAGGGAAATTCATTGCTATCTTGCTGTTTATCTCGGCATTAGTTACAAGGTTCTCAGAAGGGTTCATTGCATTGAAATAATCATTTAATGTTTCGCTCATCTCTATGGCATTTACATTCTTTATCAGCTTTGCTCCCTTTAGGCCAAAGCTTATGAAGAAGATTAGAAGCGCAATCCCTCCGATAAGCACTAGTATGTACTTGAATACATCTGACATGCCTCTCTTTCTCATCACATTCCAAAAAAACCCTTTAGAATATAAAACTTGCCATGGACACGACACGGAAGACACAACATGCCAGTGGACAATAGCTTACATTATAATTAGGTAAAAACAAGTGGTTAGATTTGATTAAGATGAGTAAGATTTGATTAAGTAAGATCATAATGTTCAAATTTATAAGTTGTAAGAATGAGTATCCCTTTCCATTCTAATATTAGTTCTTTAAACATTTGTCTTATTTGAGTAGATATTTTTTCCAATTCATTGCTGTCTTTTGCTATTAAAACACATGTAAAATCATAATCTCCCATGGTTGCTAAAAGCTCAGTGCATCTATCATAACCCTTCATATAATTTATAAATTGTTGTCTTTTTTCCTCACTTACATTTTTTAATTTTATTTTTATATCTGCAATTAAAGGATACCCCATAATTCTTGGATTTATTAAAATCGTCGAATGAAAAACCCCTTTCTCTAACATTACCTTGATTCTTCTATGTGTTGAATCAATACTCAATCCTACTTTTTTTGCTATTTTGTTCAATTGCTCTCTTCCATTTTCTTGTAACACCATAAGGATTTTTTTATCCTTTTCATCAACCGTCCTTGAACTAAGTTTCTGTTTCACTGGCATATTCTTAATAATTAAGACATACTTATAAAACTATCGATTTATTAAGGTATTTCCACACAAACATTTATTAATGTAAGATGTTATACTTATTTACAACTAAATAATAATAAAAATAATAAAAAATGGTAGACACAATTAAGGAAAAGGCAGAAGAGTATACTACTCAGTTGTTTAGACTTGCCAATGCTGGTGAGGTAAATTGGGAAGCCAGAAGAAGATTAGATATAGGGGGGGTCAGAGATGATGTTATTCCTGCAATTTTGGATTTTTCTGAAAAGGCAATAAAGCGGGCAACCTATCAGAAAGGTAAAACTCAAAAAATGAAGGCAATTATAGGAGTTTCTGGGGGCTTGGATTCTGTTGTTGCATCTCATATTGTGGCAGAGTCTATGCACCAAAGTTTGGAAAGTGGCACGACAAATAACACTAGTTTGGCAATTGTTAATTTTGAAGGTCTTGAAGATTCTCCAGTACAGGGCGTTGTAGAAGATCTTAAAAAAAGGTATGGCCACCTAAACATAAAATATATTCAACAAGATATTAAACCTGCATTAGAAACTCTCAGAGAAAATACAGATGGGTTAGTAAGACAAATTGAGGAAAGAAGTCCCATAGGATATAATGGTGAATTAATTACAAGGGCTATCTACTCAGTATTAAATGAGACTTCTGTAAGAACAAATCATGCAACCATAGATACAACGAATGGGACAGAATTTATTTTGGGGGAGTTTAGTGTTGGTTTAGGATATGATGTTGTACTTTTATCAGATTTATACAAAAGCACAATATATACACTTGGAGAAATTTTGGGAGTTCCAAAATCTGTATTAGAAATTAACCCTAGGAATTCTGCATTTAGCCACACAACAAAGCCACAATTATATTTTGGAGATTTGCCTGAAGGAGTTACACCAAGACATATGTACGAAGTTCTTGATGTTGTTTTATACTGGTTATATGAACAAAAAAGAAAACCCGAAGAGGTTTCAGAATACCTAGGCCATAGTTTAGACTTTGTGAAAAATGTTAAAAGAAGAATTAAAAATCAAGAACCTAGACAGAAACCACCAGTTTTTTGTACTCAAACAAGGGGAAGAAGATTTCCAAATAAAACAAAAATGACCGATATAGATGTTAAAAGAAAAACTAAAGATGAAATGTTGGGAGGTAATTTTAGAAAATGAAAAAGGATATAAAACCAATAAAACAAGAAACAGAATTTGGATGTTTATCTGCTTGTTATAGAATGATTAGGGCTTATTTTGAAGATGGAGTTTACGAAAAAGAAGATGAAACTCAATTAACATCAAAAGCCTTTTCTAGTGAAACAGGATTTAATGAACATTTTTATCTCAAAAAGCTTTCTTCCTCTGGATATAAAATAAAAGTTATAGTTGAGACTCCATATATGCTTGAAGGATACACCCAGTTAAATACAAAATTAAATTGCAATATTCCGGTAGAGTTTAACTTAGTTGGTAATCACGATTTTACTAAATTATTAGATGAAGGTTATCTTATAATTACGTTAATAGATTTGTGGTCTATTGATATGATTATTCACTACCCTCATTATGTCATAGTAGAGAATTTCGAAGACGACTCTTTTATGATAGCTGATCCGAAATATTGTAAGAAGATTAAATTTTCAAGAAGAAGATTCGAAAAATCATTAGAAGAACTAAAATATAGGCTGGGCTATTCTCCGTTGATTTTTGCAATCAAAAAGGATTAACACCCTCTAGATTTTACTCCAGCAACCGATTTATACCACAATTAACCTTGTTAAAAGTCCCGACAACGCAACAATGCATATCCATTAGAAATTATAAAAAGAGGGCAGTAATTTGAGTAAAAGCAATAAAAGAGATATTCCTGTATTTTTAGTTATAACTTTAATAGTGTTATTTATTATAATAGTTTTATCTATATTTTTATTAATAAAAAGGTTAGGTATTTAATCTTGCCCAAGTCAGATATATGGGATTTAATTGCTATATTCGGTCAGATTGTTGCATATATATTAGCTATAATATTAATTATACAAATTCTTAGGGCTATTTTTGGTGGGACTTGGGAGATAGAAAACATCATTTTAGCATTAATAATACTAAATCTAACTGTAACTTTTGGTATTAGTGGCTATATAATTAGTTTAAACAATAAAATATCTGGTCATATCGGTTGGCATAGGGGTATAAGTAATGGCTGAACAAAAAATAAATAATTTATAATTTCTTACTCATTCTTATCAACTCCAGCCACTTTTTTATCATTCAATCTTAGTTGGGGATTATAGTTGCCCAACTTGGTGTCCAACAACCGGGTGCAGTCCCACCCAATGGGCAGCTTGTAAATTTTATGAATAGCTCATCTTATACCTCAATATGGCAGCAATCCCCCCAAGCCCGTTAAGCCTCTTTCCAGCATCATGCTCTGTTGATATTACATTCACGTTTCCAGATGAGCCCTCAACCAAAGACATTATTTCATCAATTTCATTGTACCTATTTTCTTCCTTGAACCTCTTTATTGCTGCATCGCTTGCCAGCAATTCCTTTACAGCTCCAGCAATTGCAGCCTCTTTAACCTGCTTTATCCCATAAGCAGCAAGGTTGTTTTTAGCTATCTCTTTCATGAGCTCTTCAACTAGCATGTTTTCCTGCACTATTCTTTCCTCTTTCAGTATCTTTTTTACCTCGTCCCTGTTTATTATTTCGTTTATCCGTTCTTTCCCAGTATTATGGCACGTGGCAGTTATTATCTTCTTTGCAAGCTCCTTGTCTTTAACTTCCTTAACTAAATCATCCTTCCAGAAGGCAGGAGAAGCCACCACTATTTTTTGTATGCTGTATCTTTCAGCATATTCCTTTATTTTGCATATTACTTCAGCATAGAAATTGTTCTTTACATTCTCTTTCATTATTTTCTTTTCAACATCGCCATTCATTTCAAGCAGGTGTTCAAACCCATACTTTTTCATCAGTGCAAAAGAAGCATTGTCCCTTTCCAATGCAACTATCAGTATGCTTGGCTGCCTTAACCCAGATTCCTTTATCTTGTCAATCTGAAACCTGAGCCATTTCTGCTTTTTTATTGTTGCAACAGAATTTATTTCCAAACTTAAGGTATGGTAAGACCCCTTTCTGATCTCCTCAACATCATTCAGTATCTTGCCAGAAACTCTCAAGCTGTTTTCTGTAACCTCTGTCTTCTCAACCTCGACATCAAGAACAACAGATTTTTTTACCATGCTCTGTTGCCTTTCATCTCCAGATCCAAGCTTTATTTTTCTCAACGTCCTTGAAATCACAGCATCTCCCTTCTCTATTATGTGGCTAAGGTACCAGAAATCTTCGGGGTTTGTTATCGCTATAACAACCTCATTGCCCTTTAAGTTAGATTTTACAATCCTCATAGAGAGATAGCAACTTTTATATATTAATATACTTTATTGAATTTTATATGGCTAATAAAAGGGGAGTATCAGAACCAGCTGGGGACATAGCAGCATTGATACTTCTGATTATGCTTTCAATAATAATATACATTGTCTTAATACCTCCTGCTGAGCGAGAGGCACTTCTTGGAGAAAATGATACTAGCTCAAACTACACCAATTATGGAAATTATGGCTACGAGCAAACACTACTGTCATCCTCTCCAGGTGAGGTGCATCCATTCACGAAAGGCACAGCAAAGAAGGAAATAAGCCCTGTTTCGCTTTTCACCAACAAAGAAGATGCAATAACAAACATCGCAACCTCGTTGACAGTTTCAAAGTCATTATTTTCAGAAGAAACAAAGCAGCTCTCATTCAGCATAGAAAACATCAAGAACCTTGATTCTGCAAGCCTTTTCTTTTTCATAAAGGAAGCAAAAGGCGAGATGTTTATTGAGCTTAATGGCAACACCATATTTGAAGGCCAGATAACTCAAGATAATGTGCCATTGACATTGCCAACAGGCATCTTGAAAGCAAACAACATACTTCGCATAGGTGCAAAAGGCAAGTGGTGGAACAGGTTCAGCCTTTCTGAGATATATGTAAAGTCATCTTACACTTACGAGAATACACTTGCAAAAAGGACATTCGAGATAAGCAGCAGGGAAAAGTCCAACATAGAAAAAGCAAGCCTTGAATATTATGTTAACTGCATGGGCAATGACCAAGGCATATTGTCAATAATGTTTAACCGCAAGTTGCTTTCAGATGATTATGTTGTTTGTGATGCAGGCAAGAGAACGCTTGAGATAAGCACAAGGGATTTGTCAGCCGGCACGAATGTACTTGAATTCAGGACAGACAAAGGCAATTATGAAATACAAGGCCTTGAGCTAAACATGGAAATGGGCGAGAAAACATTCCCGGCATACAATTTTGAAATAACAAATGAGATTTACAAGGATGTATTTAGCTCATGCTACCTTGACTGTGAGTCAGGCTGTGGAATTCAATGCGAAGGCAACAATGAATGCTACAAGCCATGCATCGACGATTGCAAGAATACATGCTACAACTCAAATGTTGTGCTTGAGCTTACATTTGCTGACAACACCAAAAGAAAAAAGGCATCAATAACAATAAATGAGTTCGAAATCAATATAAACACACAAGCCCCAGAGTATGTTAGAGTAATATCAGATTACATAAGGCGCGGAGACAATGTGGTAAAAATAGTCCCAAGGTCAAGCTTTGACATATTGAACCTGAGGGTCTTCGTGGGCTGAAATACCAAAAAATTAATAAATAAGGCTTAAGTTATAAAACCTAAAAAGAGGCAAACAATGAAAAAGAGTATATCATCAATTCTGCTTTTAATAGTCTTATTGCTTTTTGTTGTTGCATGCACTAAGCCAAGTTCTCAAGCAACCAAAGGCCGTTTCATAGGTGGCAGCGAAGGATTAAAGATCTCATTCATAAAGGATGAGCCTCCGGCTGTAGTGTCTGACAACAACCAGGATGAGTTTGACATCGGAATAAACCTGAAGAATGCTGGCGAGGAAGACATAGAAGCAAATGATGTAATAGTTACATTGAATGGCATAGAAAAGGATGTATTTTCATTGTCAAGCCTTTCAGCAAAGAACGAGGATTCTCTTGCAGGCAAGCAAAGGCTTCGAGACAGGGACATAGAAGGGGAGGAAGGAGAAGTTCTGTTTCAAAAGCTAAAGTACAAGGAGCAGCTTCCAGCAGACCTTGATGTTGAAGTTCGCGCTGATGTCTGCTACGAATATGGCACTCTTGCTATAGCAGAATTATGCCTGAAGAAGCAGCCTAATGAGCGCAACACAAATGACATATGCGAGTTAACTGATGAAAACGTTGATGCCTCAAACAGCGGAGCTCCTGTCAAGATAGCAAATGTCATGCAGAGGCCAAAGGGCAATGACAAGGTATTGTTTACATTCGATATTATAAAGGATGGCAGCGGAGATGTCTTTGAATCAGGAACATTTAGTGACAAATGCGGAGTCGATGATGACAAGCTTGACAGGGTTAACATAGATGTCCATTTTCGTGGATCCGGAGCAAGCTTGAGTTGCAACATTGCTGGCGGAAAAACAAAAGGTACAGTAAAGCTTCTTAGCGGAAAACGCACTGTAAGATGTGAAGCCTCTTCAATATCCCAGGACATAGCTTTCAAGAAGCCTGTTGAAATAAAGCTTGATTACACATTTAAGGATTCTGTTTCAAAAACATTCACTGTCGAGAGCACAGACTTCTGATTCTTAAAAATTTTCTTATTATTTCAAACAAACTTAAAGCTAAACAAACCTTTATTCCAGTTGGGGTGAATATCCCATAGCTTGCTATGAAAACTCCAAGGCTTGCAAAAATTCCGCAAGATTTTCGGACACCATATAAGCATGGCAAAGTAGCAAAATTTATAAACTTTGATGAAGAATTATTTAACATGGCAACATCAATAGAAACAATACATGAAGAATTGGTAGGAATAAGAAAGGATTTGGATTATATCAAAGGGATTCTAGGCGAAGATTTTGATATAAGTGATTATGCAAAAAAGGCATTAAATGAAGCAAGGAATACACCAGAAACAGAATATATTGATTTATAATGACTTATTTAGTTAAATTACATCCAAATGTAATTAAATTCATTGAAAAATGCGATAAATCTATCAGTGATAGAATATACAAACGCTTAGAATTGTTGAAAGAAAATCCTTTTAGGTATTTAGAACATTATGAAGGTGAAGATTGCTTCAAATTTAGAATAGGTGATTATAGAGCATTAGTTGATGTTGATAATTCTAGAAAAATTGTATTTATTCAGGTTTTAGATCATAGAAGTAGAATCTACAAGAACCAATAATCTTTGCCAGAACATTATTTCCTTTTGGGTAAATACACCATCAGCTTGCTGCGAAGTAAGCTATGCGGGCGATGGGAGCTTCACTATCAGAGCACTAGAAACCTATTTATATGTTATGTAGGCTCGATATTAAGTGAGCATAAAACATGCCAGACTACATAAAATGCAACGCTGATTTTCACATCCATGGCCTTTATTCTCGTGCAGTAAGCAAGAACATGGTCCCAGACAAGATAGCAGCCCAAGCTCCATTGAAGGGCCTTGATTTGGTTGGAACTGGTGACATTCTAAACTCAAAATGGCAAAAGATCATAGCAGATCAGCTAAAAATTATTGATGAAGGCATTCTCGAGCACAAGAACAATACAAGATTCATATTGCAAACAGAGATTAATGATGCAAACAGGGTCCACCATATAATATTGTTCCCAAGCCTTTCCAAGGTTAATGAAATAAGAGAAGCATTCATTCCAAAATCAAAAGATATTGATGCAGATGGAAGGCCAACTATTCATTTGAATGGCGAAGAGATAGCAGAGCTATGCATTAAGGCAGGTTGCTTAATCGGCCCATCTCATGTATGGACGCCTTACTTTGGCTTGTTTTCCAAGTACAATTCATACAAGCAATGCTATGGCGCTCATTGGAAAAACATACATTTTCTTGAACTTGGCCTAAGCGCAGACACCAACATGACTGATAGGGTTTCAGAACTGCATAATCTTACATTTACATCTAACAGTGACTCACATTCCCCATGGCCTAATAAAATGGGGCGCGAATTCAACACCCTTCAAGTCAAAGAAATAACATTTGATGAGATAGAAAAAGCAATCAAGAGGGAAAACAACAGGAAATTTACACTGAACATAAAATTCAACCCATTGGAAGGAAAGTACCACAAGACAAGGTGCACAGGCTGCCTCAACTTTTATGACCCTGAGGATGCAACAAGCATGAAGTGGAGATGCCCTTCTTGCGGCAAGCCAATAAAAAAAGGAGTTGATTACAGGATTCATGAGTTAGCAGACTTGCCTGAAAACAACCATCCAGAACACAGGCCAAAATGCATTCATATAATACCCTTGAGCGAGATAATAGCCTTGGCTTACAGCATAAGCAATGCTTGGTCAGAAAAGGTTCAGAAAATCTGGAAGGATTTTATAAATTCATTTGGCAATGAAATCAATATTCTTCTTGATGCAAAAATAGATGACCTCTCAAAAGTGGACATGAAGGTCGCTGAATACATACAATATTTCAGGGAAAACAAGATACAATACATACCAGGCGGCGCAGGAGTTTACGGCAAGCTCCTAAAGCCAGGAGATCATCCAAGGGAAATTAAAAAATTGCAGACATCTTTAAGTGATTTTTAGCCTATGTAATTCGTTTTTGTCTTGTGCGTTTCATCCATCTTTCTTACAGAGCTTTTTTTCATTATCTGGTCTATCTGCTTTATCTTTTCCTTCATGTCTTTTTCTATCTCAACAACATTCCTGTCAAGAACTTTGAAATTCAAGTCCAGCTTGAACCTTCCGTCAAGTATCCTTAATATCGCCCTTGCACCTTTTATGCCAATGTAATTCGGGTGCCCATAAGTCTCTGCCAGCAATGCTATGGCCTCCATGTTTCTTTTTCCAGCAAGCCCTGCCAATATGCCAGTAACTCCTATTATTGGCCCGACAACCCCATAAATGTTGTTTGAAAGGTTCTTGTACTTGTATCTCTCTATTATCTTCTTGTTTGTTGCAGTGCAATATGCCTTTGGCTCTTCTGGTATCTCTGGAAGCCCTATGCCTCCAAGGGTTATTATCTCCTTGCCATTATTCTTCTCAAGGAAATCAAGCACCTTGTCGCAGAACTCATAGCAGGATTCTTCATCAATCGGCTGTATATCCCCTGCCAGTATTAGAATGTCAGTCCCATTTACTTTTTTATGGTATATGTCAATTGCAGGCAGCTCTATCAGGTTCTTGTCATTAACGAAAACAGCATTAGGAAACCCATATGACCTTATTTCAAAGATCTTCCTGGCTTTTATGCTGTCTATTATGAAATCAGCAGCAATCTTGCCTACATTACCTATGCCAGGCAATCCCTCTATAAGAACAGGCTTGTTTATTTTTACATTTTCCAGTTGCTTGATGAAGAGAACCATATGGCTATAACAGAAACTAGCTTTATAAAAGTTGTTTTTTCCCAAAAAAAGACTCTTTCTTGTGCATAAGCCTGTACTTCCCATAAGGGTCTATTGGCGAATATCTTGGTGGTTTTGTTGAAATTGTCTTGTATCCGCATGTTTTGCAAACCACTTTCATAGTGTATTCATTGCATTTTAAGCACTTTAGAATGTTCATGGCTATTGCCTCTTGAACTCAAAAAACCCGCCCTCTTTTTTCATTGACGACATAGCCTCATTTGTAAGCTCGCCTATAATCTTCTCTGCACTTTTATAGTCTTTTGCAGTCACATCAATCTTGTAATTCGGGGCGCTTATGTATTTTATGCTTACATTGTATTTTTTCACATTCGCAATTCCATAAACATTGTTTAATGCATTTTTTATTATGCTTATTCCATTCGGCTTTGTAGATGATAATGTTAACGTTCCAGATATTGAAACCTCTGGCGGCTTTATTTTTTCCCTGATTGTGCTGACAAGCGTTTTTCTGTATTCTTCTTCTATTCCAAGCTCTTTTAGGTCCTTGTTGTTGTTTGCTATGTCCAAAAATGCATTGTACAATGTTCCATATTTCTGCAGAAGTTTCTTGGCAATTATCACATAAATTTCGTCCATGTCTGTTTTCATTTCCCTGCTGAAATTTTCAAGCAGCTTTTCAGCCTTTAATTCTTGCTTGTATTCCATGTCCTTCTCTTTTTTCTGTGCAAGGTTTACCCTCCTCAACGACAGGTCAACATGGTTCTTGATGTTGTCAACCCTCAACACCTTGCATACAAGCTTCTTGTTTTCCTTTACGAAATCCCTTAGGTTCCTTATCCTTCCAGGGGATATCTCTGATATGTGTATCATACCTTCTACATTGCCATATTCATCTAGGTCAACGAAAACAGAATTAGGCAGTATCTTCTTTACAGTGCACACTATCAATGAATCTTCTTCAGGCAAACCTTGCTTCTTGTAGAACATTTTAACCTAATATCTCTAAGATTCTTGCCTTTATTCTGGTTTTTCCCCCAGTAGGCTCAGCTATTATTTTTTCGCATACAAGGCATTTTACTTTTGTAGCAGTCTTGCCAAAAACTATCTGCTCGTTCTTGCATTTAGGGCACCTTAATTTTACGAACTTGCTTGTTGGCTCTCTTATCTCTTTCATATTACTCGAAAATAGGCTTCTTCATCCTTACTCCCTTGCTTTGTACAGCTATCTTGTTGCATATCTTGCACTTGAACCTCAAGTCAACCTTTTTTGATGATTTTGCTCCGCTCATCTTGTACTGGCTTGCAGGCTTTCTCGAGTATCTTCCCTTGTTGCCATAACCCACCTTGCCAGATGACCTTTTCGCTAGCCTTGCCAATGCATACTTTTTCATGCTGGACCTTTCCCTTTTCTTGGCTAGCGCTATGGAATGCTCAGTATGCTTCTTGCAATGTTTACAGTATTTGTTCAAAATTTTTGGTATTTTCATAGTTTTGTGAAACAAGGAAACTCAGCATTTTTAAAGCTGAGATGAATTGCTGCCCTCCTTAGCACTTCTGGCTCAACACCTGGAGCTTCAATCAATTGCAAGGATTCATTGAATACAAGGCCAGGTTGAATGGGGTTAAAGTTATCAAGGTTAAACCTTACAATACTAGCAAAGACTGTTCCAGGTGTGAACTTCCTGGTACCCGTTCCAAAGGTTTTTTCCATTGCAACCATTGTGGTTTTTCCTTGAATGCTGACCTAAACGCAAGCTATAACCTTGCTAAACACAATAGCATGACTAACTGTGTTTTGGCTGATGTAAACCAGCCAACACAGCAGGAGTGATGAAGCCAAAGCCTTACAAGGAACTGAGGCAGAGCTTATGGCTAACGCTCAGCGCTTTAGCGCTGAGTAGTTTACAAATATTCTGCCTTGTTCTTTTTTACCAGTATCTCTGCCACCATTTCAGGCAATGACGCAACATACTCCTCTTCAAATGGGCCGTAAACATGCATATCATCCCCTAAAAACTGTGGCACAGCATTTGTTATTCTTACCAGCTTGATGCCTTTGTGCTCCTCATGGCTTTTTAACTCTTTTGGTTCATCTTTCCTCTCAATCACAGGCTCTTTCTCAGAAAGCAGATTTGCTAGTATCGCATTCCTGTATTCATTCATTGATTTTAATGCATCATCAAAGAACATCTTCTCTATTCCAAGCATGCAAGAATTGTCAACGATTTCGTTGGTTCTTGACCTGAACAATGCCAGTTGCAGTATTTTGTTTTCCCTCCGTTCATAAAGCTCCTTTAGTATTCTATGGACGTTTTCAAGCTGCTTTTTTGTGTTCACAGACTCCGAAAGGGTGAAAATGCTAGATTTTTTCTGCTGCGATTCAAGCATGTTTCTTTTTTCGCTCATGTATTTTATTACATTCTCGAAGAAGTTTTCATCAAGCCGGGTAATCTCTTTCTTTGTTTTTTCTTCCCTTAGGATTTCATAAAGCATCTCATATGTTATAAGCTCGGCCATGCAGCCAACAATAGTTGTTTGTTTAAAATGTTTTGTGTTTTTTTATAACTATATCTAGAAGTTGTTTTCCATATATTTTCCTGTTTATTATTCTCGCCTCTTTCTCAGAGAATTCTCTTGCATTGCCCTTGCCAGCGCCATAAACAATTGCAGGAACAGCATCATTTGAATGTGCCATTAAATTGCATGGGGTTGCATGGTCTGCAGTTACTACAATTAATGTATTCTTCATGTTTTTTATTCTCCCTATGATTCCAGAATCAATTTCTTCTATAGCCTTCTTTTTGCCAACTGCATCCCCTTTATGCGCAAATGCATCAGGTCCCTTTATCTGGACATAAACATTTCTTTTTTTGGATTCATTTTTTATCACATCAGCAATATTATTTAAGCTATTTGGCTTTTTTATAACCTTCATTCCAGCAAGCTTTCCAATCGCTCTTTCAACAGGCATATCAGCAATCACAGCCCAGTCTTCCATTAGTTTTAGCTTAGGCAGCTTGTTTCCAGAGCCCCTTGTCAATATTGTTTTGTTTTTTAATGAGTTTCTTGCTTTTCTTATGAATTCATTTATTATGTTTGCAGTTTCTATAGCATTGTTTTCAAGTGGAAAAACTGTCTTCTGGATCAACTTCTGGTTTTTCACAGGCAATGCTGTTGTAACAAAATTTTTAACTATCTTGTATCCAGGATGTGAGTTTGTCACTCTCGGAGAAATTTTTTTGTTTATTATCAATACCCCCCTATGACCAACAGTCCTCTTGAACCTTGCATTTTTCATCTTTATTCCTTCAACAAGCTTAACTTCTTTTTCCGTAGGCATAGATTCTATGTCAAGAATCCTGTTGTGGTATATTTTATTGTCTTTTATGGAAGCAAAATTGCACCTTACAACAACATCTCCATTTTCAAATTTCACATTGTCACCATATGCTTCCAAAGGGCCACGGCCAGTGTAAATCTTGAATACATCATAGCCAAAAATCGACAGCACCCCTTGGTCAGACTCTGGAGCTATTTTTTCATTTATGACATTCATTAGGTACAGTTTCCCATTTCTTGCAAGAAAATCAAGGTTTGGTTTCTTCGCAGCTTCCAAGGGCGTTTTGTTTTTTAGTTCTTTGCAAGGCCTGTCCGCCAAGCCATCGAGTATTACCAGCAACATTCTCATTAAGATCTAGAAATGGAACATTTATTTATTAATCTTCTCATTCGAATGCTTCTCTGTATATCGAGTCAATCAATTTGTCCAGGTATACCTTTTCCAAATTTATCCTGTTTTTCGTGTACGAATCCTCTAATGAATGGCTTGCATCAAAGTTTTCCATCGACTGCCATAAAATGGCATCAAATCTAAATTCCATGTCATCATTAAGTTCACCACCATCTATAACATAAAACAAGTTAGCAATTCTTTTGTCGCTATGTTTTTTGCCGCTAATTATACACATTACGTTTCGAGGTTTACTTTCTTTACTGTTACTACAGAACTTGCTTGTTGGAATCCATATGTTTTTTATCCTTAAGTATTCTCCATTGTTTGCATAATCTATTATTATGTACGGCTCATTGTCAGCCCTGTTTATGTAATGGGTCAATTCCAGTATTTTTCCATCTTTGGCAACAATTTCATGCGTTATAGTTTTCATCCCACCGAACACAGAAGTAATCATAAGCCTTGTTTCATCGAAATGTCGCCGTTGCAGCCCTTCATAAGCTCCTATTACATCTATGTCTTTCTTAGCCAATTCATCTAAGGGCGCTTCCGGTGCGCTTGCAATCAATGCCAATGCCAACAAGTACGGTTTCATGGCTTGCAGGCAAGCATAAAAATTTAAAAACCTTTGTTTCAATTTTAATGCCATGTACAAGATCAAGCAAATTCCAGAGGACTTCATAGTAGAAGAAATCCCGAATATAAATCTAAGCAAAGGCGGAGATTATAGTTATTTCTTCATTGAAAAGAAGAACTGGAACACACAAGATGTAATCAGGGAATTAGCAAGGCGTTTGCATGTGAAAGAAAATATCTTTAACATAGCAGGCATAAAGGACAAGAATGCAATCACCAGACAAGTAGTCTCTGCATACAAGATGCCCCAGCAAGTTATAGCTAAAATAAAGATAAAGGACGTTAAAATAAATTTCATAGGCAGGGGCAATGACCGCATAAAGCTTGGCCAGATAATAAAGAATAATTTTACGATAACAGTAAGGAACCTTGACAGTAAGGAACACAACAAAATAGATTTCATAGAAAATTATTTTGATGAGCAGCGTTTTGGAGGCACGAACCAGCTTATAGGCAGTGCATTGGTCAAGAAGGATTTTCCTGAAGCATGCAGCCTTCTTGGATTGAATGTTGAAAAAAATGATTACATCGGCGCAATAAGAAACAATGTAAACAGGAAGATGCTAGTGTTTTATGTCAATGCCTACCAAAGCCTGCTGTTCAACAAGGCTGTTTCAGGGTACATAAAATTAAAATCCGCAGATTTCCTTGATGTCAAATCAGAAAACACGAATTTCACATTCACAAATTCAGCGATAGAAAACATAAAGGTCCCTATTATAGGCTTTCTTAGCGTCATAAGGAACAAGGAAATAAAAAAGATATACACCCATATTCTTGCAAAGGAAGGCATAAAAAAAGAAGATTTCTTGTTTCCAATGATGCCTGAGCTAAGCTCAGAAGGCAATGAGCGCGACTTAATAGTAAAAGTCAATGTTTCGATAACCTTCGAGAACGACGAGATCAACAAGAACAAGCTTAAAGCAATATTAAGTTTCTCGCTTGACAAGGGAGCTTACGCAACCATTGTCATAAAAAAGATGTTTTGTAATAATCAGCCAATAGCGAATGATTCACAAAAAGCTTAAATACTAGTTTGGGCTCCCCTTGAATATATGCAAAAAAGAGGGGCATTTGGAAAAGACAACAAGGTTCTTGTGATAGGCCTTCTCATAGTGTTTGTAATAGCATTGCTAGTCCTTAATTTTGGCAAGTTCACAGGCAGCGTAACAAAGGAAAGCCCAACAACAGTTGTTACTATAACCCCCGATAAGCTTAATGCAGGCGAGTACTTGAACATAAACTTAATTCCAGGAAAGGATGGGGCATACAGGGAATATCATATATGCTCAGCCTACAACGATGCTTGCATTGCAAGGCCAAGGTTTTTCTGCAACCAGTTCAGGTGTGAAGAGCCTGTAACAACGAAATACAAAAGCTGGGCAGGTTGGGAGCCAGGCGTTTATTATGTAAAGGTTTTTGATTACGGCGCAAAGAACTATGCAAGGGCATACTTTACCATAGAGTAAGTTTTTTAAGCTTCTTTGTTTGTTTTACCTTATGTTTGGATTTTTAAAAGACAAGCTGAAAAGTGCAATCTCAAGCTTTTCAAAGAAGGCAGAGGAATTGCCAGAGATAAAAGAAGAAACTCCTGCTAGTGCTGTTATTGAAGAACAGAAGGAACAAGCTAAGGCGCAAGAAACAAAAGAACCTGTGGAAATCCCCGAGCATGAAGAAAATTTTTTCATAGGGCAAAAAAAAGAGCCTGTTGAAGCGATGCAAGAAAAAAAGCAAGAAGAAAAGAAGGGCTTTTTTGGCAGGATAAGAGACAAGTTCAAGAAGCCTGATGAGTCTAAAATAACCATTAAGCAAAGCCGGCCAGAAGAAAAGAAGGGTTTTCTTGACAAAATAAAGGAAGTCGCTTCCACAACAAAAATATCAGACAAGGAGTTTGACGAGATGTTTTATGATTTTGAGATAGCGCTTTTAGAAAGCAATGTGGCATACTCTGTCGTTGAAAAAATAAAATCTGACCTGAAAAAAGACATAGCAAACAAGCCTGTAAAAAGAAGCGATATAGATGATATGGTTGAAAAATCCCTAAAGAAAAGCATTTTGTCATTGTTTGACGTTGAATCTTTTAGCCTTGTTGAAAAGATAAAAGGCAAGAAGGAGAAGCCATTCACAATGGTCTTTGTCGGCGTCAATGGCGTTGGAAAGACAAGCACCATAGCAAAAATTGCAAACTACCTGAAAAAGAATAATCTAAGCTGTGTTCTTGCCGCAGGTGATACATGGCGTGCAGCATCAATTGAGCAGCTTGAACACCACGCCAATAAGCTAGGCATAAAGATAATAAAGCATAATTATGGTTCGGATCCCACAGCAGTTGCTTATGACGCAGTTTCATATGCAAAATCAAATCATATGGATGCAGTCCTAATAGACACAGCAGGAAGGCAGCACAGCAATGTAAACCTTATCTCAGAGATGCAGAAGATAATAAGGGTCATAAAGCCAGACTTAAAGATTTTCATCGGCGAGTCAATAACAGGCTCTGATTGCATAGAGCAGGCATCAAGCTTTGATAATGCAATAGGAATCGACGGCATAATACTTAGCAAGGCAGACATAGATGACAAGGGCGGAGCAGCGATATCAATAGAATACATAGTGAAAAAGCCCATAATATACATTGGCATGGGCCAGGATTATGATGACCTCAAGGAATTTAATAAGGACAATGTTCTTGCAAGCATAGGCTTGTAGTTTGCAGTGTTTTTTATGGGTTCAAAAAATAAAAAAATTAAAAGGCTACATTAGGCGCATTTTCTGCACCAGAAGCAGCTTCAAAAAAAGTTCTTTGTTCAAATCCAAACAATCCAGCTACTATGTTGCTTGGTATTACCCTTACTCTTTTGTTGTATTCAGAAACAGCTTCATTGTACCTTTGCCTTTCAACATTAATCCTATTCTCAGTTCCAGCAAGTTCATCCTGCAATGCCAGGAAATTCTGGTCTGATTTAAGCAGTGGATAATTTTCAACCACAAGCAATAGCCTTGAAATAGCACTCTCCAAGCCATTTGCAGCATTAACTTGTTTTTCAGTAGTCTTTGCATTTGCCCATGCGCTTCTCGCATTCGTTACTTCTGTAAAAACAGTAAGCTCTTGCTTTGCAAATCCCTTTACAGTATTTACAAGGTTAGGTATCAAGTCAGCCCTTCTCTGGTATACAGACTGCACATTTCCCCATGATTTGTCTACTTCAACCTGTCTTTTTATCAAGCCATTGTAACTTGCTCCAAACCATATAATCAAGATAACAAGAATTCCTATTATGCTTATTCCTGCTATCAGCTTTTTGCTTAATTTTTCCCCATATATATTACTCATCTTCTTGCCTCCATGCTGTACAATTTATCAAGTTCATTCCTGTCAAACCATATTCCACCGCATTTTTTGCATTTGTCTAATGTAACCCCCTTCTTGCTTATCTTTCCCATGTTTATATTGCACTTGGGGCATTTAATAATATTTTCAGAATTTGCCACTGAAACCACCTCCTCCAAAGCCTCCGCCGCCAAAACCACCACCAAATCCCCCGCCAGAACCGCCATGCCTGCCAAACATGCCAGGTCCAAATATCCATATTGCCTTTTCTACAGATTCAATGTCCCTGTTTATCTCCTTTTTCTTTTTGATTTCTGCATAAGCCATTATTATGAATAAGGCAACAAGAATCAAAATTATAATCATAGGTATTAAGCTAATTTTTCCTGGTTTGTTTTCATTTACCTCATTTATTTCAGTCTGGTTTGTTAGGATCTTTCTTATCATTATAGTGCCTTGCAATAAGCCCTCTTCATAGCTGCCTTCCTTGAAATATGGTTCCATTACATTCCTTCCGATTCTGCCAGCCATTGCATCATTTATGACAGGTTCTAGCCCATAACCAACTTCTATTCTATACTTTTTGTCATCAACAGCAAGCAATATCAGCAAGCCATTGTCTTTTTTCTTTTCGCCGAGAACATTGTGCGCCAGCTCTATAGAGTAATCTTCAATTGGCTTTCCTTCAAGGCTTTTAACAGTTGCAACAGCCATCTCTACAGAAGTTTCTTCCTTCAATGCTCTAAGCTCACTGTTTATTTTTTCTTTATATTCCTGGCTAATAACCATTGCTTCATCGTTTACATAACTACCCAATTTTTCTAAACCTACGGAGAAATTTGCAGCAATAAGCGTTATTAATGCAACCACTATTATTTTCCAACAAATTATTTTTTTCACTATTATGTTTAATATCGTCTTTTTATATAATTTTCCTTGCACAATATTAGCTTCAAAATATGCAATGAACCACATACATGCTTATAAGATTTGCAAATGGTCTTTTAAAAGATGGCTGGAAAAGGAAATTACAGCTTAGAACAGCATGTAATTAAGTCGTCTCCACTGGAATTGGCGTGGTCTTGTGCATTAGATGGCTCAGTTATAGGTGCAGAGTATCATTTATCTAAGCCAAAATTACAAGAAGAGCGCGAAGAAATTGCTCAAGAAGAGCGCGAAGAAATTATAGTTACTGCATACAGGTGTTCTATATTAAACTTATTGTATCTCGCCAGAAAATGCAGGCGTGAAGGCCTTTTTTTAAGTGAAAATCAATATCTTGACATGGCGCGTAAGTATGCAAACAAATTAAAGGCGAAAGATAGCAAACTGCTGCCATACCCATATGAACATCTAAATTCCAGGGCCATAGCAAGACTTGATTATTATATACATAGCAAGACTTGATTATTATATAACTTCAAGAATATGATCACATTTGCCAAATATGATAAGTGGTTAAAGCTAAAGCATACAACAAAAACCTTATAAATGTTATTAAATTAGTAACGATTGTTACTAAAATGATGTCATTAATTAAGCCAGGATATTTTAAGATTTTGCAGCTATTCTATACAAATAAGAATGCAAGGCTTCATCTTAGGGAGATTGCTAGGAATGCCAAGCTTCATGTGCCAAGCACAACCACTTTTCTGAATGATCTAGTAAAAGACAACATTCTTAAGTCAGAAAGGGAGGGTAACCAGAAGAAATACTCTTTAAGGCTAAACTATAAAGTTTATGCAGTATTTGAGCTATTTGACTTGGAAAGGTTTAATGCATTGCCAAGCATACGAAAGAACGCCATAAAATACTTTGTGAATGGTTTAAAAGAGAAGCCTTTGATTGTCTTTGTTTTTGGTTCAACTGCAAAAGAGGTATTCAATAAAAATTCTGACATAGACCTCCTTATCATCAACAATGCCAAAATAAACACCAATGAAGCAGAGAAGCATTCAGAGGCGCTAACAGGAATAAAGATGAGCATTTTCCAGGTAAATCTTAATGATTTTTTAAAGGAAATAAAGCTCAAAGAAGATCCAGTAATACAGTCAGCAATAGCTTCTGGTTATCCTGTGCTTAATAACATCTACTATTACGAGATGCTTTATAGTGGATATTAAGCATCTGAACAAATTATTAACCGATACCACAATTGTTTCTGAGAAAATCAAGCAATATATTGAAGATAAATCTCTCAGGAAATTGCCTGTTGATAAAGAGGAGGTCAGGGGCCATATTATGAAATCAGATCATAACCTTAAGTTTGTAAATGACAATACAAAGCTCGGATATTTTGACTGGTGCCTTACAGGATGCTACTATGCAGTCTATCACGCATCTCTGGCTTTAATTATTGCAAAAGGGTACTATTCCAAAAACCACGATGCAACACTTTGTATTTTAATCAAAGAATATTACAAAAAAGGTGTAAGCGCTGAAGAAATAGAACTCTTAAATAGATTCTTTCTGGATTATCAGGAAATAGTGTTCTATGTACAGTCAAAAGAGAAGAGGGAAGATGCATCTTATTCCACTAAGATTAAGTTTGACAAGCAGCTTGTCAATGAATTGAGGATAAAGGCAGCACTATTTGTCGATGAGGCAAAACAAATTATTGAAAATGGGGAATAAAAAAATACCTTGGCTTAGTCATTCATGACCCTTGGTGCAAGTATAACACTTAAGCTGAGCTTGTCAACGACCTTGAATTCTGCTTTTAGCGGATATTCATTCCCAAAATAAAGCGATACGCTGTCAGCAAGCTTCGAGCCCTTTGCTATCTTGTTCATGTATTCTATTGAGTATTTTGATGCTATGTTCTCAGCCTTGTCAATCGTTATGCTTATGTTGTCATCATTGTTGAATTCGACCCTTGCAGAGTTCAGCTTGCCCTCTGATTTTATCATGAATAAATTCTGTGCTGCGCTTAGCATTACAGACTCTGTTATTATGTTCATGTCGTCCATTGCCTCATTGAACGCATGGGATGGCATCTCTACCTTAGCAGGAAACTTAAGGTCAGGTATCTTCTGCTCCCTGTGCATAGTATCCATGAGCGCAACATGAAAGGTTCTTGTGTTCTCACCAACGAGCTTTATCACTAGCCATCCCTTATTTTCATCTAATTCTATGTGCATTGTGTCGCTTGGCTTCGACCTTCTAAGGATTTGATTCAAGCTTTCAAGGTTCAATGCAAGATTCTCTTCCTTTTTGACATCATATTCCATGAAAGCAGGGCTTAAGAGCTTGAATATTATCATTGCAACGTTCGCTGGATCCATTGCCACTATCTCTAGCATGTTCTTGTCTACCCTCATATTTACTTCATTTACAAGGCCGGATATAGTAGAGATGCTTTCCTTAAACAGCCTTGGTTCAGCAAGCACAAGTTTCATGATTCAGTACCTATAATGATTCTTTATATTGTTTTCTGTTTTTAAGTCCCTATTTCACCTTCGACATTAATATAAAAGCAGAGCCACTCAAAAGCACTATTCCATAAGCAAATGCATGAATTTTTATGCTTATCTCATAAGGCATTAAAAAACCCAACAATGGAATAATTCCGAGCAAAGCAAGTATTGCTGATGCGATGTAAGCATAAACCCTCATAGCCTTGCTTTCAATCTCATAATTTGAATATACCAAAAACCCGCTGCATATTATAGTGAGAACTGCCAATGAAAGTTTTAAAACTGAGTCATCAACATAATTCCTTGCAAAAAAAGATGCTATTCCAATAAGCATTAAAACAATACCGGCAATTATGCATACAACCCTCTTTTTCATGGATAGTACATTCAATCTTTAATCTTATATAGATTTCTGTTGCATTATTTTTATCATCTTCTTGTAAAGCTCATAATTCATGCTTCCAAGGTCTTGTATAACATCAGCCTGTATCTGCAAGCCCTCTTGGTAAGGTATGACCCTGCCAAAAACCCTTAAGTATTTCCCATCAGGCACCTCTATCTGGTCAAAGAAAACAGGAATCTGCGCGCTCCCATCATCAATAACTATGGAATGCTCTTCCTTGCTTACCACATATCCACTTACTGCAACCTTCCTGTCATTTTCATTCACATCCTTTACAAGCTTCTCGCCATATGCCTCATTCATTTTATTTGTAGCTTCTCCACCTATGGTGGCATTTTACACATTCAAAAAACCTTGTCTCGGCTTCATCGCCAGCCCTTGTTTGCAGTGTCCAGTAATAAGCCAGCCTGTTTTTGCAGCTAGGGCATTCCTCCTTTGCTTTAGGCAAAGTTTCAGGATTCTGCTCTATTATCTCAATCTTGCTCTTTTTCGGAGTCTTCTCTTTTAGTATAAAATTTTGCTTGTTCTTTATCTTATATCCGCAAGAACAGCTTTGCATCTTTCCTAGGTCCATCTTTTTTGGAACAAGTATGGCTCCGCATTTTGGGCAAAATTGCATTTCTATCCTCCTTTGATTAAGCTGATAATCTTTACGAATGTTATCTTTACATAGCCTAGCAATGGCACCCTAAAAACAGCCCTTCCAACTATGCTTTCTTCATCAATGCTATTTTCATCAGGTCCGCTATTTGAGTTATGGTCACCCTTTGTTTTTATCCTTATTCCTATTTCGGTGTTCCTTACCTGTATTACCCTATGTATTATTGGGTCAGGCCTGTAAGACTTAAAGACTATTACATCCCCAATTTTTATGTCTTTCGGTTCTGCCCTGAATATTATCATTACATCCCCTGTGTTGAAGCCATTGCTAAACTTAAAGCTATTGAAAGCATCCTTGCTTATGTTGTATTCCTTGTAAAAATTTCCGCATGTCTCCCAGTATACATCAAAATCTATTTTCCTTTTTTCACTGAACCCTGCCCCGCATATGGTGTATCTCCCATTGTCATCCACAAGCCTGTGTTCCATGCTTCCAGACACAACAGCAACTATTGGATGCGTTGTTCCGAACAATAATCCAAGGCCAGGGTATATTACAAACTTTACAAGCACGAAAGCCAGTATTATGCTTGTAATCCATGATGCCAAAGAATCATCATGCCATATAAATATCCAGAGTCTCTTCAGATAGCCAATTGCCTTTTCGTATCCCATTCCCAAATATAGTAAAAAATATAAATTTAAAGGTTTTGCTTTTTGCTATGTACGATGTTATAATAGTAGGTTCTGGATGTTCAGGCTATTCAGCAGCAATGTATGCAAGAAGGCTCGAGCTGAAAACCCTTCTTATTGGAGAAATAGACGGCGGTACAATAATATTAACTGATGTGGTTGAGAATTACCCTGGTTTTGCAAGGCTCAGCGGCGAGGAGCTTTCAAATAAGCTGAGAGACCATGCAATGCAGTACAAGCCAGATATGGTTTATGGCAAGGTTCTTGGCATAAAAAAGGAAAAGAACTATTTTAAGGTCTCAACAAAATCCAAGTCTTACCTCTCAAAAACAATCATAATCGCAACAGGAACAATGCATAGTAAGCTTAACATACCAGGAGAAGAAGAATTCGCAAACCGTGGAGTTTCTTATTGCTCATTGTGCGATGGGATATTATACAAAAACAAGGTCGTTGCAGTGGTCGGCGGCTCTGATTCTGCTGTTAAGGAAGCCCTTGTTCTTGCAAGGTACGCAAAAAAAGTCTTCATAATATACCGCGGCACAAATGTAAGGGCAGAGCCTGTAAATTACATCCGCTTGAAAAAGGAGAAGAAAATAACAATAATAAACGAGACCAACCTAACAAGGATAAGCGGAAAAAAGTTCGTTGGCTCTGTTGAATTGGACAAGCCATATAATGGAAAAAAATCTCTCAATCTTGACGCAGTCTTCATAGCAATAGGATATGCTCCAAAGTCAGAGCTCGCAAGGGATCTAGGGGTTAATCTTAATGAAAAGGCAGAGATAATCATAGACCCAGATTCAAAAACAAGCATGCCAGGTGTTTTTGCTGCTGGTGATATTACAAACACAAGGTTCAAGCAGGCAATAATCGGCGTGGCTCAGGCAGTGACAGCAGCGCATTCAGCATACTATTACATAAGCCATTCCGCAGTTATGCCTTTCAATGGATCAGGCAGGAAAAAATAATGTATTGCTCAGATTGCTGCAACTGTGAGCCCAACTACTTTAAGGCGCTCTTTATTTCATCAAGAAAAGCCTTGTTCTTTTTCTTTAATCCTTCAACAGCATCATTCAATGCCTTCATTGCATCCTTCTTTGAATGAAATGTAAATATTATGCTGTCAACAAGGCTGTGTGGTATCGTATAAGCCGCAATTTCAGTGTCAGGGTCATTCCAAAGTTCTTTCTTCACTATGTTGCAGAAGGTGTCATCTTCTCCAGCTATCTTGAACTTTATCTTATTCTTTTCCTTTTCAAGAATTTCAATCTCCATACTTTCCTCTTCCTAAGGTCACTTTTTAAACCTTTCTATGGCATTTCACTATTTTCCAGAATCCTGTTTCAACGAAGTAATTTTTGTGCCTGTGGAACCTGAATATAGCCTTCTAAGATATTTCTTTTATTGAATTCTTCAAAATAGGAAGCTTGTTCTTTACTATATCCCAAACTATAGTCAAATTAATTCCTGAATATGAGTGAATTAATATGTCTCTTAGGCCGGATATTTTTTTCCATTCTACATTTTGGTGCTTCTTCTTTATTTCCGAGGGTATATTTTTGACAGCTTCCCCAATAATTTCAAGGTTTCTTATCACGCCGTCTGTTAATAGACCGTCTTTAACGAATTCTTCATATGATTTATTTTTAGTGTAATTTTGTATTTTTTCTATGGCTTCAAGTACGTCGTCAAAATATACCTTATAGTTTTTTTGCATAAATAGCCTCATCTTTTATGTATCGCAATGCCGGTTTTATGTTCTGCTCTATGACTAAATCTACCTTTTTTCGGAATAATTTCTCTAGCATAAATTTTAATTCCATGTAATTGTCAAATGTTGGTCTCTCAAATCTTACGATCAAGTCTATGTCACTATTTTTATTTGGTTTTTTAATAAAAGAGCCAAACAACCCTATTCTTTTCACACCATGTCTCCGAATATCATATTTGTTTTTCTCAATAGTTTCTATTATTTTTCTTGATGTTAAAGTTTCGTTCTTTTTCATTTTGAGAACATGGACTTGTAGGTTTTTATACCTTTCTTTTTATTCATGTTTAGGCGAATGCTTCAGTTTGCATGCTGGGTATCAATGGTGTCTAAAGCCATGTGAATTAAGCTTTCACTATTTTCCAGAATCCTGTTTCAACGAAGTAATTTTTGTACCTGTGGAACCTGAATATCGCCTTTATTGGAAACCTTAACTCTGTAATGCCTATAACTTTGTAGCCATTGTCTCTTGCAAATTTCTCTATGAAATTCTTGCTTTCTATCTTATGGAAGCTGTATATCAATGGGGCAGTTTTCATGGCTACCTGCAGAAAAAGCTTGTCTATATGCGGCTTTTGTACTCCGAACGGAGGGTTCTCTATGACAACATCAGACTTTCCCTTAAAATCCTTTATGTCATTTCTTGCAAATTTTGCATTAAGCTTTTCCTTTGCAATGTTCTTTGCATAAACCAGGTTTTTCTTTGCAATTTCAATGGCATTTTCATCAGCATCAACAAATGTAACCTTTTTTGCCCCAAGCAGCAGCGCTCCAATACCAAATATGCCTGTTCCGCATCCCAGGTCAACAATACTCTTTCCCTTTATGCTGCCATCCATGTATGCCTGCCACAATGCTGTTGCAGCTAATTCCGATGGGGTCTGGTACTGCTCATACTCTGCCTTCGGATTTTCAAAGCCCTTAAGCATGGAAAGAACTAATGCCAGCTCACTCTTGTTAGCCATCTTTTTTCTCTTTTATTTTCAATATGTCCCCGATGGTCATAGTGTTATCTTTGAAATCAATCCTTACTCCTTCAGAATTGCCTTCATATTTTGTGATCAGCTTCACCCTTAGGAACTGCTCTAGCTTCTTCGCAGTCTTCATCCAAGGTATTATTTGCCCAGACTCTATCTTGTGTATAACAGATTCTTTTTCTGCTATTGCCATTGCAAGATCTTTCTGCGTCATTTTCTTCCTTTCCCTTGCGCTTTTTACTATGTTTGCACAGTCATCAACAACTATTTCTTTTTCTCCAGGAAGAATTCTCTTCTCACTAATCCATGGTTTAACTTTCTCTTCAATCCCTTCTTTCTTGGCAACGACATTTCCAAAAGAGCTGCAGTCCTTGCATACTTCCAGCTTGGTGCCTTCAACAATGGTTTCATACAGTTCAGTTTCCCTGCCGCACATCTCACAGTTCATTTTTAAGCCATTTAAAACAATGCTAGAATAATATTTAAAATTATTCATGTTCTTCCATGTTAAGTATCTCAAACAAGTCGTCAGCATCCATGAACCCCATATAAGTATTGTCATCTACAACCAAAGATGGCACGTCAGTTATGTTATAAGTTAGTTTTAATGCTCTTATTGCAGATGTGTCTAGATTGGCATCAAACGAATAGACATAAACATCTTTTGAGATTTTTCTTATGTAACTTAAGACAAAACCTTGTTGCTCACAATTTTTGCAATCTTCTTCATTTGAATAAAAGAAAAGTATAGGTTTGGTGTTAATCTTACATTCTTTAGATGCTTTTTTTAGGAACAGCCATTGTTTGGCCTCAAGTATGGAATAATATTTTTTTAAGTTTAGGACTTCCTCATTGTCTTTTCCTAACCTATCTTCCATAGTGGTTAGTTTGCCACCAAGTTCAAATAGCTCATTTGTCATAGGTTCAAAGTTCAAGGCAAGGCAGGGGTTTTCAGAAAGTATATTATACTGCACTTCTGCATTCATTACATCTATTCTCGCATCATTATATATGGAATTTAGTCTATTGAGTCTTATTTCATTGAAATAGTTGTTTAACAATATTGCAAGAACAAAAATGAATGCGGTCAGAAAAAATGCTGCCAAAAATCTGTCTCTGGGTATGCTTCTTATGTCCATTTTAATCCTTTTTCCAGGAAACACCATTCCATTTTATATCTTTGTCCAACAACTTGTATATAAATGATATTAACCACCACATTGAAAAAAGAAAGGGGTAAAATATTGTTGATAATAAAAAAGACAGCGCTATTCTCTCTTTGTCCTCTGAGATTCTCCTAGCTATATATACGGCTAATATTGTAACGATAAGGGATAGTATTGTTACAATCGTCACCATATTCGGGGTTAAGTAAAAAGTATCGAATCTAAAAGATAATAATTTGAATAAATCAAAATTTATTGACAACAGGTCAATAAAGCCCTTGTAAACATTGGTTATTATTTTATTAATAAAATATCCTGTAAGAAATATGGCGAATCCAACGAATATAAATGCGCTTGGCAAGAAAAATATTCCTAATGTACCATATCTCCTGCTAAACATATATTTATATTTCAATGTGTTGTTTATAAACCCCAAATACCATCTTACTCTTTGCTTGAATAACGGCTTAAATTTGGATGGTCCTGGCGTATAAGAAAAGGCATTTGGAGAGTTTTCTATCTCAAAATTATTTGCCTGTATCCTTAATGCTACTTCAATGTCTTCGGTCAAATTTTTTTCATCATAACCTCCATGTTCTCTAAAAAATGATTTTCTATAAGCGCTGAAAGGACCAGGTGTTACATTTATGCATCCCAAAAATGCAGACATCTTTCTTAGGAATATTCCGAACATAAATTCTACAAATTGTATCCTCTGCAATATAGTTTTAGGCTTCCAAATCTTCATTGATGGTGTAACAGCCACACATTTTTCATTCTCAAAATAACCCATCATATTTATCAATGCATTTTTGTCAACAAAAGAGTCTGCATCCAGAGAAACTATTATCTCTCCGTTGGATTTTTCTATTCCAATATTTAACGCGCTTGCCTTTCCCCCGTTTTTTTTGTGCAGCACAATTGCCTTATCAGAAAACTCTTTCATTTCATTTAAGGTATTGTCTGTGGATCCATCATCAACAAGTATTATCTCGATAAGCTCTTTTGGATAGTTTAAGTTCAATAATGATTCTACGGTCTTTCTTATTCTGCTTTCTTCATTAAAAGCAGGGACTATTATGCTAGTTTTTAATAGTTTTTTTGGTTTTGGGTTAGCAATCCTTTCTTTGTTTTCATAGAATGTCAATAAAAATATTGAAGAAGAGAATATGCCAAAAAATGCAGCTATGTAAGCAAGTATAAGGAAAAAAGCCATATTACTTTTGGACCAACCCATATTTTAAACTTTTCCTGACAACAAAATAGTTAATTTCTGGACTCATCCGACCACCTTCCATATCTCAATGTAGTCATTGCTGTATTCTTTTTTAAAGTTGTTTGAAGCCCCAAGCAGGAAAAGCAACCCCTCATCTTCTTCATTCCAAACCAATCCATTCTTCATCGCATTGTCTGTCCAGATGTACCTTATATTGTATTTTTCTATTATTTCCATTGCCCTTTCAATCTCTTTAGCATGGAAAAGCCTGTTTAAGTCATCATACCTCTGGTTTACATCAGGCGCATAAAAGAAGTTTTCATCCATAACATTCTTCCTTTTTCCTATCGCGTTGATCCAATGCCCTCCAGTATAGTAAGAAGCAACGACAGCATCCCCCTTTGACTCTTTTTCAATGAACTCCATGCTTTCTATTATTTCTTTGTTAGGCAGTGATTTTGCAAGATGGCCTACCCCAAAGACCATTGCTGAAACCAAGCCCATTGTAAGCATCAACCCTATTATTAGTCTTATAAGCAGGCTCCCCCATCCCTGGTTAATCATTTTTGCTATGCCTATTCCAGCAAGTATTGAAACAAAAAAGTTAAGGTAAAAAATTATTTTTATATCAAAAAATGCAGCCATGGCCAATAGTATTATTGCAAGGTATTCATAAAAATGCTCGTATTTTTTCTGCCAAAGCCCCCTAAGCCCAAACAGCGAGAGTATCACTGCGAACATGCTTATTCCAATCTCGCTCCCAAACTCTGAGATGAACATCTGGACCCTGAAATTTATTCCTTCTTGCATCTTCTTGAAGCCAACAAGTTCAGGCATGCCCATTTTTATTATCGGTATCAAAAGCAATGCCAGGAGCAGCAGCATGTAAAGGCTCTTGTAATTCCTATTTTTTATCGAGTATATCGCCAATAAGCCTAGTGCAGAAAGGAAAGGAACTATACCAAAGAATAGGGTCATGAACAAAAGGACATATGCAAGAAACTTCTTGTCATGCAGCAATAGAAGAAAAGAAAGTAGTGCAATGCTAACAGGAACTATGTAGGTGTTCGACACTGTAAACAGGTATATGAATGGAGGTGAAAGTATAAGGACAATGCAGGACACAAAGACAGTAATATTGTCCAGCTCAAGCCTTTTCAATATGAAATAAAAGAGCAATACGCTAATCAAGCCAAATATTATAGGTAGAATCTTGGATGTTTCTATTAATCCAATGCCAAAAGCCTTGCTGAACAAGTTTAATGCCAAGGGGTATGCATTGAATATCGCTTGCCTTCCACCATAGCTGAGGTCATCATGGCCATTGAATGGCTGTTCAGCAGCCCTTAGGTAATTGTAAGCTTCCCTGCCTATCAGCAGCTCATCATTATTCCTTAGCCAATAAGGCATAGATAGTACGAAATATGCAATTAATAGCAAAGGCAGCACTATTTTTATTTCAGCATAAAACCTTGATAACATGTCCCGATTCATTTTCAAACACCTTCTTGAAGCATTGCTCATCCACAGCATATTTTAACTCATCTATGCCATATCTCTTTTTTGTCTTTTCTGATATGTAAATGTAATCTATGTCATATCTTTTTATTATCTCAATGGCCTTTACTTCTGATTCTATTGTAAACAGGCTGCTTAGTTCCTCATTCCTTTTCTCTGCATCATCAACGAACATGAAATTCATGTCATAGGCGCTTTTCCTTTTTCCTATCCCTGTTACAAGGTTCCCCTCTTCAAGCCCAGCCATCACAGTTGCGCTAAGCGCAGTCTTGTTGTTTATCCACAAAAAAGGTCCTATCTCATCTTCTTTCAGGGTTTCATCTGATATTCCAACTGCACCGATTATAGATGGTACTATCAATGTCAATGTTATGAATACTAGCAACGAGGCCTTTATTGCCTTGATATGACCAGAAAACTTTGTTATTGCTATGTACTTGAAAAGCTTGTCAAACCCCATTGCAGATGCCAATGATAATGTTATTCCTAATGAAACAAGCCCTATTGAAACCTCAACTAGTTTTAAAATAAGCATCATTATGCTTGAAATTCCAATGGATGCAAGCAGCAATACATCTTTATTCTTGTTTTTTAAGCCAAAGTATATGCCGATTATTCCGAAAAGCAATGGCACTATTCCTATGTCAACCATCAGGCTTAGTATGTTTATGTCCTTGAAAAAATCAGACATCAAGCTTTTTGGTATGTTTTGCCATATGGCATTTATTCCAAGGTTGATGAACGCCTTCTTGTACAGCATGAACTCTATCAGGAACGTAACCATGATGAATAGCAGCATGCCTTCTTTCTTTATAATATCCAATTCAATGCTTTCAACATACGCAAGCACAGCATATATCATCATGGATATCGCAAGTATAAAAGCAATAGGATGGGTTAACGGCATTACGAAGCTCGCTATTACGAATGCAATCAAGAATGCCTTGTTTTCATTCATCCTTAAAAACAAATAAGCAGCAAGGAAAAACAAAGGGTATGCTATCGAGTATGGCTTTAAACTGTTTAATGTGTTAAGCACCAATATAGGTATGAAAGCAGAGCACAATGCAGCCAGGCATGCAGCTATGGTGTTTTCAGATATCTTTTTCGCTATCAGGTAAACAACCACAGCAAGCAATGATATGAACAGCGCAGGCATTATCTTCAGCGCAACATTTCCAAAAAGCCCATGAAAGAAAGACATTATGTAATATGAGAATGGTATTCCTAAAACATCCCTTCCACCATAGCTTAGCTCGTCATAAGATATATGCTTGCCGCTTTCCCCTATGCTCTCGATCTGCCTAAGCCCATAATAAGAGTCATAATCACTGTACTGCATGGTCTGCATCGCAAAAAATATCCTTAATGCAAAAGCCATAATCACTATCAAGAATACAGCATCCCATGCCCTAATCTTCATGTTTCTCCTCTATGCCATTTTCCCCTAAATCCTCTTCTTTGTTGCTTGAATCTGTTTTAGGCAAAGTTTCTTTGAGCTTTTCTTCCATGATCTTTGTTTCTTCCTCTACCTTTTTCGTTTCATCAGAGACAATCTTGCCCTTTACCTCATTTTCAATGATATCAAAGTAGTCAAAGAATTTCGGAGCCAGCTTCAAGAGCCTTGTCCTGCCCTTCTTTTCAGAGACAATGAATCCAAGCTCTCTTAATATTTTTATGTGGTCATATGCAGTGTTTCCCCTCATGTCAATTATCTCAGATTGCATTACTGGCTGCTTGTATGCAATAAGCGCTAATGTCTTGGTAGTCGGCTCATCAAGCTCAGAATCATTCATCAAGTTGGTTGTCAAATAATTATATTCCTTCTTTATTGCAAGCTTGAACTTGTTGTCCTCATTGACAACATTCAATGCACTTTCCCTGGATTCATAATCTCTCTTCAGCTCATCAACAATATCCTTCACAACACCAATAGAGCCAATGTTGCACAGCCTTGCAATCTCCTCTGTATCCATGAGCCTTCCTGTTGTAAACAATATCGCCTCAACCATTTTTTTATATTCTTCCATAAACATTACACTGTTAAAACCTTTTTAATCCTTTCTAACCTTTTTCACCCAAAAGTCATCAACCTCTCTGATAATGTTTTCTGGCACTATCACCTCCTTTATCTCGTCCTTCCCGCAGTAAGGGCATTTTCCATGGTATTCAAAGTTCCTTGTAAATGAATGCTTGCATGCCATGCACATGTATTTATTCATCTGAAAACACATAAAAACCAATATTTTAAAATTTAAAAATCTTTTTACATTTTAGTTTACTACTAGTCTAAAATAAAAAAATCTTTTAGAAAAGCTTAAAAAGAAAGCATAATTTAGTTTTTACATAAGATTTAATCAAACATTTAAGTGAGGGGTGGTAGAAAAATGAGGAAAATTGCATTAGCTGTTATTTTGATACTAGTTTTAGCGTTGTCTGGCTGCACAGCCTGGGTGATTAAGGACAGGACAAGTGAAGGCACAATAGATGTCAATGTAGTGCCTGATAGTGATACTTATACCATAAGGATAGAAAGAGCAGGGATATTGTTGACTGAAGCAACAGGAACCCACCTAGAGTTTAAAAATGCTGAAAGAAACAGGAATTACCTCATAACAGCAATAAACTCTGATGGCGATGAAATTTCAGAAACAAGGTCAATATCAAAGTCCGGCGGCAAGGTAACAGTAACTTTGAACTTCAATGAATGAAGGCTAAACACCTTCTATATTTTTAATTTCTTCATCAACTTTCTATATTTTCGAGCCAGAATGTTCTTTTTTAAGCCTTGTATAAATCATTGATAAGAAAATATACATCGTTTCTGTTTTTTTGCTCTGTTGCTTTTTAGCTGCATCAATACATAACCCTGTATTTGGGCTTGAACCTTCTCAGGGAGCCTTCTCTTGAGGACAGATGGCTAGGAGTACGTCGCACAAAATTTTTCCCATAGGAAATGAAGGCTAAAAAATATGTTTAATTGGTGTACTGTACAACTATACAAGAGGATGTCACACAGGCGATTATTGAAAAAATTCAATACATTGCATACCTTAATATTGCTGCTATTCCACCCATGTCTCTAAGCTGTACACCTTCCCTTGTTTCAACAGATATTATTCTTACCTTAGTCCCAAATTTGTCAGAATATTCCTCGTATTTTTCCAAGGTTTCATCTCCAAGGCTTTCAGACAATAGCAAAATGTCAACAGCAGCCATTTCAAGCATCTTCTCAACATTTGCCTTGCCATAAGCAACCTTATTCGGCTCTCTGGCAAGCATCTCGAAAAATCTGTTCATGATCCCCTTTTCCTCTGTTACAACCTCTTTTGCTAATAAATCATTTGACCTTTCAACAAGCTCATGCAAGCCAAACTCTCCAGTATAGCTCAAGTCTTTTAACCCAAGAACCTTTCTTTTCAGCTCAGTATTAAGGTAATTGCCGTCAAAGAACTCCTCTTTCGTGGGCATCGGCCCGCCTATCAATATGCCCTTTAGGTTTTTCTGCCCCAAGAATTCCTTGTTCGCAGCCTCTGATATTCTCTTGAAGAATTCCTTTAATTCACCCTCCCTTATCCTTGCAAACCTTGCAGCAGAGTTGTGTACTATCATGTTGTTCGCTATGAAGTTTCCTTTGTCAACGCTTATGTCTATCATCATAACTTCCCCTTCCATTTTCCTTATTCTTTTTATCTGGGTTGGCTTGGCATCTTCATTCAGCAGCAAATTCCCTGTTTCAAGCTCGCCTGCCTTTTTCTCTGTTCCATCACTCAAGAAAAAAACATGCTCTCCAGAAGCGCATATCACATCATCTGTTGTTATCTCAAGATAAAATTCCTTTGTCCTCTCCCAGCTATCCAATACAGTTCCAAAAACAAATTCCTTCTTTGTAAAGTCATACGATTTTACCTTCTCATCTTTCTCCAGCTCAGCTATTGTCACAAACTGTCCATCATCCAGCTCAACGCTCGTATCAGGCATTAGGCATTGTCCGCCGGCCTTCGTTTTGCCTGGAACAGCAGAATTCATTGAAACTGTTGCCTGTATTGAAGGCCCTTTTAGAAAGCCCAATGTTGCTTCTCTTCTGTCCAAGACAATAAGCCCAAACACTTCCTTGTATTCCATCATTTCTTTCAGCTGTTCTAAAACAAAAGTTTGGTCGCATCTGTACAGCCTGAAGTTCAATGGCTCTGGTGGTTCTATGCTCCATACTTTTATGTCAATCTTATTCTCTTGTTCAGATGCATTGCCTGCAAAAATAGCCAGCCCATTTGGCGGTGTTTGCTTAAACAATCGCAAGTGCCTTATGCATCTCTCCAATGAGTCTTGCACATTATTCCTTGTCCTTGCATCCTTTATGTTCATTGCAGTGCTCTGCTCCTGCTGCAAATGGTTGATTATCTTGTTTAAGTCATATCCAGCAGGCACGTAAACAGAAACCAGCTCAGTATGCCTTCCTCTTATGCCTTCAAGTTCCTTTACAAATTTCCTTATTTTGTATTTTTGTGCTACATCCATAAGATGATTTATTTTGTTGAGGTTTATAAGATTTGTCAAAAAATGTATGTAATAAATCAGCCTGTTACGAGCCTTAAATTCTGAAACAAATTCATACCTCTTAGCTTCCACGTATGCAGTATAGATACAACAATGTCAATCCATCTCTTGCCTTTTTCATTCCTGTAGCAGCCAATTGTTTTTCTCAGCAGAACAATTGGCCTTAATTCTCTTTCTGCATGATTGTTATGCAGTGGAACTCCTTCATGATATAATGCAGTAAACCAATCATCACCGCCATTTTCAATTAAAGTAACTAATCCATTAGCACCCTTGATGGTTTTCAAGCAAGTAACTATGTTTTTCAATCCAAATCTAGTTTTAGCAATCTCCTAAAGCCCACATCTCGTATCTGCTTAAGAACCATAATGATTATATGGGAAAGATCTCCGAGAAATTTTGCATGAATTTTTTTATTTGTAACAATAAAAGTTTTCCCAAGGCAGGAAAATGGTGGCACCATGATAAAGAAATAGATATAGTTGCATTAAATGGTGATGTAAAAGAAATAATGTTCTGCGAATGCAAGTGGCAGGATAATGCAGATGCTGTTAAAATTTTAAATGAATTGAAGGAAAAGGCCAAATTTGTGAGATGGCATGATGAAGGCATAAAAGAGCATTATGCAATATTTGCAAAAAGCTTTAAAAAAACAATAAAAGAAAAACACTTGCAGTTGTTCGATTTAAAGAAAATGAAAAAGATTATGTGAATTTCTTGGTTATGAGGTTAAACCAGTTTCAAAACATTATCTTGAATTCGCCGTAGCTGATTTTTTCTGCTTTTGTAACAGCTTTTAGATCCTGTTCTAGTACCATTAATCTCTTGTCAACAAAAAGCTCTTTTATTGGAGCAGTCAATGGTTTGTTTAATCTCGCCTTTTCTTTTCTTACATTGCTTATCGCTTCAATGCCCATGTCCCCTATTTCTTCAATCTCTTTGTCCTGCATTTTTTCATCATATTCCGGCCATGAATCTATATGTATGCTTTTGAATCCTTCTGATTTTGAAAAATTTTCTATGTACAGCTTGTCTGTTATAAAAGGTATTATAGGTGCCATCAGCTTTAGAATGTTCAGCAAGGAAATGTACAATGTATGCTGGGCAGATATCTTTGCTTCTTTTCCTCTTTTTTCTTCATTGTACAGCCTGTCTTTTGTTATTTCCAGATAATTGTCGCAGAATGTATGCCAGAAAAAGTTGTTCACTTCATTCCTAACTTTGCTGAATTCATACGAATCAAAGCTTTCGGTGCTTTCTTTCATCAGTTTGTTTAGTTTTATCAATAGCCACTTGTCAAATATTTCCATGTTCTTCGGCTTTGTTTTTTTGTACCCTTTTAGGTTCATCAGTCCAAACTTGGTTGCATTCCACAATTTTGTGACAAGCTTCTTGCCCGTTACCAAATCCTTCTCTTGATATGCCAAATCCTCTCCTAATTTTGATCCTGCTGCCCAGAACCTTAATGCGTCAGAGCCATATTGGTTCATTACATATTGTGGTTCTATGGTGTTTCCTTTTGACTTGCTCATTTTTTCATGATCAATGCCTAAAACATAGCCGCTTATTACGACATCCTTCCACGGGTTCTTTTTGTAATGCAAATGGCTCTTTACTAATGTGTTGAAGAGCCAGAATGTTATTATGTCATGTGCATTTCCCCTTAAGCTCATTGGGAACAATTTGTCAAACTGCTTTGGAAACAGGCTTGCAGCTATTTCTGGCGTTAAGGAGCTTGTTGCCCAGGTATCTAGTACATCCTTTTCAGGAATAAACTCGTTAGAGCCGCATCTGCATTTTTTTAACGGTCTGTCTCTCAAAGGGTCAACAGGAAGCTGGTTTTCATCAGCCAGAATTACTTCATCGCATTTCTTGCAGTACCACACAGGAAATGGAACTCCAAAAAACCTTTGCCTTGATATGCACCAGTCCCATTGCAAACCATTTATCCAGTGGTCATACCTTACCTTCATATATTCAGGATGCCAGTTTAATTTTACACCCTGCTCCAAGAATAAGTCTTTTAAATCAAGGTATTTTATAAACCACTGCTTTGTATTTAATATCTCTACTTCAATGCCGCATCTTTCATGAGTATTTACCATATGTGTTATCTTTTTTTGTGATGTTAACAATTTGTTTGCTTTCAAGTCCCCTATTATTTTTTCCCTTGCTTCTTTTATTTTCAGCCCCCCGTACTTTCCTGCGTTTTCATTCATTGTTCCATCGTGGTTTATCGAAATTAACAATGGTAGCTTATGCTGTTTGTACCACTCTACGTCTGTAAGGTCTCCGAAGCAACAACACATAACAACCCCTGAGCCTTTTTTAGGGTCTGCTTTTTTATCAGCCAGGATTGGAACATTCAAATCGAATAAGGGAACTTTTGCTTTTTTTCCAAGCAATTTTTGGTATCTCTTGTCATTTGGATGCACGAATATTGCAACGCAGCTCGGCAGTAACTCTGGCCTTGTTGTTGCTATTATAAGGTCCTTTCCATCAACCTTAAAGATTATGTCATTGAATGTAGACGATAATTCCTTATCTTTCATCTCAACCTGGGCTATTGCAGTTTCGCAATGCGTGCACCATATCGTTGGCGCTTCTTGTCTATATTCTCTGCCATCATTATAAAGATTGATGAAGCTTTTTTGCGAAATTTTCCTGCAATGGTCATCTATTGTTGAATAAAACACACCATAATCAGAGCTGAACCCTATTTTTTTCCAATCATTTATAAAATCAGGCCTTATTTCTTTTAGTGTGTCAAGGCACAGCTTTGTGAATTCATCCCTTTCCATTCTTGCACCTTTTACATTTTTCATCTTCTCTATCAGCCTTTCTGTTGCCAGCCCATTGTCATCAGTTCCGAAGGGAAAGAACAATTCATGGCCCTTCATTCTCTTGTACCTAGCTATGAAATCTATGTGAGAATATGAGAATGCGTGCCCTATGTGCATCTTTCCTGAAACCGTTGGCGGCGGCGTGTCTATCGAGAAAATCCTTTTTTTGCTTTTAGGGTTAAACTCATATATTCTCTCTTTTTCCCAGAATTCTTTTAACTCTTTCTCAGATGTTTTGAAATCATAGTTCTTATCTAGTTCCATGGGCTATTGCAATAAGATAATATTTATATAGGTTATTATTTGCTTAAAAAATAAAATAACATGTGAGGCGGTAGTTCAGACTGGGAGAACACACGATTGAAGGAAGCAAGCGTCCTTTGATGTGAAGCTGAAGAAGTTCTCAGTCACCGTGATGTCGAGGGTTCAAATCCCTCTCGCCTCAATTTTTCTTTTACAATACACTAACCAAATAATTAGGCGTTTTTCTATTATGCTCATCAGGCAGATTCACAGAGAAAGATAAACTTAATACAGAACCATAAAATAGGAATATATCTTTGCAAGACATTCACATCATCTCAAGTAACATAAAAATATTTAGCAACTCTTCCATAACAACATATCCGCGAAAGCTTTATTAACAAGGTTGTTTTCATCTTTTCTTGATGAAACAGAAAAAAAAAGGTGCAGTAGAGCTTTCAATAACAACCATAATAATAATAGTCATGGGCATTACCCTCTTAATTCTTGGCCTGGGTTTGATAAGCAAGATAATGTCTGGCACAGGCGATCTGACAACCAAAGTCATTGGCAATGCAGATGCCATGATAGACAATCTGCTCATAGATTCCAAATTTACAATGCCAGGTCAGGTAATAATAGAACAGGGAAAAGTTACTACTGTACTTGTAACTGTAGGTCATGACGGAAGCACTGTGCAAGGACCAGCAAAGTTCAAAGTACAGCTACAGAAGAATTTTCCAAATGGAATTGATGAAACCATGGTGCTTGCAGAGGTAATAACTCCAGAAACAGTAATAAATGAAGGGCAGCAAGCAAAATTCACAATAAAAATTGCAGCTTCAAGCAACGCACCAATAACAACTGGCATGAATGCTGCCGCTTATTCAGTTGTTGTTACAGCCAATGGCCAGCCATATGATCAAGGAGCATTTATAATAAATATTCAGAAAGGCAAGGGCATATTTGGCATACTGTAAACCTTTAAATAATTCTTTTGTATTAAGGTCTTCATGAAATCAATGGCATCATTGGACATTTACTTCATGAATCAAGAGCTGTTGTCCTTAATAAGCGCAAAGCTCGATAAGGTTTACCAGCCAGAAGAATCTACCATAATATTGCAGCTTCACAAAGATGGCAAAAAGCTGATAAAGATAATACTTCCGTCATTTATATTCATAGCAACAGAAAAATCAGCAGGCCAAGAGCTAAACTTCTCAAAGTTCCTAAGAAAGCAATTAACAAACTACAGGTTAGCAAACATAACACAAAAAAATTTCGAGCGCATTCTCGAGCTTGAATTTGCATTGAATGATGACAAAAAAATATTAATCATCGAGCTGTTCAGCAAGGGGAATATAACATTATGCGATTTCAGCTACAAAATAATATCCACGTTAAGAATTCAGTCATGGAAAGACCGCACAATAAAGCCAAATGAGCTCTACAAGTATCCTCCAGCGAACACAAATCCATTCAGTTTAAGCCTCATAGAATTCTCAAAAAGATTAAAATCTTCAGAAAAGGAATCTATAGTCAAGACACTTGCAATCGATTTTTCATTTGGCGGCATTTATGCAGAAGAAATATGCTTAAAGTCTAACATAGACAAAAGCAAAAAATCTCCAACAGACCAGGAAATAAAATCAATTTACAATGCAATTATTCAAATTTCAAAAATGTCAATTAAGGCAAACATATCAAACAACGAATTTTTCCCATTTGAGTTGGAATCAAGCAATAATGGAAGGCAGCATTTCAGCACATTCAGCGAAGCAATAGAGGAATGCATAGAAAATCCAGTTCAACAGCCCAGTAATGCTAACATGAAGCTGAAAAGTCTTCTGGATGTGCAAAAGAAGCAGCTGGACCAGATAAAAACCTCAATAGATGAAGAAACAAGCAAGGCAAACATGATATACAATAATTACCAGATAATAAATTCCCTTCTGCAGTTGAAGGACCTTGACAAGATAAGGCAAAATGTCATGGTTAAAGAAATAAACAAGAAGGACAAGACATTTACGATAAGCATCGGTGGCAAAAACATCACCTTGAACATAAATTATTCTATAGACAAGAATGCATCTGCATATTACGAAAAGGCAAAGCGCATGAAGGGCAAGGTTCCCGGGGCAGAAAATGCAATTTCTAGGACACTTGAAAAGATAAATCATTCAGAAATACCAGTATCAAAGAAAGAAAAAACAATTGAAAGAAAAAAGGAATGGTATGAGAAGTTCCGCTGGTTCATTTCATCAGAAGGTTCTCTTGTCATAGGTGGAAGAGACGCAACAACCAATGACATAATAGTAAAGAAGCATATGGAAAAAAGCGACTTGGTGTTCCATACAGAGCTGAAAGGCAGCCCATTTGTCGTTGTAAAAGCAAGTTCAAAAAAAATAGGCGACGCAACTATAGAGGAAGCAGCAATATTCTGTGCCTCAAATTCAAAGCAATGGGATGCAAAGCTTGCAACATCCGATGTTTACTGCATTTCTCCAGAACAGGTAAAAAAAGAGCTAGGCCTGCCGAAAGGCACTTTCATGATATATGGAAAAAGGAATTACTTGAAGCCTGTTCTTAAGCTTGCAATAGGCATAACAAAAGACAATAAGGTAATGTGTGCACCCATTAATGCAGTAAGAGTTAATTGCAAAAGCCTGCTGGCCATAAACCAGGGGGATGTAAAAAAAAGTGACATTGCAAAAAAGATAAAAAAAATATTCGAGGAAGAACTAAGAATAAAAATAAGTCTTGATGAGATTATGCAGGCTCTCCCTCCTGGCGATTGCTCTATTTCTCGGTGATGTGTATCCCGGTTGCATTGAAGTTTACGAATGGGCCAACACCAAATATGTCAAGCAAGTTGTTTATTCTGTCCCACTTGTAAACTATGGCATCAAACGTTATGATAATTGGTGCCTTTCCTGGCTTTTGGTATGTTGCTAAAGACCAATGGTTATTTTCAACGTACAGCAAAGTGCAGTCATTCTGTACTATATTTCTGACCTTGCCTTTTGTTGTTAACCTTATGTTGTCTCCATTTACCTCGCCATTCAAGTCCATGCTTAATATCCCTGTATAGGTGCCATCATTTTGTTTTCTCACCCATGCCGAAAAGCTTGTTGCATCATTGTTTATGTTGCTGAAATTTCCTATATGGCCTATGTTGCCATTATCTCCTCTTATGCTCATGCTTTCCAAGTCGCATGTTATGCATACATTACCCTCATCAACTAGGCCATCGCAGTCATCATCAACTCCATTGCATGCCTCGCTGCTTGGCAATCCTGGCAGGCATTGCTGTTGCTGCCCATTAACGCAGTTCTGCACAGTCCTTTGGCATAGCCCAACACCGCAAGTTATGTTCCCTAAATTATCATCAATCAATCCATCACAGTCATCATCTAAATTATTGCATATTTCAGTTCCAGGTTGGTTGATCTGTTGACATGTTCCAAATGGGTTCCACAGGCATATATTGCTGCACATCCTGTTCTGCGTGCCTGCTGAGCATATTCCTAATAACCCAGTATTGCATGTCTGAGCTTCTGCCTGTCCAGGAGAGCATGCTCCCTGGTTTGTGCATGCCCCGAAATTTCCCCATTGCCCATCACTCTGGCATGTCCTTGTCTGCATTCCACAGTTTCCGCATGCTATTGTTTCAGCCTGTCCTGGTACACATACTCCTGAAACATTTATATCATGCCCGCAGTTCGGAGGCAAGAACCAGAAAGCATTCTCTTTTAGCATTCTCCATTCATTGTGATATATTCCTGGAACGCTTGGCGCAGTTATGTTGAAATTGAATATATTCTGCTGATTCTGCCCGACAGTAACTCCACTTTCTATCAACACCCTGCCAATTCCCCAAATCAGATTGTCCTGTGGATTCTGTGATCCTAGCTTGTAATTATCACTCCTTGTCCACGGAACAGACCCATCATTCCTTACTGTAACTGAAACTGGTTGTGTCAGCCCAGGAGATATTGAAGATGGAATTGTATTGCTTATGCATGTAGCACAAACCTCATCAGTTGAATTGTCGCAGTCGTCATCAAGGCCATTGCATGTTTCTGTTGTTGCATTATTGTTTTGCTGGCAGTTTTCAAATTGGTTCCATTGGCAAGTATTGTTGCATGTCCTTTCCTGCTGTCCAAACGAGCATATGCCTGGTATTCCAGTGTTGCATGTCTGAGCTTCTGCCTGTCCC
>Ga0209541_10001211_pt1 | contig 51762 bp, 54 predicted proteins | sample RifCSPlowO2_01_FD_184027 | JGI IMG/M metagenome (GOLD analysis project Ga0209541, IMG submission 184027) | Groundwater microbial communities from Rifle, Colorado - Rifle CSP2_plank lowO2_0.1 (SPAdes) (version 2) | ecosystem: Environmental > Aquatic > Deep subsurface > Groundwater | place... | reverse complement strand
TTTTCTTGTTGCCATTTGTCCCATCTGATCTTGGCTTCGCGAGATAATCTTTCAGAATTATCTCTTTCCCAAGCTGTCCAGTTATTGTTTGTATTGCCTTCGACTTGATGTGAAGAAGTTCCAGCTCCCCACAAAAAATCTTTCGGAAATTGCTTCATGTTTTTTGCTAATTACGCTAATTATTAGTAATCCATATGCTAAAAAAGACTGTCTTAAAATAGGTATTGTTATTTTATATTTTATTTTATAATTCCGCGCTTGAATATCCTCCATATTTTTGCGGGGGTACGGTTTTCCAAAGAGGCGCAAGTTGAGCAATTCTCATTTGAAACTACTTTTATTCGTAGAAAAACTTTGTTTATTTTCTGCCATGGATTTTTTTATTTCGTTAATTAATTTAGCTGAATACTTTTTTGTTGGTGAGATTTCCCAGTATACGTAAAAAATAAGTAAATAATTTATCGCTATCAAAAAAGTCGTAAAAGCCAAGACGGAATTATTATTAATAAAATAATTTAGACCAACCATGAGGCTAATAATAATTATAAAAATCTCAATACTGGTATTTTTCAAAATGCTAGGCTTTTGGGGAAGAATAAATTTATTCGTGCGTTCAAAAGAAAAATTCGTATCTAAAAATGATTTAATAAACGTTGTTGAATACACCGCCACCATTCCAAAGTGCACAAATAAAGCCCTAAGAATATATTTAGTGGGATACACATTTGCGAAAGTTGCAACAAATGAAACAAGTTTCGTAGCAAAAAATAAATAAATCGTAAAGGCAGAAATTAAAATTGACATTTTCCAAATAAAATTATTATTATATCCAATTGATCCTAAAAAAATGACCAAAATTGGTATGAGAGTAAAGTTAAACCAGGCCGTCATTTCAGAAAAAAAACAAACTTTTTGTTTAAAATTAAGCCTTTTATCGAATAAAATTCTTAAAAAGTCTTTCTTTAATATTTGAGCATTACCACATGCCCATCGTGATTTTTGCTTCTTGTAAGCTTCAATATCGTAAGGCATCAATCCTCGACCCATAACCTTATCAATATAAATACCTTTGCGGCTTGCCTCAATTAATCTTGTCCCTATTTCCGCATCTTCAGTTAAACACTTTTTATCATAAAAACCTATCTCATTTAGCACATTTCTTCGAAATATTACCAGTGTTCCGGTTGATGGCACGCAATTAAAATAGTTTGCCATTTTCATGTAAATCTTAAAAAAGTGCTCATATTCAACAGCAACGCCTTTATTTTCGCCTGTTATATTCATGTACGCTTGCGGGAACTGGACAAAAGCGACGTCGTCATCAACAAAGTAACTGAGTGCTTCTTTTAAAAACTGGGGTTTTACTTCATAGTCAGCATCAACAACAACAATGAATTCTGCCTCTGGGCTGGTCTCATTTTGGGCAAAATTTAACGCGCCTGCCTTGAAACCCTCAAGCTTATCTACATGGAAAAATTTAAAATTATTGCCTAGTTCGTTACAGTACTTTTCGACTGGTTTCCAAACTGCTTCATCGACCGTGTTATTGTCTACAACAATAACCTCGTAATTTTTATATTTTAATAGCGATAAATGTTTTAGAGTATTTTTTAAAATATCCGCCGGTTCGTTAAAAGAAGGAATATGGATTGATACAAACCTGTCTAGAGTAGGGTTTGAAAATTTAAGTGGAAAAAGGGGCAGAAAAGAAGCAATAAGTTCTACTGAACCTTGCAAAAGAACAATTATAAAAATAGCAATCAACAGAGCCAATATTATCCATGGAAAATATATTAAACCAAGACCCAGTGTAATAAGTAGCGTTAATATAACTAAAAAGTCAGCGGCCATTTGTTAGGAAAAATATTTATCCAAGAGGTTGTGTAGCATAATTATCGTTATTGTTAGAATAGATTATATATAATTTGAGGTTAATTAAGAAATTTTAGCAAAATTTGCTAAAGTTAATTGTTCATAAGAAACTTTACAGTAGACTGAGTAAGCTAATTCCGGATATTTTGATGATAACACCCAATTTGCGTTCGGAAATCATCAACCAGTATCAGCAACAATAAATCGGCATCTGTAAATCTTTTTATTTATGAAGTTGATCTTAAAAAGTTTTAGCTTCATCCATGTATTGTCGTTGATTACCGTATAATTTGTAGAGATATTTATAGTTATATTATTCCTCACAATATACTTAATAATCCGTTTGGGTCCGGTATTGTAGGGCTTCAGCAACCATTCGACTTCGCTCATGGTCTTGAATCACTTTAAATATCTGTAGGCCTATACTGAAGTGATTCTGCAACGTGATTTGATTTGATATTGGTGGTGCCTTCAAGATCAGCAATTGTTCGAGCTATTTTTATAACTCGGTGAAAGGCACGGGCTGAAAGATTCAATTTAGATATCGCTTGTTTGAGAAGTAAAATAGATGCTTCATCTAAATTACAAAAAGCTTTCAACTGCTTGTTGTTCATTTCTGCATTTGAAGTAATCTTTAGTCCTTTTAGCCTTTTAAGCTGAATGTCCCTGGCTTTTTGTACTCGCTTTTGGATTGTTGCTGATGATTCGGATTTAAATTCCTTAGTTAGTTTTTCTGGGCGGACCATGGGGACACTAATATGCATGTCGATACGATCCAGAATCGGGCCGGAGATTCTTTTTTGATAACGGGTAATCATGCCTGGGTTACAAGTACAGTTTCTAGTTTCATCACCGAAGAACCCGCACGGGCAAGGATTGGCGGCGGCAACCAAAGTAAATCTTGAGGGAAACTTTACCGAACCGGCTGCACGAGATACTGTGATGTGACCATCTTCCATTGGCTGGCGGAGGGCTTCCAGAACATGTCTGGGGAATTCGGGAAACTCATCCAAAAATAAAACTCCGCGGTGAGCAAGTGAAATTTCTCCAGGATGCGGGTTGTTTCCCCCGCCGATTAATCCGATGTGGCTGGTTGTATGATGTGGACTGCGAAATGGTCGGGTGAGAATGATTGGCATATCATGATTTAGTAAATTGGCCACAGAGTATATCTTGGTCACTTCTAAACTTTCTTCAAAGGTGAGTCTTGGCAGAATGGTGGCAAAGCTTCTGGCCATCAAGGTTTTGCCGGCACCGGGCGGTCCTTTCATCAACAGGTTGTGACCTCCGGCTGCGGCAATTTCCAGGGCGCGCTTGGCATTTTCCTGGCCTCTGATATTTTCAAAGTCGTATTCGAAATCCTGTGGGTTCGTGAATTTTAGTTTTTTGTGAGTGGCGGGAATTATTGTTTTTCTGTTTAGAGGGGGTAGGTGGCTGGTTGCAAAATGATCAAAAAGCCGCTTGAGGTTTTTGACCGGATAAATATCGAGTTTGTCGACTGCTTGAGCTTCGGCTAGATTATCTTCGGGAATAAAGATGTTCTTGATTTTGCGCTCTTTGGACATTAAGGCGTATGGCAAAACGCCCCAAATTCGGCGCAGTGAACCATCGAGTGAAAGTTCACCAAGGAAAACTGAGTCGGCAGGATCGCGTGGGGTTAATTGTTCCGAAGCGATTAAAATACCAAGAGCAATCGGCAAATCGTAAGCAGGGCCTTCTTTTGGAAGATCTGCAGGGGCGAGGTTAACAGTGATTCTTTTGGCCGGAAAATCCGCACCGGAATTTTTAAGAGCTGCCCTGACTCTTTCTTTACTCTCTTCAACCGCTTTATCCGGCAAGCCGACAATTGTGAAGGACGGCAGACCTTGGGCGGCAACATCAACTTCAACAGTTATGGGAACAGCATCAAGCCCGACGACAGCAGCAGAGATTATTTTTGCAAGCATTGACTATAATATATACTATTTCTGGTGAATATTCGTAAAGTCTTGGCAATTGGCAGCATTTTTATTTTGGGGATTTTAGCCGGTTTACTTTTTGCCCGCAGTCAATTTAGTAAGAGGGCGACTAATAAAATTCTTTCTGAATCCAGTATTTTTTCTCCCCTGCCGGCGGCAACGGTTAATCCAAGTGTTATTGGCCTGGAATCTGCAAACTTGAAGGTAACTAAAATTATAGATGGCGATACTTTTGTTTTAGAATCCGGAGAAACGGTAAGACTTATTGGCATTGATGCGCCGGAAAGGACTGATTGTTTTTCCAGTGAGGCGACAGAGGAGATAGCTCGGCTGATTTTAAATAAAGGGGTCAAGCTTGAAAAAGACATTTCGGAGACGGATAGATATCAGAGATTATTAAGATATGTTTGGTTAGATGAAATTTTTATCAATGATTACTTGGTAAGAGGAGGGTTTGCGACTGCAAGCGATTGGCTACCTGATTCGAAATTTAAGGAGCAGTTTAGAAAGGCAGAGGTTGAGGCGAAAGAAAATAATCGAGGGTTATGGAGTACATGTGAATCTGGTGGACCCGACTCGCAAAGCTATTCCAAGCCGGGTTTGGAATACGTAGACAAACCAGGTTTGATGGGCGGTGATAAAGACTGTTCTGATTTTAAGACTCATACCGAAGCGCAGGCATTTTTTGAAAAAGCCGGACCTTTTGATCCCCACAAACTTGATCATGATAATGATGGCATCGCTTGCGAAAGTTTACCCTAATTGACCTATTAGTTGCTTCCGGAATTTGAACCCGAGTGATCTTCTTTTTGATCTTCGCCACCATTGCGGCCGGATTGCGCGACATCTATTGCTTCTTCAAGCTGATTTTGGGAAGATGAACCTTTTTTGATCGCTTCCTCGAATTGCTTTTCTTGCTCTTTGAGGATTTTTTCAAACTCTTCTTCGCCTTTACCGGATTTTTCAATTTCTTGTTTTGTTTCAGAGACTATTTTTTCGTATTCTTGGGCCGCTTTTTCTAACCGCTGACTATCCTTGTCCTTTTTAACAAGGTCGATAATTTCCTGGCCGCGGTTTTCGACTTTCCCGCGACTGTTGGCGGTAAGTTTGGCGCCTATATCTTCTGATAGGCGCTTAACAGGATAAAATGGCTCGCCGGGAAGCGACCTTTGAGCTGCTTGGACTAGGGTGATACCACCCCCGGTCAGAATAAAAAGAAGGAGAGCGGCAAAAACCAGGCTGCGGGCCAGGGCCGGCGCGAAGATGAGGCTTGGCTTGGGTTTAGTTTCAAGTCGTTCGTAAAGCTCGTGCCAGCCACGTTTGGCGAACTCATCCCTGGGATGAATTGCAATGTAACTTTTTCTTAATTTTTCTAATTTTTCTTCAAGTTTCATTTTCTTGCTCCTTAAGATAAATCTTTAGTTGCTTTAAGATTCTATGAAGCCTAACGCGCACTGCTCCTTCCGATAGATGGACAACCTTGCCAATTTCGAAAAAAGAGAGTTCTTCAAAATATCTAAGAGTGACAATTTGCCTTTCCAAAAACTTAAGCTTGCTAAGTACACGGTTAAGCTGCTGTTTTTCCTCATCTTGCGTAATTTTTTCACTAGTATCCTCCTGGTAACTTGGATCGGTGATTGCTTCAAGAGAAATCTCCTTTTTCTTACGGTACCAGTCAATAACCAAATTTCTGGCAATAGCAAATAAAAAGGCCTGAAAAGATCCCCGCGATGTCGAAAACGAGGCCAAAGATCGCCAGGCCCGCAGAAAAGTATCCTGGGTGATATCTTCTGCCTGCTCGTGGTTGTGAACCGAAAAATAGACAAACCTGTAAATTCGTTTAAGAAACAAGTTATAAATTTGGCCGAAAGCATCCTTGTCTTTCCTTTGGGCCCGGACGATCAGTTTCGATAAGTCATCTTCCATTGGCCCTATATTGTACTATGCTCTACTATTAATACGATCAAAACTAGAGTTTGTAACAAATTTCTAACTTATCCGTTTAATAGTTAGAATGAAAAAAGCGACAATCCTAATACCTGCTCTTGTACTTCTTCTTTTAGCATCCGCAGTTTATGCCCATGGAGATAACAGCGGACCCGGCAGAGGAAACGAAGCTCGATTTGAATTAAGAGTTGACGATGATGATGACCAGGCGCAAAAATTTGAAATAGAAGGCCAACGGTTTGAAATAGCAGGTATAGTTTCCTCTTTTTCGGGAAACACAATTGTAGTTTTGGGTCAAACTATTATGATTGACCCTTCCATGGTTTTCGAATTTGAACAGAAGGGCATAATCAATGTCGGGGACTTTGTCAAAGTCGAAGGAATTATAAATGACGGGCGCAAATTTGCCCGTGAAATCAAGGTTTTAGGTGAAGGCCAAGGAAGATTTAAGTTTGAAGTCCAAGGAGTAAATATTCAAGCCAGTCCTTCACCGTCTGCTTCCCCTACACCTGGTGTTTCACCCTTTCCATCTGCCAGCCCTACTGCTAATGTCCAAGTAGAAGTTAAAGCAAATGGGCCTGTGGATCAAGTAGTTGCCTTTTTAGAGCAGATTCTGGATTTTTTAATAGGCAGGCCTCGTTTAAGCATCCCTTTCGATCGATAGATATTTTTTAACTTTTCTCAAAGCCTTTGCACGGTGGGAAATTTGGTTTTTGAGAGCAGACGGCATTTGGGTAAAAGTCTTCAATTGAACTTTGAGTTATAATTTTTTTATGGATCAATCCAGTACAGAATCAAAAGAACACGAGCTTATTGTCGTAAATAGAATAAATTTCTTAATTCACCCTGGCTTTATTGGCGAGGAAGCTGAATCTCTGTTCAGCGATCAGGTTAGGATAGAAGATATCCGAGAAGAGAGTGCTGAGTTGTTGTTAAGGTATAGACATATAATTGACAGGGTCGCTGATTCCCATAATGAACTTTTATTGCTTATTCCCTATGATTTGAAAAAAGATTTCCGAAAAGCAATAAAGGAGAAAAGACATTGGTTGGAACTTGCAAGATACGCTAAGCAAAGATTAGGGGCACGATTTATGGTAATTCCAGACGATCTTAGGATTTCATTTGAATGGACAAATGAAGATATAAAAACTCAAGAGCTAAAAGAATACATAAAATCTAAACTTACAAAAAGGGGCCTCTTGGTAAGTGAGGACGCTGAAAGTTTCTGCTATGGTGAAACCTCTGGAGTATGCGTCACAGATGCAGCAATAAATTTAAATGGAATATTTGATTTAAAAAAACCTACCAGGATTATTCTTGGTTTGACTGAGGGATACAAGGATCTTGAGAAAACTCGCCGTATTATTCAATCGGTAGTGATAAGCAATAAAAACGAGGATGATGCCCGCAGGATTATTATTATTGACCATTAGAAGTAAGGTATTTTTTAACTTTCATTAAAGCTTTTGCTCTATGGGAGATTTGGTTTTTAACATGTGGCGGCATTTGGGCAAAAGTCTGCTTAAAACCTTTGGGGATAAAGACTTTGTCAAAGCCAAAACCATGGGTCCCTCTGTTTTTTGACGACAAAGTTCCGACGACTGTACCTCTGAAGATTTTTAAGTTTTTTCCATCAAAAATAGCCACGGCATCGGTTGCTTTGGTGGTGGTATCTCGATCCTTGACTAGACGGACTGTCCCTTCAGTTCCTAAAGTCGCCAGGAAAAACTTAACAAAAGGTCCCGGTAAGTTCCCAAGAGCTTTAATTTGCAGGCTGACATCTTCTACAAGAACCGGCTTTCTAAGTTTTTCGTAGGCAGCTTTTGCTTTGGCGGTTATGACCTCGTCCAGATCGAGTGACTGGATTTCGGGGATATCGATTTTGGAAACTTGGTGATTTGTTCCGAGAATTGTATTGATTTCTGAAAGTTTATTCTTATTAGTTGTAACAACAATTAAATCTTTGAGTTTCATCTTTCCCATAGTTTACTCTACTGATCTAGATGTTTAATAGGTGACGAGTGGTTGATTATCGATTGTAGCGAGTTTCTATTCTAAGAATTGAATAAGGTTCTCGGTTAATTAGGTCTTAAATAAGGTCAGACTTTCTGAGAGCAGAATTTTGAGCTTTGACCTTTGAACTTTCTAACATGCCCCCCCCCCGCAGGACTTTACTCTTGATATCCCGATTTTTACCAAACTTTACGATTTTTACAAAAATCTGAGCCGATATATTGTTAGTTTCCCCAAAACTAGACGATATACATTAGGCCAAAGGCTGGACGATTTAACTTTGGATATTTTCGAACTGTTATTTTCTATTCCTAATGCTAAAAGTAAAGTTGAGACTCTTATGCAAATCAGCACAAAGTTAGATTTAATTAAAGTGCTTTTAAGACTCGCAAAAGATAATCAAGCAATAAAAAGTAACAGGTATTTAGAACTTCAAGCTACTTTGCAAGAAATAGGCAAGATGCTTGGCGGCTGGATTCGTGCCGCCAAGCAAAGCTCGCCCGATTAGAATCATCTTTCTAGAAACTACCGCGGGGAAGGCCCAAATGTGCAGATTGCCATCGTCACGATTCCAGTCATTGACGTTCAGCCGATTGTTGGGGTGAGCACGCCCAACGTTGGCAACGTTCGGGTCAACCTTATGAATGCTTTTCCGTCAACCAAATCTCACTGTGGCTTGACTGCTCTTACCACTGTATTGTATTCTCCCTAACTTTTTTAGAGGGAATAAGAAAGGCACTCGTAGTGTCTAGTGATTTTCTTTTTAGCACGCTTACGTTCATACAAACTGAACGTAACTCTGGCTGTAGAAGATTCTAGAGGTAGGCGCCACGTTTATGTAAATTAAGCGTGGTCACTGCCTATCATTTTTAATTTAACAAAAATTTTTGGAAAAACCAAGATTTAAAAGGTCAAAAAATCCAAGATTCCAATTACCTATTTCCTAACAAACACTACCGCGGGGAAGGCCCAAACGTGCAGATGGCCAACGTCACGATTCCAGTCATTGACGTTCAGCCGATTGTCGGGGTGAGCACGCCCAACGTTGGCAACGTTCGGGTCAACCGTTGTATCAAGAGCGCGGACCCAGAAGTCTTGAAAGAGTTTCGCACCATTATTTCGTTTTTGAAACTCGACATCCAATTGAGCAAGTACAGTAGCCGGTAACATAATTGCTTTCGCACCTGAAAATACCGGCTCTATCTTTTTTTTGGAATAATCCTCTGTCATTTGCAGTTGTCTGACTTGTGAACTATTATTGCTGCCAGAAACATATCGTTTATCTGGGAAAACTGCGACTTTGAATGCTAGCGGCGGAGTATAATCCCTTAAACTCCGGGATTCATTAACCCATCCAAAGTACGGTTGATTTTCAGAATAAAATTGGCCCAATGATGTGGCCTTAACCGGCAATAAGATACCTTTTCTCGCTCCAACTTCTTTGCGTTCTTGATCTGTCGGTTCTCGGAGAGAACTCAAGAGATCGAAAGTCTCCTGGACAAGATTACGAGGTGTCTCGACCGAACTGGTTGTTTCCTCCTTTTGGGAAAGACATCCGGGTAAAAGGTCCTGTTGACCTAAAGATGCCGCAAAATCGGCAAGAAGTTTGGCACCAGTTTGATGCTCTGGTAATTCTTTTGCGATTCTTGCTGCAAGTTCCCTTGCTTCCTGAACCATAATAGCGTGTATCTTATACCCACTATGGGTTGTTTGTTAAGTCACTCATACTCAATAGTAGCCGGGGGTTTTTGGGTGATGTCGTAAAGGACACGATTGACTCCCCTAACTTCGTTGATGATTCTGGATGAGATTTTTTCTAAGATCTCATGGGGGATTTTTGACCAGTCGGCTGTCATGAAGTCAGTGGTGTCGACGGATCTTAAAGCAATAATATATGAATAAGTACGACTGTCACCCATTACACCAACGGACTTGATTGGAAGAAGCGCTGCGAGTGATTGCCCTACCTTATTATATATACCGGATGATTTAAGCTCCGAAATAAAAATCTCATCTGCTTCTCTTAAGATATTCAGTCTTTCTTCGGTAACTTCCCCCAGGATTCTAATGCCAAGACCGGGCCCGGGAAATGGATGACGGTTTAAAAATTGGTCGGGAATTTTCAAAATTTTGCCCAGAAGTCTTACTTCGTCTTTATAAAAATCAGATAACGGCTCGACTATTTTCAATTTTAGACCCTTCGGTAAGGTGACATTGTGATGACTCTTGATTTTGTCGGCATGTTTGGAGGTTTGTGCTGATTCGATACGATCCGGATAGATAGTCCCCTGGCCTAAAAATTGGATATTGCCGATTTTTTTAGCATGCTCTTCCAGGAGGCTAAAATATAATTTGGCAATAATTTTTCGTTTTTCCTCCGGGTCGATTACGCCTTTTAGTGAATTTAAAAAAATACCTTGGGCATTAACTATTTTCAAATTTTTAAAACCGACAGTTTTGACAACATTTCTAAGATCGGCAATATCGTATTTCCTTAAAAGACCGGAGTCGATAAAGACAAGATGTAAATTGCTGCCTATTGCTTCTTTTAATAATGTGGCAGCAACTGTTGAGTCGACCCCGCCCGAAAGGGCCATCAATACTTTTTGGGTGCCAATTGACTGTTGTAAGCTCTTAACTAAGTTCTCTCTGACTTTTTTTAAATTCCAATCTTTTTTTGCTTTGGCGATTTTAAAAAGAAAGTTTGAGAGAATTTTTTGGCCATCCGGGGTGTGGGAAACTTCCGCGTGAAACTGAATTCCATAAAAGTTCTTTTTAAGATTTTGCATGGCGGCAATTTTGGCACTTTTGGTGCTTCCTATAATTTCAAAACCATCTGGTAATTTTTCAACTTGATCTCCATGGGAAAACCAGACAATCTGGGGATTTTTCAATCCTTCAAAAAGCGGCGATTTTTCGATTTTTAAGAACTCTTTGCCAAATTGCTTGCGGGAATGGGAGGAAACTTTTCCATCTAACTGATAGGCCATTAGCTGGTGGCCGTAACAAATACCTAAGATTGGTATCCCGAGAGTGTAGATTTGTTTATCGAGCTTGGGTGCATTTTTGTCGTAGGCAGAGGCGGGGCCACCAGAAAGAATAAGGACTTGAGGGGAAAGTTTTTTAAGGTCCTTTTTGGAAATGTCCGGACTGACGAGTTCGCTTTTTGCGCCAAGTTCACGGACGCGTCTGGCGATAAGATGGGCATACTGGCCTCCAAAATCGAAAACGGCAACCATAAATCAGATTAGTTTGGAGAGACTTTCTAAAATTCGTTGCTTAGGGAGAATTGATAAATCAATGGAAAATTTATCACCGGTTATTTTTTCGTAAACCTCAATATAGCGACTGGCAATCTGGGCGATTAGTGTTTCGGGCATTTGGGGAATTTTGCCGCGGCCCGTATACCCTTGATCGCGAAACCAAATTCTCATGAATTCCTTATCGTAGTTTTCAACTTCCTCGCCTTTTTTAAATCGTGCCTGATATGTTTTTTTAACCCAAAGGCGGCTTGAATCCGGTGTATGAATTTCATCGATTAATGCCAGTTTTCCGTTTCTATCCAGACCAAACTCATATTTGGTATCGGCTAAAATAAAACCCGCTTTTTCGCAAATTCTTGTGCCCCGCTCAAAAATTATGAGGGCAATCTTTTCGATTTGTTTCCAAAGGTTTGCCGGGACTAGTTTTTTCTTGATAATTTCCGGCGGCGTAATCGGCTCATCATGACCCCCTGCTCCGGTTCCTCTTGTAGTCGGGGTGATTACCGGTTTTCCAAGTTTTTGATTTTTGCTAAGGCCTTCGGGGAATTTGATCCCGTAAATTAACCTTTCACCATCTGAATAGTGTTTCCATAATGAAGTACCGGTGACTCCCGTGATATACCCGCGGACAACTACTTCAACCGGCAGGGCCTGACATTCGGTTACCAACATGACATTCGGGTCAATAATACCAATCATGTGGTTTGGGACGATATCGCGGGTTTTCTCAAACCAAAAATAGGAAAGCGAATTTAAAACCGCCCCCCGAAAAGGAACATTCCCTAAAACTTTATCGAAAGCCGAAATCCTGTCCGTGGCAATTAATATCCTTAAGTGATTTTTAATGTACCAATCACGGACTTTGCCTTTGTACCTTTTGCCAAGACGGGGGAATTTTATTTCAGAAATGCTATTTGGGATATTTTTGATTATGGTTTTTTGGTCAATCATATGGTCGCTGATTAACGCTGATAATAGCTGATTAGCGCTGATATTCTATTTGGCATCTTTCTCCTTCAGATATTTATCCCAGCCAATTTTTTGTAATTTGGAGTTTTTAGCTAAAACTTCTTTTTTGACTTTATCCTTATATTCTGCAACTTTTCCCGCAATTTTTGAATCGCCAAGAGCGATCATTTGAGCGGCCAAAAGGCCGGCATTTTTAGCACTGTTTACACCTACTGTGGCAACCGGAACACTAGGTGGCATTTGAACAATGGAAAGAAGCGAGTCCAGGCCTTCCATTGATTTAGCTTTGATAGGAACGCCGATGACAGGAAGAGTAGTTGCAGCAGCAACTGATCCGGGAAGCGCAGCCGCTCCTCCGGCTGCGGCGATTAAAACTTTAATGCCTTTGGCTTTAGCGTTTTTGGCGTATTTGGCTGTTTCTTCCGGCGTGCGGTGAGCGGAGAGTATGGAAATTTCATAAGGAATCTCCAGTTCATCAAAAATCTTAGCAGTATCCACCATAATTTCTAGATCAGAATCCGACCCCATAACAATACCAACCTGCGGCTTGGTCATTTTTCTTTTGTTGATTTGATTTCTTTGATTGCTCTATCGGTTAACTTGTCAGCAAGTCCAGTATAAGTTTCCGGTGTAAGTTTTTTCAATATAGCTTTTTGGCCTTCTTTGATTGGTAAAGTGTCAACAAACTTGCGCCATTTTTCCTGGCCGATGTGTCCACCCCTTGTCAGAGAAGCAACTAGTGAATACGGATCTTTTGTCCCTTGCGCCCTCAAAAGCGTTTGGACGCCTTCTGCAAGAATTGACCAATCTTTATTTAAGGCGCTTTCGATTTGGGGAATATTGGGTCTGGTCCTTTCTAATCCTGATAAAACACTTTTGTAGCCGGCAAGAGAGTAACCGAGCGCTGTGCCGATATTTCTAATGGCGGTACTGTCTGAAAGATCACGCTGGAGTCTTGAGATTGCAAGTTTCCTGGAGAGAGTTTCCAAAATACCGTTGGCGATAGTTAGGTTGCCTTCACTGTTTTCGAAATCGATGGGGTTTACTTTTTGGGGCATGGTTGAGGAACCAACCTCACCTGATTTGACCGTCTGAACAAACCAGTCATCTGAAATGTAGCGCCACATATCCTGGTCAAAATCAATAATGATCCCGTTTACCCTTTGGTAAGTCTGGAAGTACTCAATAATGTCATCGTAGGGGTTTATTTGAGTTGTTACGAGGCTTGGCTCAAAACCAAAACTTTTAACAAAATCCGCAGAAAACTTAATCCAATTGACGTCAGGAGAAACAAGTTCTAAGGCATTAAAATTACCAACCGCGCCGGTTAATTTTCCGGTCAATTGATGAGCTTTTAGCTTTCTTACCTGAGTATTGAGTCTTACTGCAAAAACAACCATCTCTTTACCAATGGTTGTGGGAACGGCTGCCTGGCCATGGGTTCTGGCCAGCATGGGGACTGCTTTGAATTTACCCGCTCTTTCTACAAGCTCATTGATAATTCTATCCAGAGTTGGTATACAGACATCCTCTGTTGCCCGCTTGAACATTAATCTGTAAGCAAGGTTGTTAACATCTTCGGAAGTCAAGCCAAAATGGATCATTTCAACAACATCGGAGAGAGAGGTTGTGGCCAGGAGTTTGCGAAAGACTCGTTCCATAGCTTTGACATCGTGACGAGTCTCCTCCTCAATTTTTTTGACCTGGCCCGCAAACGCCGGACTTATGTTTTGACCAAGCGATTCCAGTCTTTGCTTTTCGCCATGGGTTAATTTTCTGACCAAACCAATTTCAGAAAGCGCAATTAAGTATTTGGCTTCCACTTCGAATCTTGTTCTGATTAAATTAAATTCAGAAACATAAGGAGCAAGCTCTATAACACGGTCTCTATAGCGACCATCAAGAGGAGTGATTGCAGTTAGCTCTGTTAAGTCGAATGTTTTTTGCATTTTTATTTTCACAATTTATATCAGCAGGTCGCCCTTCGATTTCACTCAGGGCGCTCCTCTGATATATCAGAGACTTTAAGTCTGCTAATATACCATATTTTAGCTTCAACTCAAAATTTTGGCCAACTGTTTTTGGGCTATAGCTTCCTTGATTTCCATAGCTACCCGGCGACCCATGCTGACTGATTGACCCCAAAGGTAAGCGCTGTAGGGAGTTGCGAAAATTCCCGGCGATCCGGGCATACGCGGTGAAACATCAAAAACTACAATCTCTTTTTTGGGTGGTCCTGGGGTGATAACTGACTGCAGACTGAACGGACCGATTACACCGGGAGGTATCATTCTCCGCGCGGCCTTGACAAATTTTTCGCCGATTTCAAATGCCGGCTCAAGAAGTGATTCTAGGGTCGTGACCGCAATATGTCCTGCCTCTTCATATTGAGGATATAATTTTTCATTTTTAAGAAGTTCCACTTGTCGGTTAACAGGCAATCTTAAAATTCCTTCTATATCTGTCTGTCTTCTAGTGTCTGTTCCAACTAGCTCGAGTCGACGGTTAATCGGAGAATAGAAGAAGTTAAAATTAACTTGGACACCTAAAATAAATTCTTCGATAACGGCTGAATTCAGGTCTTTTCTAGTAATAACACCATATGTGGTTAGCTTTTCTGACACAGATTCGTACTGTTCAGGAGAGTTTGCTAGGAAAAAAGCTCTTTCGAACCCTCTTTCCTTTTCGTTCACCTTAACTATAACAATAGTATTAATATCTTTTGGGTCTTTAAATTTTTTTGGATATTTGATATCGGCTTTTTCCAAAAGATCGTATTGGTTCGGTTTTTCGGTTCGCTCCTCCATGCGCAGAAGATAACGGTTACCAAATATTGGAACTTTGAAATCTTTTTCGATGGCATCGTAATCGGCGATGTAGACCTCAAAAGACCGGTGAGGGATAAAAATGCAGTTTTTTTGTTTTAAGATTTTTTGGATTTTTTGAGAAATAATATCTTTAAATTTTTCAACATATAAAACTTCATCAACGCAGCCCGTAGGTCTCATCGAGCCTGAAGGCTCCTCAGAGCCTGAACGGCCTGAGTTTATCGAAGGATCTCTTGATTTAAAATACTTAGCATATGTTTTGTCTCGCCCTTTTTCTGCGATGACTAAAGTTTTAAAACCTTCGTCGCGCGCACCGCGACAAACATCAAGAGCGGAATGACTCCCGAGAACGGCTATTGTAAAATTAGACATAAATTACTTCTCCCCTTTGCGGGCCAACAGAAATAAACTCTATTGGCACTCCGACAAATTTTTCAATTTTCCTGATATAATTCTGGGCATTTTTGGGTAACTTTTTAAAATCACGGATTTGAGAAATATCTTCTTGCCATCCGGGTAAAGTTTCATAAACCGGCTTGCACCAAGATAAATAGGCAGCGTCGCCGGAAACATAATCAACAGCTTTGCCGTTAATTTTGTAGCCGACACAGATTTTAATATTTTTGAAACCTGAGAGAATATCAATTTTGGTTAATGCTAAACGGTTGACTTTATTGGCGCCACACGCAGCTTTAACCAAAACTAAATCCAACCAACCCGGATCGCGGATTCTACCGGAGGTGGTACCGATTTCCCCGCCTTTTTCGATGATAATCTCTCTTTGGCTTCCTTCTATTTTAGTCGGCATCGGACCTTTTCCGACACGTGTCATATAAGCTTTCGTAATTCCGATAACGTGATTGATGTCGGTCGGATAGATTTCAAAAGATCGCCAAATACCTAAGACGCCGGTGTTTGATGAGGTTACGCACGGGTAAGTTCCAAAGTCGATGTCCAGAAAATAAGCCTGAGCGCCTTCGAACAAAATATTTTTCCTGGCTTTTTGGGCTTCTTTTAAAATCAGGATGGTCCGGGCGACCAGAGGTTTTATAATCTTGGCGTAATTTGTGTATTTTGCCAAAACTTCTTTGTAAGGAAGGGTAAGGTCGTAAATTTTATTCTGAAATTCAAGCTCCTCTTTTAATTTTTCGGCAAACTTCCCGTCGTATAGGTCTTTAACACGAAGACCTGATCTTTCGACTCTGTCCGCATAAGCCGGGCCCACTCCCCTCCTGGTTGTGCCGATTTTACCGCCGCCCCGCAATTCTTCGCGGATGCCGTCACGCATTTTGTGCCACGGCATGACAAGACTTGCCTGTTCGTCTACTTTTAGATTTTTCCAAGAAACTTTGGCTTTTTTGAGTTGTTCAAACTCATCTTCTATCAACGACTCCAGGTCGATTGCAACTCCACGGCCGACTAAGCAAGTTGCTTTTTTATTGAATATTCCGGACGGCATAATGTGGAAGGCAAATTTACCATATTTGTTTTTGACAGTATGGCCGGTATTTGCGCCGCCGTTGTAGCGGGCGATAATATGGGCACGCACGGCAAGATCGTCAACTAGCCGACCTTTGCCGGAATCTCCCCAATCAACGCCGATAACTGCGGCTATTCCTTGCCAGTTCTTAAGAGATATCATGGTCAATTTTCAATTTTCAGTGAATTTTCAATTAAGTATTTTTTTAAGTTGATCTCTTTTAATTGCCTCTTTTATTTCCATGGCGATTCTTCTACCCGTTGAAACTTCTTTATCGTAATACAGCGATGCGTAAGGTGAACTATTAATAAACAAGTTTGTTCCGGCAACAATTCTGCATGAAATTTCAATGACAAAAAATTCCTGTTGTGGGGTAATAATTGCTTCTAGACAAAACGGGCCAAAAAGGCCATCTTTCATTAATTTTTTGGAAGTTTCAATTGTCCTTTCAGCCATTTTAAAAGCATCGGCGAGTAAAGACTCTCTTAAGACTAAAGGGCTATTGCCAACGACAACAAAAGACGGTTCGATTCCAAGCCCCTGCTGATTATGGGAAGGTATTCGACCTAGCGAGTCTACATTTGTTTCATATCGTCTGTCGATTGAAAGGATTTCAAGCTGATTGGTCAGTGTAGAATAAAAGTAGTGGATATAGGCGGAAACTCCAATAACATATTCTTGGATAATGTAATTTTTTGATTTGAATTTTTTGATTTTTGATGAAAATTCCTTTTTATTTTTAGCGAAAAAGTAGCCATGTCCGCCGGCGGCACCATACGATTTCACTAAAACCGGAGCATCTATTTCACTAGCATTGGCAAATCTTCTGGGGACAGGGACGTTGGCTTTTTCTAACCATTCTCTTTGCTTTAAACGGTCCGACTCCCAATCCAAAACTTCCTTATTACCAAAATAGGGAACCCGCATTTTTTTATTTTCTTCTAAACCTAAATAGGCTACAAAAGAACCATGGGGAATAATTATTGCTTTTTCTTTTATTAGAAGATTTTCGATTTTGGGGAAATCGGCAAAACTTGAAATTTCTATTATTTTGTCTATGAAATTAAATCGCTTGTACAAAGAGACACGATCAGAAGTTGCGACACACAAAGTTGAAAATCCTTCGTCTTTGGCGCCTTTTAAGATCTGGAGGGCAGAGTGGGAGCCAAGTGTGGCGATTTTGTATCGTGATTGTGCCGCCATTGACGTATTTTAAACACATTTTTTAAAAATTGCAAAGATTTAATTTTTTATTTTAGACAGTTCTCTTAACGAATCTTTGGTGATCCAGCGAGCAGTCTTGGAGTCGATTTTTTCAATGTTGCCTAAAACGGCAAGTCTTCTGCGTTGTTTTTGTTGTTTTCAAAGTGTGTCCGGTAATTACACCATGCACAATTTTGGGTCGGTTGGGGCAAATCGCCTTCTAACAAATTAGAAACCTCTCCAATAAAGCCAAAAAAGTTATCCATATCTTCTGGAATTTCAAACCATTGAGGTTTTGTTCTGAAGTAAATATGCCCTTTATGGAAGGCGATTTCCTGAGGTGAAATGGCTACAACTCCCATTTTAGAAATTTTCTTAGGTTCGTCTTTTGCCGGATTTTCTAAAGCAAACTTGTATGCATGAAGTTGATGGGTAAATTTTTGGATTTTATCTTCAGACGGGTCAGTAATTTTGAAATCGATGAGGGCATAAGTTCCATCGGCTAAGGTAGATAAGATATCGAACTTTCCGGCTATGTAGCAGCTTTTAGCTTTAGGAATTGGAACAGAAGTTAAAAATCTTTCTTTGTATTCAATTTTACCGACAGGTAAAGCGGGATTTATCTGGTTAAGACTCATCCCCATTATTTTCTCCTGTAACATGCCATTCATTTTAGAAAATACACCCGGCATGCCGATTGATGGCAGATTGACACCAAATTTCACTTTCTGGTAGAAACAGTGTTTACAATCTTCCCAGAGATATTTAAAATCGGAAGGGCTCAATTTAAAAAGATTACTGTTCATTTATTTAGTATAAGGCAAGGTTTGGATAAAAATATATCCGAATAGATTCCTACATTCTTTCGGCCATGGTTCTTGCTCGCTCGGAAGAATCAAATATACCCAAATAAAATCCGAAAGTCAATAGATCATTCAGTATCTTCCACAATTGCAATTTTTCTTTCCTTCTTGCATTTATCAAAACAGACTCAAAAAGTTGTAATTTTGTGGTGAGTTTGATTATAGTGGGTGTTTATCGAATCTATGAAACGTCAAATCATTCTGAGTAACTTAATTATTTACTATACGAATGAATCTAATTCCACTGGTGGCAATTAACACAAGGTGTCCTTTCTTTTCAGACGGTTTTAACTTTTTAAGTGCCTTGCAAATTTTTAGATCGGCTTGCTGATCCGACAAGTTTGTCGATAGAGATATTACTGTAGGTGAATCAGATTGAATAAATTTTTTAAAATCTTTTACGTTAAATACAACTGCCAGCCGTGAATCTCGCTTTGCGAAGTTGAAAACTTTTTCGTCACTTGAACCTTTTAATCCCGCTTGAGATATGTGCAGTAAATCGTGAAGATTAGTTAAATTTGGGTATGATTTGGGTAAATGTACTCCCTCATCGAGAAGAAGCCGATGTCTTGTACGTCTTTTCGAACGCATCTAAGCCCGCCTTCATGAGATAGGCAATAACGTATTGTATTTTTTTAGCATCTACCCATGGATAGTCTTTTTGAAGATCGCTTGGAGTATGTCCCTGCTTAATAAGACTCACGACTCTTGCGACAGTAATTCTGGTTCCGGCAATAACGGGTGTTCCGCCTAAAATTTCGGGGTTTATATTTACGTATTTTCTAAGTGCTTTCGGCATGAAATGATACTATACTATCATTTTTGTACATATTCAAGATTATTGTCAAGGAATGACTATATCTATATTGAATGACTTCTACCTTCCCTCCACAATTGCAATTTCATTCGGCGTGCTTGCCCATCGTAGCTTCATGCAAAGTTGGGCTTACCCGTCCGCTGTGCCCTTCCGAAGCTTACAGCGTAGGAGGGTATAACCTAATGTGAAGAAATGTGCAAAGCGTCAAAGTGATTGAGCAAGTCTCTATAAATGTTATAAATTGACCTATGGCATTCATCAGTTACAACAAGATCAAAATGACCCGGACCAAACCGCTCAAGTTGTGAGGCAATTGTCGGCAAGGTCCCAATAACAATTTGCCCTAATTCTTTTGGCTTGCCTCCATACCATACTTTTGAAGGGGTATCCTTGAGATATTCCGCAAAGACATCTTTTGCTTGTTCTGCCAGCTGCTTTCTGTCAACTAAAAATAAAACTCTTTGGATTAATCCTGCTTCAAATAAGCGCTTCATAATCATCGCTATTGTAAGAGTCTTACCGGTACCAGTTGCCATCTCAATTAAAATTCTTCTTTTACCTTGCTCTATCTCCTTATCTACAGCTTCTATTGCACTTGTTTGATAAGGCCTAACGATTAACTCTTCATTTAGATAAAAGAATTTTGTAGGGAACGGAATTTCTTTAAGTGATTTTACCCTTTTGGAAAGCATGTTTCTTCTGTGCAGATCCTCTTGTGAGTAAAACGAGTCAACAAGCCTTGCTGAATTATTCTTGTAGTCCCAAAAATAAATAATTTCACCATTTGATAAAAAGACAAAAGGAGCATTTATAGACTCTGCGTAGTCCCTTGCTTGTTGTTGGGCAAGAGTCGGTTCAGTAGAAAATCTTTTTGCCTCGATTACTGCAAGAGGAATGCCATTTTGGTCTTTAAGGAGGTAATCAGCGCGTCCGTCTGCTGCCGCTTCTTCCGTTGAAACTTGTTGCTTGTCTTCTATATCCCAACCGGCTTCCCGAAGAAGTCTGTCTATTATTATCCTTGCATCTGTCTCCTTATGAAGTTTATTCATCTACATCTCCATCAAAATAGAAACTTTAGGTCTGCATTATTTTCCTTATATCTTCCTCTTTGTAGCGTCTATCACCGCGCTTGCCGAGTTTTAGGGCTTTTTGGGCTCGAAATGAGGAAGGGGTGCGGAAGCCGAGTTTTTTAAAGTTTTTCTTGAAATTCATCTTGAAATTCATGGGGAGTCGATTTCTAAAATAGGAACATCGCGGATTTTACCAAAAGCGCAGGCGCCGAGATCGTTAATTATTGTCCCGTCCGTTGCTCTTACAGAAGTATTGTTTTTCGCATGGTAATGAGCTGCTTCTTGCGGCGAATTGGTACAATCCGGCCCGGTTCTAACTTCAAGCTCCGAGAGAGGAATTTGCCTGCCGCCAAATGTAATTACCTGGATCTTTGTTTTTTGGACAGGGACAGGAGCAGCGGTTGGAGTTGCGACTGGAGTAGGAGGGGGTGAAGCAGTCACATGCGGAGAAGAGGTCGGGGTCAAAAAAACCCTTTGGGTTGGACCTTTTTCTCTTGATGAAAAAATTAAGGCCCCCGCGATAACCAGTGCCAGGAGTGTAATTATTCCATAGGGGCCTTTAGCAAAGGAGAAAATCTTGGCCAGTGACTGAGTCTGCTGGCGGCCTGATTTGTTATCATAGCTTTCAAATTCGGCCCTGACTCTTTCGACTTCCTCTTTTAACTCTTTAAGACTTTTGAGGAAAAAGATGATGGCTTTTTTGCGTTTCTTTTCCTCTTTTGTATTTTCGGGAAGAACATCGAGGGTTGCCTCTAAAACCTCGCCTTTTTTGATGTTTTCAATTCGCAAAGCCTCGTGAAAGCATTTTTCAAGAAGAGCATCTACCTTGGGATTTAAGCCTTTAAGCAGAACTCTTGCGGATTCAAGCTTTTCTAAAGTGGTAGAATCTTTTTCTATGAGTTTATAAGCTTCCTGGAATTTTGCTTTTGCATCATAAGCGTCAATGTTTGCCATCTCAAAAATTATATTTCTTTTTATCTTTGATTGCCAATTTATCCTTCTTTTATTTTTGATTTGGACAAGATCTTTTATAGAATTTGACTTTGTTATTTATTATTTGTTAGCATTTGGCAATGACTGAAGCAGATCGAGGACAATTTGAGAATCCTTCCTTAAATTAAGGAATCACGATGCCAAAAAACACAACCAGCAAAAAACCCGTGCCTCCCAAGAAACCTGTGCTTTTGCGATTAAACGAAGTCCTGGGATTTGTATTTTATGTGATTTGGATTTTAATTGGTCTGCTTTTCATTTTATTTATAGCGGCCAATTTCCGTCAGGGAGCATTCAAGGGGCTTCTTAGCCCCACCACTAACCAGCAAGTGCCTCAAACACAAGTTCCAACGGAAACAACAATAGCAGGGATCGGTAAAGTAAACATCGCCTGCGTTCGGGATTCTTTAAGCAATGAGGCGATTAGTAAAATTGTAGAGGCGGGAAATACGTCAAAGCTGTCCGACGAAGAAAAAGCAAAATTTGAGCCCTGTGTTATGGAAAGGGACGAATCTGCAACTTCCCCGTCTCCATAATAAATTATCTCAAATCCAGTGTTTCGGATTTAAAAGTAAGGTTTTTGGGTTTGATGACGACTTGCCTTTTGCCTTTTTCAACATAACCGCTATCTATGCTTGCAAAACCATTCTTTTTGACGATTTGTTGAGCCTTCTTTAAATCATTAGCCCGCAAAAATATAGCATAATCCTGACCCATATTAAAAGTTCCATACATTTCTTCGTTAGAAAGATTTGCATGTTTTTGAATAAAAAGAAACACTTCTTGGGGAGCAAAAATTTTTTCGACAACGTAAGTAAAATTTTGGTCGGCGCGCATTATTTTTCTGAGACCATGGCCGGTGATATTCGTGATGTAATGGATATCGATTTGCGCATTCAAAAGATCTTGAATAAGATTTGAATAGATATTAGTTTTGGTGAGGATGGCTTCGCCGTACATTTTGCCGCTTGGTAGTTTTGTCTTGTATCCGTTGGGTAGTTTTTGGACGACAGCACGGGCCAGAGAGATTCCGTTGGCATTAATTCCTGCTGATTTGATGAGTACAATTCTATCACCAATTCTTAACTTTTGGCTTGTTATCAAGCGTTTTTTGGATTCGATTATTCCGATGGCCGAGCCGCCTAAATCTATCGTTTTGGGTCTGATAATTCCCTTTAGAGTTGGGGTTTCGCCACCTCCCCAGGCGGCACCGGCACGATCACAGGCAATCTTCCATCCATTTATCAGATCCATCATTCTCTTTTCATCTTGCAACCAACCATTGTCTTCAATTGCCCAATAAGCGTGGACTACCAACGGTTTGGCGCCGACAGTTACTAAATCATTGATGATGCATGAGACAGTGTCATGACCTACAACATCGTAATAAGTCTTGCCGGTTATTTTATAGATGGCATCGGCAACTAGATTTTTGGTGCCAAGTCCTTCAACTACCGATGCCATCAGAAAATTTCTTTGTTTCCAAACAAAAGCCGATTCGCCGCGGGTCGCAGAAATTTCTTGATATCCGGCTTTTTTAAGATTGACAGCAGTTTGGGCAGCAGCGGCCTGCGTCAGTTTTTTAATTGGGTCTTTAGTGGCGTAATTATCGCCAACTTGTGAATACGTAATTTTTCTTTTGGTCATTTTCATCTCCTATTAATTTAACTTTCTTTGACGTAATTTATCATTTGTCTAAAAATAAAAGTTCCATGTGGTTCTCTTATTTTTTGTCTTCTCCAATTGGGATGTTGAGTGATATCGACAAATTTTTCCGGATGAGGCATAAGGCCTAAAATCCGGCCGGTTGGATCTGTTATTCCGGCAATGGCGTTTGTGCTACCTGCGGGATTTTCCGGATAATTTTGGGTTGGCCTACCGCTTTTATCAACGTAATGAAAAACGATAAGATCAGACTGTTCAATTGTTCTGATTGTTTCACTTTCGGCGAAAAATCGACCTTCACCGTGGTTGACAGGAAGCTCAAAAATTTGATCAGGATTTCCCAAACCGGGTTTGGAATACATTGGCAAACCCGGTTTGTTATTATCCTCGGGGGTGAAATTTTTAGGGTCCAGAAAAACGCAGCGGCTCTTTTGAGTTTTCAGTTTTATCCAATGGCATTCAAAGTGACCGCTTGTGTTTTGGGCTAAAGTTGCTTCCATTTTCCCAAGATGACCAAAGGGTAAAAGTCCGGTACGGACCAAAGTTTGGAAACCATTGCAAATTCCCAAAATTAACCCTCTACTATTAATAAATTCCGAGAGTTGATCTTTAAAAAAACTCACAAGCTCCACTGCTAAAATCTTACCAGAAGCGACATCATCACCATAGGAAAAACCACCGGGAAGAGCAAGGATCTTGTAAGCTTTTAGCTTTTTGCTTTTAGCTCTTAGCTCATTGACATGCACGTATTCTGGAGATGATCCGAATTTTTCGAAAGCATAAAATAGCTCCTCGTCGCAATTGGTACCATCGGTGCGCAGGATACAGACTTTGGGCTTCACCATAATTTTGAATTTTGAATTTTTAGTTTTTGATTTATCAAAAATACGCTTTGGTATTTTCATTGAATTTTTAATGTTTCAAAAATATTTTTCTAAAATATTTTCTTATCAAACTTAAATTTGAAAAATTCATTTCAAATTTCGAATTTCAAATTGTAAATTAATGAAAGATCTTCCTCATCGGTTTTTGCCAGGCTAATTTTAACTGGTCGACCCTAACGGCTGATATCTTCTTGTTTCCTCGAGTAACCGAAATGGTCGGATATTTTGTTGTTTGACCAAGAATATAGTAGGAAACTTTCCCAAAAAGTTTTTTAGCAACTTGCGGACTGGCGACTTCGACTAAAAATGTCGCCGGAGTTTCATTAAAGAGGATAAGGTCGGGTCGTAAGTCCACCTCCGAGGAGTCCATCCGGCCGAAGCCTCGGAGGTGTTTTGTACCGGCCGAAGTGTAGAGTGAGGAGAGATCGATTTGGGCCCCGCAATCTCCTCCAAAACACATTTCAGCAAGGGCGGCGGCAAGGCCACCTTCGGAAATGTCATGACAGGCAAGAATTTGGCTACTTTGGATTCCAAAGGTGATTGATTTTAAGACGGAAATAAGAGATTCCAAATCCGGTTTAGGAACTTGGTTACTTGTAGAATTAATGATATCAAAATATGTTGATCCACCCATTCCTTCGAGGTCCTGCTTTCCAACCAATACTATTGTTGAGTCCGTTGATTTAAAGTCAGAACTTGCGGTTTTTTTAACATCAGGAATTTTGCCAAAGACGGAGATTAAAAGCACGGGAGGAATTTTTAAAATTGTGCCGTCTGGATAACGGTAGGTTGAAGAAAGACTATCTTTGCCGGAAACAAAAGGCATTTTTAAAAGTTTTGCCATATCGCAACATGCGTCCACGGCTCTATCAAGATCAGCAAGAGACTCGCTATCGGGGAAAGGCCAGATAAAGTTATCGATTAGTGCAGCATTTTTTAGGTCTCCTCCAATTGAAACAAGGTTTGAAACCGCCTCTGTTATTGCCCAAATACTGCCGTTGTATGGATCGATTTTGTTTAAAGTAGGGTTAAGACCGTGAGCAATTACAAGACCGTAAGGCTTCCCTAAAATTGGAGTTAATATCGCGCCGTCGTTTGGGCCGTCAAAATCCACCCCGCCAAACGGGTGGAGAGCGTTTGTTCCCTGCACATTGTGATCGTACAGCCGAACAATCGGCTCTTTAGAGCAGACATTGCCATGTGCCAGAACTTTCTCAAAAACTTTCTGCCATGCTTTCGAACTTTTCGGAATTTTTGGCAGGGCTTTCCTGGTTTCTTGTCTGAGGCAACTAACTCCCACCATTTCTCTTTGGGGCAAACCATGGTGCAAAAATTCCATTTTTAAGTCGCAGACCGACTGATTCTTATAGAAAACTTTTAGGCGTTTCTTACCATCAAATTTTCCGATAACTTGTGCTTCGACGTTATAAACTTTGCAGATTTTTAGGACCTGATTAATATTCTTTGGGTTGATTGCCAAAACCATGCGCTCCTGAGACTCTGAAAGAAAAATTTCCCAGGGCGCAAGACCGGTATATTTTGAAGGGACTTTTTCCAGATAAACGTGCGCGCCAATTTTTGCTCCCATTTCACCAATGGCTGATGAAAAACCGCCGGCTCCGCAATCGGTTATAGCCCCGATTAAATTTTGGTCGCGCATAACAAGAACCGCATCAATCACTCTTTTTTCCTCAATAGCGTTGCCGATCTGAACCGCAGACCCGGAAATATTAATTGTCCGGTCGGTCATTTCTCCCGATGAAAAAGTCGCTCCATGAATCCCATCCCTGCCGGTCTTGCCTCCAATTGTTAAAATCAAATCGTCCTTCATTGGCTTACCCTTTTTCGCCTTTTTCTTCTCGATCAAACCAAAAGAACCGACCGCAACTGTCGGTTTGGCCCGAAAATCCGGATGAAAATGGACGGAGCCGTTATTGGTAGGAATACCAACACGATTACCGTAATCCCGCACTCCAGCGACAACTTTGCGCAGTAGATAATCAGGAGGGAGACAACCGGGTGGAAGTAATTTTGGGCTAAGATCCAACGGCGCAAAACAGAAAATGTCGGTTGACGCTACAGGTTTTGCTCCCTGGCCGGTTCCCAAAATATCCCGAAAAACCCCGCCCGATCCGGTCATCGCACCACCGTACGGCTCGATAGCCGAAGGACTATTATGAGTTTCAACCTTACCGGCCAACGCCCAACCGTCGTAAAAATCAATTACACCGGAGTTATCTATAAATGCGCTAACAATTAAACCCGGATTCTGTTTGGCAGTTTCCCTAATGCGGGAAATTAACGGCCTTTTTTCTTTACCGTCAATAATCAATTTCGCCTTAAAAGTTTTATGGACGCAATGTTCGCTCCAGGTTTGGGCCAAAACTTCAATCTCGCAATCGGTCGGATCTTTTTTAATTTTCCGGAAATATTTCCGGATAACTTTCATTTCTTCAAGATTCAAAAAGAGGCGATCGCGGGACAGTTCCACCAATTCCTGATCATTTAATTTTCTAATTAGAATCTTCTGAACCTTGCCCGTTGTTCCTTTGATAATTAAGCTCTCCGGAGGTTTGACCACAACCTGCTGGACAGTTTCGTTTACAAGAAGCTGTTTTATAATTTTTTGCAGATTTTCCTTTTTAACTTTGCCAAAAAAAGCATACTCAACTGATGAGTCGGCAGCGGTAAGTTTTATGCCAAGGTCTTGAGCGGATTTTAAAAGAGAGGCCACTTCCGGATTCATGACGCCGGGTTTGTAGGCTACCTCAATAATATGGTTTGCGCCACTGATTATTGGTTTTTCAAAAGACATTTGCTTGTCGATTGGTTCGGCAAGAACCGTTTGGGTAAATTTGAGGGCGTCATTTTTATTAATACCCTCCAGGCGATAAACTTTGGCAGTACGGATGTTTTTGATGGTTTTTACGCCGACGGTCCTTTCGACTTCCGCAAGCAAATCCTGGCCTTTAGGATCTTGGGGGTTTTTGGAGGCGACTCTTATTTCATAAATCATTTGGGTAATTTTAACTTAGCCTGGCAGTCTTTAGCCAATGTAGCCCGAGATCTGTCAAACTTTTGGCGGCAAGCCCATTGGCAAAGTTTGCTGACCATCTTAAAGATTTGCCTTTGATTAGTCCATAAAGGAAGCCAGCGGCAAAAGCATCCCCGGCGCCGGTTGTATCGACAATATTGTCGACATCAAAGCGAGGCGAATAAAATTGATTTTTGAACGTTGTGATTAATGCACCTCTTTCAGCTAAAGTGCAAACGACAATTTCTGGACCGTATTTTAAAAGACTTTTTGATCCAAATTCCGGTTTCTGGCCAGTTAAATACTTGATTTCTTTTTGATTTAGAAAAAGAATGTAGGTTTTTTCAAATATTTTGTATAACTTTTGGGGGCCTTCGGCAATGTAAAGAATGCTTGGAGAAAAACTGATAAGCGGTTTTGAGATTCTCCGGATTAATTTTACCGTGTGCTTTATACCATCTTTGGTGTTTAAAATAAGCGGCCCCAAATGGATAAATTTAGCGCTTTTTAAATAATTTAAATCAATATTTTTTAAAAAATCAAAATCAGTCGGATTGACTTCTGAAAGAAATGTTCTTTTCTTGCCCTGACTTGTTAAAAGACAAGCGCAAATGGACGTCTTGCCGACTCTTTTGATTCGCGAGAGATCGATATTGCCAATGTTTTTTGTCCAAAAGTCACCATTAATATCTTTGCCGATTACTCCACAATAACCAACTTTTATGTTGAGTTTTGCCAGAGCTGCAATGGTGTTGACCGATATGCCACCGGGGCTTTTGGTAAGAACTTTGAGTTTATCGAAAATATCGTTTTTGGAAATCTTCTTTTCTTTGAATAAAAAATCATCTTCGGGTTTAAGCCCCAATTTTTTTAAAAAAGCTTCATCTGTTTTAATAAAATAATCAACAAAGGCTGAACCGATACCTATAACGTCCATGCGAAAGCTAGCCAAGGTAACTTTCTCCTCGAAGTTGTTTTTTCATTCGTCTGTGTTGTTCTAAGATTTCAGGACAAACGCTTGGTCCACCTCGATGGATAAAGGCGGCACTACCGACTTTTTGTTGAGCTCTGGTAATTATTGTCTCAATGTCGCGCTCCCCTGCTAATAGTTGTTCGTATATTGGCCATTCATTAAAAACATCATCTGTAATAATACCAATGCAAGCAGCTTTGACTGCCTCTGGCGCGTTGGGAGCAATTGAATAAGGGGCAACTTGAAGCATCAAGCAATCGTTGAGGCCATCACCTTGTGCTACCAACAAGCCATCATGTGGTTTAATTCTTCTATAAGCTGCTAGGGCAATAGCAGCTTTTGATCGGTCACCGATCATTCTTGTTTCTTCAATAATCTGACCAAAGATTGTCGATGGTTTTCTTTGTCTTCTAACTGTAGGGTCATAGGATATCATTATTTCTTGATAAAGAAATCTTTCTATCCTTTCCCAGAGTAAACGGGTTCCGTCTTCGGAAAGTTTTCTAGTTCTGTCTTGAATTTCTGAATTTTCGTTTATTATTCGAAAACAATCCGCAAGATACTGTTTAACCACTGCTATTTCTTGCTCCCAACAGCCGGTAGCCATAAGCTTTGATTTTGTTTCCTTAATAGGAAATGGTGAACCAATCACACATTGAGGATCAAAAAGTCCTCCTTGGCTAAGTGCTACTCGATAAGGTTCTTGAGGTGCGGAAGTGATGGCGATAACAGGAATGCCAGTTTCTCTGAACTTATCTAACAGTTTTTTTGCGCCAGGGGTTTCTTTCGACTGTAAAGCAAGATCATTCAAATATTGAGGATCAACATCCTGAGCAACAAGTAAAGGCAAAGCAAAAATGGTATCGACTGCTTCCTGGGCTAAGGTTGCTGATGTGCTAGGGATCGAGCTGTCAGAAGTTCTTCTTAGGGAAACATTCCTATGGTTAAAACAAGCATATGTCTGATGATAAATTATCTCTCCGTGTGAAGGTAGAATGTCATCTGAATGATCTGGTCTTACTTTTTCTGACATCGCCCGATTGACAATGTCGCCTAATTTGAAAGGTCCTTCAATATCGCTCGCAACAGCAAGCCCGTTTCTTGCTATTTCGGGTAGAGTAGACAACTCGAGTCTTGGAAATAACTCTTTTCTTTCTATGGTCGCCATCCAAGTTTAAATTATGTTTTCAAGTGCAGGGATTTTTTATTCGCTCAAGGTCTCGATAGCCGATGTCAGTGCGAAAATGTAGGTTGTTACTTTCGACATTGACACGAGACAACGCATTATAGGCTTTTTTGCAGGCAGCTGCAACATTTTGCGCTTCGGCCATCACATAAAAAAGACGGCCACCTCCAGCTATATAGCTTTGGCCCGATTTTTTAACACCGGCTCCAAAAACTTTAACGCTTTTTGATTTCAGGATTCTTGAAAGCCCTAGGATTTTTTTGCCGGTAACTCTTGAATAATCGACGGGATAGCCACGCGAAGCGGCAGTCACTACGACCCGATAAACTTTATCCTTAATTATTTTTAAACTAGAAAGATTCCCGGAAATGACGTTGTTTGCCAGATCAAAAAAGTCATTTTTAATCGAGGGAATTATAACTTGCGCTTCCGGGTCACCCCAGCGGGCATTAAATTCGATAACGTTGACCTTGCCTTTTGTGTCAACCATCGCCCCCAGATACAAAATCCCCTTGTAGGGTCTTTTTAATTTAACAAGGCCCTCAACAGTTTTTTTAAAAATCGATTTAACCTGGTCTTCAATTCTTCCAGAGACTACCATCGGAGGCGAGGAGCAACCCATGCCGCCGGTATTTGGACCAAAATCACCATCGTAAACTTGCTTATGGTCTTGGGCGTGGCCAAGAAGTACAAAGTCCTTGCCACCGACTACGGCAAAGGAAGAGAATTCTTCACCAATAAGATATTCTTCGATTAAAAATGTTTCTCCGCTTTTGCCGAATTTTTTCATTTCATGAATCTTTTCGACCGCCTCTTTATTACTGCCAGCGGCGAGAGCACCCTTGCCGCCAGCTAAGCCGGATGCCTTAATAAACCATGAGGAATCTTTTTGTTTTTTAATAAAAGCAATCCCTTCTTTTGCTGAAGTACAGACTTTGAATGAAGGACATGGGATCTTAAGGCCTTTCATAAACTCGCGCGACCAGGCTTTATCCCATTCGATTTGCCCGGCTAGCTTTGTGGGGCCAAAAACTTTAAAACCCTCTTTTTGCAGGACATCGACAAGACCAGCTGAAACTGCATCATCCTGAGCAACGTCAATTAAATCGACTTTCTCCCGATCACAAATTTCAATGATGTTTTTGATATCAGTTGTTTTAATGTCTGGGAAAATTTTGATGGTTTTTTTAGAATTTTCTGTCATCAAGTCATTACCCGGAACAGCTAAAACTTTAGCGACATGTTTACTTTGGAGGTATTTATCGACAAGGACTGATCCGCGACCGCCGCCATCAATTACTAGAACCGTAGCATTAGATTTCATACAAATTTGTCTCCACTCATTATGCTAATAATTTTAAATTCAGGGTTAAATTTTCAATTTTCAATTTTTAATTTGTAATGAAAATTTAATTTTAAAATTTAATTTTTAAAGCTTATGCCTCATATTCGTCTCGATTCCATCCAAGGGGATAACTTCAGGCTTTACAGAGCTTTTGCAACACTTTGACATAGAGAGCATTTTCTTTTTTCTTAAGGCGGCTATAGAGGGAATCGATTGTGTCTCCGACTCTGATTTTTTCAAAACAGCGGCCAAGAACTTTTCCAAAATCAAATTCATGAGACAAGAAATGATTGGTACAACCAGCAAAAGTTTGGTGATTATCAAGAAAATTTTGTATGGCAATACCCGTCATTTTGCCCCTGTTCCACAAGGCAATTGTACCGTCCGGGTTTTTGACTTGGCCGGCGATTTTGTCTGGTATAAGACCTGGGTGGGTATTGAGGATTCGATTTGGAAAGGCATCTATCACCTCATCCAAAATAATTTGTTTCCAGCCGGCAAGACAAATATAATCCGGATTGAGTTTTTTTAAAAGTAGAAGTAACTCTTCTTTTTTGGAACAAATTTTGATTGGTAGATGATGTTTCCTGGCACGGGTAAGGCCCAAGGCTTTTTGGGTATCGGTAACGACCGCTACTATTTTCGCATTAATTTTCCCGCTTTTTGCCCCGTCAATAATGGCTTGCAAGTTTGTTCCGGTTCCTATGTTGGAAATTAAGACTGCAATCCGTTTCACCGGTTTTTAAGCGTCTTTTCGAGACGGTTGCTGTAACTATAGTAATTATTGAAGAATTATGTCAATTAGGCGGGGAGCGTTATTTCTCGTTTTTAAGATAAAGGCCTAAAATTCCCAAAACTCCGGCAACTAAAAAAAGTTGGGTTGGAGCAATTGAAGTAATATCATTTTGGGTAACAGCCTCGTATGCTGCAATAAGAATGACAATAGCGGTTGCGCCTATTAAGAATTGGGAGAGGGGGTTACTTTTAAATCGCCTGACAGCTGCTCTTTTGGTCATATATAATTATATTTACATCTTTGGCAAGATTAGTCAAATCCACAAAAAAGCCCGCCTAATTTCAGCTTTTCGCCTTTTCAGTATTGTTCATACACGGCTCAAATCTGTAATTTCGGCGGGTAAACTTTTGGGAAGAGAGTAAGCCAGATTCTGTTTTAAACGATCATCTATCTCAAAATGACGATTTGTCACTTCGCCCGCCTATTTGGCGCGGTGCCCTCAACCTCGATGTGTGAAGTAATACTTTCCATCGATCGGAGGTTGCAGCAGGTGGGATTGCCCGTTTCACTCCCGCTCGTCTCTGTTGCTCTCAGGTTTTGTTGATTCAAAACCTGTCCTAAATTCCACGTGCGGGTAAAGAATTTAAGCACCAGCTATTATTAGTCGGAACTTACGTTCCATCCCTGGTATTACACCTGTCTGGACTTTCCTCTGCAGCACTCCGCGCTGCTTAAAGTGCGAAGCACTACAGCGATCGTCTTTCTTCCCAAAAGCAGTAAATATTTTACCAAAATTTTATTGATTTTTCAAAAAGGCCGCATTTTTTCTATTGTTCTTCTAGACTATCTTCAAGTCTTTGGTCTTCCACTAAGAGTTCACGAATTATGATTCTGGCGACGATGACTGTGGGTATCGCTAAAAAGGCTCCTCCGATGCCGGCAAGTTTGGCACCCATCAAAAGAGCAATGATGACGATTGGCGGCTGCAGGCCGACTACTTTGGACATAACCATAGGAACTATTAAGTGGTTTTCCAGCTGCTGGACGATGAAAAAAAGCGCCGCTGTGGCTAAACCTAGTACCGGGGAAATGGACAAACTTACGAGAACAGCGGGAATTGCAGCAATTATAGGACCGACTATCGGGATAATTTCGAGAATTCCGGCAATTAAGGCAAGGGGCAGGGCAAAAGGAAGATCTAAAATTCGCAGTCCTATGTAACTTAAGATCCCAACCGCCAAAGACAAAGTTAACTGGCCTCTAACCCAACTGCCCAGGCCTTTTTCGACTTTTAAAATAATACTGGCGACTTTCTTCTCTTGTTTCCCGGCAAAAGGCGAGGTGATAAGTTTGACGAAACTTTTCCATTCTAAAATTAAATAAAAAGTGAAAACAAATAAAGTGACTATTAAAATGATACTGGAAAAAATTGCTCGGGAAATAGAAACGAGGTCTCCGGCAATCTGGTTAATTTGCCTGGCGATAACCTGAGAGGTATTCTCTACCGGTATTTTATTAAAGATAAGAAAATCATTAATGGTTCCGATAATCTGCGGCAGCTTTGATATAAACTCGGAGGTTTGAGCAACTAACGGCGGCACAATAATCCCAATAGCAAAAGAGATAAGCAAGATAACAGCCAAATAAACTAAGAGCAACGAGATGACTCTAGGAATACGTTTAGCGTTTAGCCATTCAACCGGCCGCAATAATGAGGAGAGTAAGATAATTGAAAGAAACACGAAAATAATAATTTCGCGGACTTGGATAATAAGCCAAAGCCCAACTAAAACGGCAATTGTAAAGATTATTGTTTTGTAAGATATTTCGACCCTAATTGGTGTATTATCTTGCGGCATTGACCTAGTATATATCAGCTTTGAGCTTATGTGCAATCTAAACGGCGGTTTTAATTTCCTCTGAAGTGGCGCCACTGTCAAACGTGGCTGACTCGTCTGATGTGTCGCTTGACGACTCCTCTGAGGTGGAGTTTCCAATCTGTTTTTGAAATATCAAAAAGTTGTATATCTGAAAATTTATTAAACCAGGTCTTTTGGCGTCTAATAAAATTGTGGATGTCGCCTTTAAGACGCTCAATTGCTTCTTTCTCCCCTATTTTGCCGAGTAGATATCGGGTAATCCAACGATACTCGAGTCCAAGATTGTCTAACCACTGGTGATTGACATTTTGATTTATTAAATTTTGGACTTCATCCGACATTCCTTTTGTTAGCCTTCTTGACAACCATTTATCTGCACGCTCGTAAAGATAAGAATTTGGAGCAGTAAGACCAACCAGCAGATAATTTTCAATTTTAAATTTTAAATTTTCATTGAGCCTGCTCACCTCCGAGGCTTCGGCCGTGAGCTCAGCCGAATCGGTGGGCTTTGACTCCTTGGAGGTGGAATATAATGCTATCTCTATAGCTCGAATCAAGCGTCGAGGATTTTTTCGGTCCGACCCATTCATCGCTTGAGTACGCTTTGGATCAAGCTTTTCTAGTTTTTGATAAAGCTGATCAACCGTTAACCCCTCAAGCCGGCGACGGAGTTTTGGATCTTGTGGAATACCGATTGATCCAATTCCATCAATTAGAGCTTTAATATAAAACCCGGTTCCTCCAACAATTATCGGAAGTTTTTTAACTACGATGATACGTATCATCGTAGTGTGAGCGAATTTGAGAAAATCAGCGACAGAGAATCTAGTCAAATTTTCCGAACCCGGTTTGGAAGGCTTTTGCAAGTCGGGTTCGCGTAAAGAAGGTGGTTCTACAAGATCGAAACCGTGAATTTTAATCCCATTGACTATCCAGTAACCCTTACCTTTAATAACTTGCTTATCAAAACTAACTTTACCTGTGCCAATGTCCAATCCTTTGTAAACTTGGCGAGAATCGGCAGAAATTATTTCACCGTCAAATTTTTTAGCAAGACTGATTGCCAGTGCTGTTTTACCGGTCGCTGTCGGGCCATAGATGATTAATGCTTTTATGTTGGACAAATATTTCATAAACTCCTCTACCCTTTACTCCCCACAGTGTATACTATTTGAGGCAGGTTGTAAGTGGTTTATAAATTAAGTTTATTTGGAAAAATAGATTTCGAGAGTCTTTACTTTTTACTCATATTTATTGTTGTCTTATTAATTCATTTATTACTTTCGACAATCGGATGGAACAATACAATTAATGACCATCACGGCTTCCGCCAAACACAAACTGCAATTACAGCTTACTATGTCTTAAAAGACGGCTTCCGTCTGGACTATCTAACTCCTGTTTTAGGGAAACCGTGGTCGATACCTATGGAATTCCCTTTATTCCAGTGGCTTGTCGCTCTTTTGGTGATGGGAACCAAAATTAATCTGGATAGTGCGGGGCGCCTGCTAAGTATTACATTCTTTTACCTGTCACTAGTACCTATCTATTTTTTGCTAGATAATTTGATTACTAAAAAAAGACATATTTTTGTTTTTCTTTCGTTGATATTGGCAAGCCCCGTTTATATTTTCTGGTCCCGAACTTTCATGATTGAATCTCTGGCAATGTTTCTTGGTTTTGTCTTCTTGGTAATAATTTCCAAGTTGGCAAGCAAACCGAAAGTACCTATCTTGCTGCTCGCAATTGTTGTGGGTGTGCTGGCAGCACTCGTTAAAATCACAACTTTTGCAATATTTGATTTAGCGGCAATTTTCCTCTTTTTAAGATTCTGGAGGGGGAGAGTTTCTGTTGGCCGAATTATCCAGTTTTTGTTAACTGTCGGCACGCCACTGGTGGTAAATTTTGGTTGGGTATATTTTTCTGATTATTTAAAGGCTCAAAATGAATTTGCCGCGGGATTCATTACTTCCGGTGCAATGAGGTTTTGGAATTTTGGAACACTCGCTCAAAGATTTTCTTATGATAGTTGGGTCGGGGTTTTCAATCTGGCAGGTCCGAATATCTGGGGTATGCACTTTGTGCAATCGTCTTTTTTGACTTTGATTTTTATTATTATTTTTTATACTTTCAATTTACTTCTTAAAGGTAAATATTGTAAAGAGACTTTTGCCTTCTTCCTTTTATTTTTAGCGGGGCCTCTTATATTCACTAATTTATATATTGTTCACGATTATTATTGGTACGCCAACGCTGTTTTTCTTTTGTTCTCTTTGGGATTTTTAATTAACTCTTTTTTGAATATCAGCCGATTAAAAATCGTCGCTAAATTTATTGTTTTGCCTGTCATTTTGCTAACCATGTATCAGGCTTATTTTGCCCGCTACTATAGCATCCAAAAATTCAATAATGTAGCTTATTTGCCTCTGGCAAACGCAATCAAGTATTTTACAAAACCTGATGACATTTTGTTGATTCACGGTTTTGATTGGTCTTCAGAAATACCTTATTATTCGCAAAGACGTGCTCTGATGGACAGATGGAACTTACCATTTGAAAGCAGTAAGTTTCAACTTGCTTTAAAAAACTTAGGTGACGAGAAAATTTCGGCTATGGTCTTACGCCGTGACGCAAGTGTTAATGAAAAATTTATAGCAGAGAGGATAAAGAAGTTAAATCTGTCTGGGCCCGTTTTTAAAGACCAAGACATCGAATTGTATATAACAGGACAATATTAAAAGTGGCGGTAAAAATTGATCGCTCCTAGAAAATTTATTACTGAACCATAAGTCAATAAAAAAATGGCAAGTAGCGGTGAAAGTCTAGTGATGTAGACTGTCGAAACAATAAACAATATTGGAATTACATCCAAAAAGTATCGGTTGCCAAATTGAGTCCAGCCGGTCCCAAAAAATAACATTAACGGCAATAAGTTAATCGTCAATAGCGCAAGGCAAGTTACTAAGAAGTATTTTAATCTAATATCTATAACCCTTTTTTTAAACAGAGACCATAATAATAAAATTAAGATTGGGTACACTAAAAACACGCTATTGCCTTCTGCTTCAAACTTCATGAATGGACTTTTGCTATCAAAATTTAGAGGGTTTATGAAATAGTAATAAAAATTGTGTGGGATGTTGTTAATCGAAAAAAAATTGCTTGAGCCAGTTGATTCTCTGAATCGTGCAGCAGATTGCTGGTATGTTAATCCGGTTTCCAGTAGATTATTAAACCGTAAGTAATTGTGTGTAAAAAAGATTATTGCTGCTGACAGGCTAATTAAAAATATCGTGGCTGCCGATTTAACAAATAACCTTTTTTCTTTCGTCCTAAAGATGATAATTAGCGGATAGATAAGTAAGATTGCATAAGTTAAAAGAGTGTTTCTCGCCAGCCATGAGAGATTGAAAAAGATCAGGGAAATCATGAGGAATTTGAGTTTTTCAATATTTTTAAGGTATTTAAAATAAAAAAACAGAAAAAGCAACAGATATGTTGCGGCAATAATCTGGTTAGTATGCCAAATTCTACCTGCGAGAGATAAATAAAAATTGGGCGAGGCAATAGCGAAATTAATTAGAACGAAAAACTTGATAAAAGTTGATTTATTTAAATGAAAATACCTATCAACAGTTTCAATTATTTTAAAAAATAGGACAATATTTACTGTACCCGCAATAAGTGTGTATAAAATATCGCTACTTTTAATTCCCCAAATAAGATAAAATGGCAATATAAATAAAGAAGGCGACAATCCCCAATACATGTACCACTTGCCATTAAAATTTGAGAGGTCGAATCCTTTGTGTATTGGATCTAAATCAAGCCTGTTTTTGCTAAAAGCTTCCAGCAAATAATTGTAGTAAGGGGTTTGGGAAAGTTTGAACAGATTGCCGTTTATAATTAAGGAAACAGAAATATAGTAGGCGATTATAAAGGTAATCAGAACGATACCAATAAGTAAATTGTTATTGAAGTGTAAATTTTTCATTGAGATCCATTATAAAAAGTAGTATTCCGATTATTTTACAATTTATCAGATACTAATAATTATAAATGGTGCTTTTAATATTTTTAAGTGCTTTCTTAATCAGATTGGCTTTGTCACCTTACGGTAACCATCCAATTGACCTGGCAGATTGGATTGGCTGGAGTAACAGACTGGTTGAAGTACCTTTTGCAAAATTTTACGATGCCTGGTCGGATTATCTGCCGGGTTATCTATACGTATTGTGGTTTTTGGGACATCTTAAAAACTTCTTGTATTCTTCAGGTTTCCAGATTCCACTTGAAGTGATTTACAAGTTCCCTGCGATTATCGCTGATATTATACTGATTTTGGTCTCCTATAAAATTAGTAAGAAGTTTTTTGATCAAAAAAGAACCTTATTGGTTACCGCAATATTGGCATTTAATCCGGCGATTTTTGCAAATTCCGCGCTTTGGGGGCAAGTCGATGTTATTAACACTTTATTTTACATTTTGACGTTTTTTGTCATATTTCAGAAACGGGTCATTCTGGCCGGAATTTTTTTGGCAATCTCCTTACTGATCAAACCTCAAGGTGTTGTTATTTTGCCTTTGGTCTTTCTTTTGGCAATTAAAGAAAAGTGGCCAGTTGCTGAATTTTTTAAAGGGACTGGCGTTTTTCTTTTAGTATATTTGGGAGGATTTATTCCGTTCTCCAATAAACTGAATATTTTCCAATTTATTTTTGAACGATACTCGGTGAGTCTTAACCAATATCAGTACACAAGTCTTAACGCTTTTAATTTCTGGGCAATAGGACAAAGATGGTGGATACCAGATTCTCAAAATTGGCTTGGACTGTCTTTACATTTTTGGGGCATGATAACTTTTGCGACAGTATCTTTGCTAATCCTTTGGAAATTTTGGCAAAGTTATGGCAAAGAATTCAAAAATAAATTATTTATTGTTAGTTTTTCTATGGCTTTGATGTTTTTAGGCAGTTTTATTTTTTTGACAAGAGTTCACGAACGATTGCTTCTAACGCCACTTGTCTTTTTGATGCTGGCTGCGATATTTAAAAACAAGCTTTGGTCTTTTGTGCTTGTCCTCTCCACCACGTACGTTTTTGACCTATACTTCAGTTTTGTGTGGGTAACTCAGAACTTCCGCCATGTTTTTGGCACAAACATGGTTAACATGATTTCTGCTGTAAATGTTTTTGTATTTATCGGGCTTTTCATCATATTATTAAAAGAGGGGGCAAGTGATAAATCAGAAACTGCTTAAATTCTTGCCAGTTTTCTTAATTTTTTCAATCACGTTATTTACCAGATTCTGGCGGCTTGACACTCCTAACACTTATTATTTTGACGAGGTTTATCATGCCTTTACCGCAAAAGAGATGCTTCTCGGCAACCCGGCTGCCTGGGAATTCTGGAATACACCGCCTGCCGGTTTTGCTTATGAGTGGACCCACCCGCCGCTGGCTAAACTTTTTATGGCAGGCGGTATGATGATTTTTGGAATTGGTCCTTTTGGCTGGAGATTTTTCGGCGCATTGGCCGGAGTAGGAATTATATTTCTAGTATATCTTTTAACTAAAAGGCTCTTTAACAGTCGACTCATGGCACTGATGGCTTCTTTCCTCTTGACTTTTGAAAGCTTGCTTGTTGTCCAGTCTAGAATCGGCATGAATGATGCTTATTTTATCTTTTTTATTCTGTTATCGCTGTGGTTTCTGCTATCTGAAAGATATTTACTAACAGGGATTTTTTTAGGGTTATCGCTGGCTTCAAAATGGACTGCGCTTTACGCTATCTTCATCTATGCACTTTTTTTAATCCATGAATACTTACAAAAACCGAAAGGTGAGCGTCGGGAGTTTATAAAGAGAATGATTATAGTTTACCCAATCTTTTTTGGCCTAGTACCATTTATTATTTATTTGTTGACCTATACGCCCTTTTTCTTTGTAAAAGATCCGGGTCTCGCAGAGCATATAGATCAAAAAAGTAAGATCGTAAAAATTGAACAGTCACTCTGTCGTCCAATTTTATCTTATGATTTCTGCGATAAACTGGCAATTGTTTGGAATGTTAATCAACAGATGTATTGGTATCACACAAGGCTTACCGCCACCCATAGCTATCAATCTTTATGGTACACATGGCCCTTTGACCTTAGACCTGTCTACTATTATGTGGGGAGCTTCGGTGAGAAGATTGCTCAAATCTATGCCCTTGGGAATCCGGCAGTTTTTTGGGCCGGAATACCGGCGGTTATATTTGGCGTTTATAGACTTATCAAAAAACCGGATTTTAATTTGGGTTTGGTTCTTGCCGGTTATTTTGCTTTTTGGCTACCATGGGCACTTTCTCCTAGAATAATGTTTCTATATCATTATCTGCCATCAATACCATTTTTGGCTGTTATATTGGCGTATGTCCTAAAAGACCTTTGGGGGGTAAAAAATGGAAAGATTCTCGTTGTAGGCTACTTATTACTGGTAATTGCCACCTTTATTTATTTTTATCCCCATGTGGCAGCGCTGCCTGTTGCGACAACTTTTAACGATTCTTATTTTTGGTTAACCAGCTGGCGTTAAAAAATCACTTGCTGTTTGCAGGTGGTATACTTTTTAAAACTAATCATGAAGGATAATTCGGAGGGTAAATTAATCTCTTTAATCATTCCGGTTTTAAACGAGGAAAAAAATCTTACTATTTTGTATGAGAGAGTTAGGAAAAATCTTAAGGGTTTTAAATATGAGATTATTTTTGTGAATGATGGGTCTTATGATCAGTCCCAAAAGGTTATCGAGAAAATTATCAGCGGAGATAAAAGTGTAAAACTTATAAATTTGTCCAGAAATTTCGGACATCAAATTGCCATAAGTTGTGGAATAGATTATGTGCAAGGCGACGCGGCGGTTATTATTGATGCGGATTTACAAGATCCACCGGAAATAATCCCTGCAATGCTCAAAAAATGGCAGGGGGGTTTTGATGTGGTGTACGCGGTACGAAAGGCAAGAGAAGGCGAGAGTATTTTAAAAAAACTTACAGCCTCTATTTTTTATAGACTTATGAGAATTCTATCCGGAACAAAAATCCCGCTTGATACGGGTGATTTCAGATTAATTTCCAAAAAAGTTATTTTAGTCTTAAGAAAAACAAGGGAATACCAAAGATTCATGAGAGGACTGGTAAGCTGGGTTGGTTTTTCTCAGTGCGGTATAGAATTTACGAGAGATAAAAGATTTTCGGGGAAAACAAAATATCCACTATTTTCAATGATAAAATTCGCCATTGATGGTATTTTGTCTTTTTCTCTTATGCCGCTAAGAATAGTTTCTATAATGGGAATTGTTACAGTCGCCATTTTGCTAATATTACTTATTTATTCTCTGTATAGAACTATTACCGGCCAAACTGTTCCGGGCTGGGCCTCTACTACCGTGATCATACTTTTTTTAGGAAGTATACAGCTAATTTCTATTGGGATTATCGGCGAATATTTGGGTAGAGTTTATGAAGAAGTGAAAAGAAGGCCTCTTTATATTATTGATTCAATTGTTTCTAAAAATTCCCAAAAAGGAAATTGAGTCTAGCGGATGGCGGAGCGCAGTGTGCCTTTGTGATTTATTAGCTGGTCAAGAATATGCCATCTGTGTTCTTTTTCGCTGTACGGTACATCGTCTGGGGATGCCTTCGATGCTACAGTATTTGGACGTTGGGAATATTTAGAAACATATGCGTAGGCAAAATTTACAACTTTTGCAAGTTTGACGGTGTTTTGAAACTGTTTTTCGGTCTCACCAGGAAAGCCAACGATGATGTCGGTTGAGATTTGGACTTCGGGAACTTTAGTTTTTATCTTTTTAATAAGATCAACATATTCTTTTTGTGTGTACCATCTATTCATTTTTTTAAGAACCGTATCGTCACCTGACTGAACGGCAAGATGGATATTCCGGTCAATTTTGGGATTTTTAACAATCACCTCAATTAGCTCATCTGAAAAATCCCAGGGATTTGACGAGATAAATTTAACAATTTTGATTTTGGGAATTTTGCAAATTTCTTCCAAAAGATATGGAAAAAGTGTCGGAATGCGATATCGCCCGAGATGCTTAACCATCACCGGCTTAACTTTCTTTCCATTAGGCAATTTGTAAAACTTTGAACTTTGAATTTTGCCTGCCCCGCTTCGCTTGGCGAGGCCGGGGAACTTTGAACTAATAATGTCGGCACCGTATGAGTTGACGTTTTGACCTAAGAGCGTAACTTCCCGGCAGCCATTTTCGGTTAATTCTTTGATTTCTCCGATAATGTCCGCAAAAGATCTGGAGATTTCGCGGCCACGGGTGAAAGGTACAACACAATAAGTACAGAAGTTGTTACAACCATTGGAGATTGGAACCCAAGCATGCGTGAGATCATATCGAAGGGCTGGATAATCAAAGCCAACCTCTTCAAGCGGCAAAAATTCGTCAACCTCTGGCATTCGCTTGCGAAGCGCTTTGAGATATTTCCCTGTCTCGTCACGGACAACCATACCAACCATGCAGCCTGTCAAGACAATTTTTGGTCGTCGGCGACTGGCTCGGAGAGATGATTCTTTGATGATGTTTTTGACCAGTCCAGTAACCTTATCTTCGGCAGATTGACGAACCATGCAAGTATTGATAACTACTTCTTGCGCGGACTTGATTGATCGTGCCTCGCTATATCCACGGGCCAAATAATATGTGGCAATGCGCTGGGAATCCGCCGAATTTTGCTGGCAACCGAAAGTTTTGATAAAAAACGTAGCTTGTTCCATCGTTTGGAATTTTAGCATAAAATAATGGCTTTTGTGAAAGAGTCCGAATCTCTAAATTCCCTTTAAATTCAGACTTTTACATTACTATGATGATACGTATCATCATAGTAAAATGGGGAGAGGCTCTATAAAATTATTTTGGGGAGAAAAATGATTGTTCCGATAATAACGGCAGCGATTGATAAGATGAGAACTCCACCTGCGGCGCAATGCTTGGCCCGCCCGATTTCGCCTGCGAGCGAACTCGCTGGCGGGCGGGCAAGTCTGGCGCCAGAATGATGTTCAGAGTACAGGACATCGCAGGTTTCTTCAATTGCGGTATTGATTGCTTCCGCAGCAATTACGGCTGAGGAAATTAAGATAATAACCAGCCACTCAAAAGCGCTGATTGAATAGATAAGGCCCAGGATGGTTACTATGACTGCCGCAATTATGTGGATTTTAAAATGAGTTCCTTTTCTATAGCTATAAATGATACCTTCAATAGCATAAGAAAAACTTACGAGTTGATGTTTGAAAAACCCGTCTCGATGTTCCATAATTTAATCTTAGCATATAAACTACACACGGTCCTTGCGGCCGTGGTATTTTCTTCCTTCGCTTCGCGAGATTCAAGCTTCATCCGCGGCCTGAAGGCCATGATTTTCGCTCGCTCGGAATAAACTTCACTGTCATTCCCGCAACGGTGGGAATCTACTCATTCTATTTTTTATCACGATTCTCGCTTTTTTCCAGAATGACAGAACGGGGTCTGCGGCAAATTGAGCCTAATTTGCCTTGACTTTTGGGCAAAAAGAGTGTATATATCGGGCTAGAGAGGCGAAAATGCCAGACAAACGTGAAGAGATCGGACCACCTCTAGATATAACTAGTGAGAGTGCCAGAAGGTCTATAGCTCGAATAAAAGAACTTATTGCGCAAGCTGAAGGAAGAGTTGATCACCAAACGGTCGAAAATTCTAGTGACCCGATTGTTGATGTACAAGGAACAGATATCTACACACCACAGGATATTTTAAATCCTGAAGGGTTAAGGCTACCAGATTATGCAAGAACCAGAGGCATTGTTAATGAACAAGTCACGGAGGTAAAAGTCGATACTTCTGGGGCGGAAATTATTAACCCGAAACTAAAAACTCTTCCACAATTTGCAGCTGAGTTGGTCAGGCAAAGAGCAAAGAAAAAGGCAAAAATATAATCCACCCTCGCTTCGCCTAGCCTGATTTGGCTTCATTTAGAATGACAATTTTCAGAAACTACTTATTTGATTAATCTCTTGAGGGTTTTGCCGGCGGTAAATCCTGGAAGTTTGTGGCCGGCAATTTTGATCGCTGATCCGGTTTGAGGATTTCTGCCGGTTCTGGTCATACGAGTTCTGACTTTAAAAGTCCCAAAACCAGTAATAACTACTTTGTCTCCCTTGGAAAGCGACTCGCGGATGTTGCCAAAAACAGCATTAACCGCATCTATAGCAGCTTTTTTAGTTAAACCTACTTTTTTGGCTACTTTTTCGATGAGTTCGTTTTTAGTCATATGATAAATGTGAATTTATCCGAATGAAATTAGTCCGAATTAATCCGAATATTGTATTCTAATAAACAGAATTATACTCTAAAAATCTTTTTTGTCAAATACGCGATCTTTCGACCCATTCGATTAACACTCAGGTCTTCGACTCCGACCATTCGGCCTCCCGTTCAGGGTCTGAGGACCCTTCAGGGTCTCGAACGACGAGCTCATGGCCGAGAGGGGGTCGCTCAGACTCGAGGAGGTCGTACTGAGTGGAATCGAAGTACGACTACGCCCGAGCCACGTCTAACGTGGTTATCGCGTCTGACGCGATCTGACTCGGCTTCGCTCAGGTCTTCGGCCATGAGGCTCAGACCCGAAGGGATGAAACCGGGCTAAGCCCAGTTTCACTTGGCAATATCGACTGCTCGAGTCTCGCGGATTACTGTCACCGTAATTTGGCCCGGGTAGGATAGTTCTTTTTCCAGTCTGTCCTTTATCTGGTGAGATAAAACAACGATACCACTATCGTCTGTGGCGTCGGGATTGACAATCACTCTGACTTCCCTGCCAGCTTGAATGGCATAGGCTTTTTCAACACCAACAAAACTTGCGGCAATTTTTTCGATAGCTGAAAGTCTTTTAATGTATTCTTCAACAGGTTCGTGGCGTGCGCCCGGTCTGGCCCCTGAAACGCTATCCGCAAGATGAACAATGACGGATTCAATGGATGAAAAAGGTTCGTCCTCGTGATGTTGGGCAATACAATCAATAATAACTTTTGGGAAATTCCATTTTTTGGCAAGTTCGACGCCGAGTTGAATGTGAGTGCCCTCTTTCTCAATCTCGGTTTTGCCAATATCATGAAAAAGTCCCCCCGTTGCACAGGTTGTGACATTTGCTCCGAGCTCTTGGCCGATTTTTTTGGCAATTTTGCCAGTTTCGATGGCGGCAACTAATTGGTTTTGTCCGTAGGAATATCTAAATTTTAGACGACCAAGTGCGTCGAGTGAGGCGGATGGCAAATTATAAAGACCAAGCAAATGGGCCGCGCTTCTGCCGGCATCTGACATATCGGACTGGACTAAGTGTTTTGCCTTTTCAACTAATTGCTCGATTCTTGCAGGTTGGATTCTGGCATCTTTAACAAGCCACTCCAGGGCAATTCTGGCAATCTCACGTCTTACAGGATCAAATGAGGAAAGTCTGACTTCCAGCGGATTATCACTATCCAAATCAACATCAACACCAGTCGAAAGCTCAAATGCTCGAATATTGCGGCCTTCTTTCCCAATAATTCTTCCCTTAATTTCCTCATTTTCTAACTTAATTGTGGAGATTGTATATTCGGCTACCCAATCGGTTGCCCCGGCAATCATCGCGTTTACCAGAATATCTTTGGCGCGAGTTTGGGATTGGGCCTTAATTTCCTCTTCAGCCTCTTTGATCCTTTTGGCGATTTCATCTTTTAACTGAAACTCCAGATTCACAAGAATTATTTTCTTTGCCTCTTCGGCAGTAAAGGAAGCTACCTTTTGGAGACTTGTCACCAGTTCATTTCTTAACCTCGAAATTTCTTGTTCTCTTTTGGAAAATGTCTGCTGCGAGGCTTCGATTTGTCTTTCTCGATTTTCAATCTGGGTAATTCGCTCATCTAAAAGTTCTTCTTTTTGAGCAATTCTTTTTTCTATCTCCAATGATTCCTGGCGAATTTTTCTAGCTTCGTCTTCGGCGGCTTTTTTAATATGAAAAGCTTCGTCTCTGGCATCTTGAATTATTTCTCTTGCCACCACCTTATTGTCTTGTGACAAAGTCTGTTTACCAACAGAAACTACTACCTTTTTAGGCTTACTGCCGTGTCTTTTTATTTTTTGGTCATCAAAAATTCCCAGTGACACCATTGTTTAATTTTGAAGAAATTTACCAAAAAAAAGAAGCCGTTTTGGGCGGTTTTACTTTAAGTTTTTTGAAGAAAGCTTTACAGGAATATTCATAATGCCACAAAACTTGCTTCTAATTGGCAATTCCAGTTTAATATATTTTAACGTCTTTTTGTTAAAAAGGCAAATGTTTCCTTGATGGTATCGAAATCAAAACCACGACCGGCAAGGTAAGAGTAGAACTTTTTTTTAAATTCCAGGCCTGGAAGGCCATGCCATTTTTTGAGCTTTTTTTCAACTGCTTTTTTGGCAAAGCCAACTTGGTCAACTTGGCCGGGAAGGATGTTTTCGATTGTATCCTTGTCTATCCCCTTTTTGACCAGCTCCGCCTTGATGAGGGCAGGCCCTTTGGGTTTTGATTTTGTTCTCGCGGAAAACCACCAGAGCGCAAATTCGAGATCATTTAAATACCCGTATCGGGTTAATTTGGCAATGATTTTGGCAATCAGTGGGCTTTCTCTTGCCCGGTCGTATTTAACGGATTCGTTTTGGGAAATTTTTTTGACCAGATAATCCACTACCTCCTTTTTGCTTCTGGGACGATACGATAAAAACCTTAGGGCCTGGTCTGTAAATTTTCCTAGTATTGTTTCTTTAATTAAATTTTGGACCTGATCACCAGTCAACTGCTGATTAATTTTTAGGCGATTTTTGACAAGAACATTTTCATCAATGCCAAAAGCGAATCGGCCGTCAATATAAACATTAAACCTGTCCTTTTTTTTCTGTGGCTCGATGGCTGTGATCTGTGGCATGTCGGGATTAAGGCTGTTCTAGGCCTGGGGAGCTTCGGAGCTGATGGATTCTAAAATTTCTTCGTCTTCACTTTCTGCGTCTGTTACTTTGATTGGTTTTGTGGGAAGACCTTTTTTTACTTTGGACCAGATTTCTTTCTCAAGGGCTTGCGCTTCTTTTTTGTGTTCTGCAAGATAGACCTTGGCACTTTCTCTACCCTGCCCAATTAATTTTGCCCCCCAACGGAAAAAGGCTCCTGATTTAGTAACAAGACCCAGTTCCAAGGCAACATCCAAGAGACCGCCTTCTTTGGAAATACCCTCGTCCCCCATAATGTCAAGTTCGGCAATTCGAAATGGCGGGGCAACTTTATTTTTGACTATTTTGACTCGATGGCGCGAGCCTATAACTCGGTCGCCATCCTTTATGTTATCGATCTTTCGAATATCAAGCCTGACAGATGAATAAAATTTGAGGGCACGACCGCCAGGAGTCACTTCCGGGTTGCCAAACATAACGCCGATTTTTTCACGAAGTTGGTTGGTAAAAATGGCGACAGTTTTAGACTTGGAAATGGCCCCAGTGAGTTTTCTAAGAGCCTGCGACATTAATCTTGCTTGCACACCCATCATCGAATCACCCATTTCTCCTTCGATCTCGGCCCGTGGTACGAGTGCCGCAACGGAGTCGATAACGACAACATCGATTGCACCGGAACGAATTAGGGTTTCGGTGATTTCTAGGCCTTGTTCACCAGTATCCGGTTGGGAGATTAAAAGATCGTCAAGATTGACGCCGACTTTTTGAGCCCAAAGAGGATCTAGGGCATGCTCGGCATCAATTAAGGCGGCATTGCCGCCGTTTTTTTGAGCTTGGGCTATTATTGAAAGCGCTAGGGTAGTTTTACCGGAGGCCTCCGGTCCGAAAATCTCGATGATGCGGCCTCTGGGCAAACCGCCAATGCCGAGAGCCAAATCCACCGGCACAGAGCCGGTTGGGATAACCTCGACTTCAAGCTTGCCGATTGAATCGCCCATTTTCATGATGGAACCTTTGCCGTAAGCTTTTTCGATTTGGGAAATGGCGGTTAGAATTGCCTGTTTTTTGGCGTCTGAGGCTGTCATTTGATTGAGACTGGTTTATCATAGATTTGATAAAAAAACAAGAGGTGATAAAATTATCAAGCACGGGGTGTAGTTCAGTTGGCTAGAACGCCAGGCTGGGGGTCTGGAAGTCGCCGGTTCGAGTCCGGCCACCCCGACACACATTATTGAGGCTAAAAGCGCTTGATTTAAGGTTAATGCAGACAGGACTTCGAACAAACTAGGCCATTAGATTAACTATGTAGAGAATTTGAAAGTTGAGAGGATCTGTTCAGTAAATTTGCTTATATCACTGTAGCTCGCCTGAGTTTCTATTTCAATTATGTACCCCACACCATTATTAAGCGCATAAATCACTGTCATTCCATAAGGGCCACAGGGTGTATTTTCAAAAATCGATGCTTGTTGACCATTTAGAATAAATGCTTTTGCCTTACTAGATTGTATATCTGTACATAGACTGTTATTGTCAACTAAGTCTTTCAAATTAGTTTCATTTGTAATTTTGTGGTTAATTGACAACTGGTAATTAGTTTTTACTTGGGGTAGCACGTCAGACACGAATACCGTAGTATCTTGAACTGGTACTTTAACCCCATCAACTGACATTTTTTCGTTCACATAGATTTTGACACTTTCAGGATATTTGACAGAGTACTTACCTTCTTGGCTCGTATACGTCTTCCAGTTTGCAGTATCGTCGGTCGACGGAGTCGAATTGGTTACAGGTACTGGCGAGGATGTAGTAGTTACGGGCTGTGGTTGAGGTGTAGGGTTAGATTTGAATTGAAAGTAGGCAAAAACGATACCAGTTCCCACAATTAAGCCTATTGCAAGCAATATTAAGGGGGATGTAAATCCTCGGGCAAGTTTTTTCATCGGCATAAAGTAACTATATCATTTGTACAGCAAGTTTTGCAGTGGCTTGTATATAATATAATTCATATTTGCTTGATAGAAAATCGCGGTCTTGTCGGTTGGCTTTTTCGTGAAGCTGGGCAAGGGAATTGACTACAACGGGGGCTAAAGGGTCGGCAAGACCGATATCTTCTATTGAGATAATCCCAATCCTACGCCAAAAATAGCCTGCAAAACCGCCTTCTACCATCTCACACATAAAGTACAACGCCCTGTTCTCAAGACCCCGCCTGATGGCCTTCTGAAGCCCGCTGACCACCTCATCAAGGGGGTGGCTATTTTTAGTCCTGAGTTCAAAGTGGGGGCTTCTTCCAAGTTTTTCCTCCTCTTTTTCTTTTACCACTTTAATCAATTGCTGCTGTTTTGATTTCATAACTTCAGCTCTTTCCGCAAAGTCTGCAGTTGCAGTAAAGATTTTGTTTGTTTTTTCCAGGTTTCTACGGATTTGAGTACTCTTGTTCTGGCTTTTCCTGACACCAAGAACCATCTGGATTTCTCCTTCCGCAAGACCAGAACTTCCCGTATTGGCCTTCCCTGAGCTTCATTGGCGTCTCATGGACTGGGCAAACAGGGGCGAGCACCGCCTGAGCCTGCTCAGGTGTGTCAATTATTTTCCCAAAAGATTGACCATTAGTTTTCCTCTGGCCATTTATTACTCCATTCCAAAGCTGCGGTTTCGTGCCCAAAGAGTTGGTGACTTTTTGATATAAGGCTCTGGCGAAAGGGTACATCTTATTCATTTCCTCCCTGTCTGAAGCCTGGACATGGACTGTGTGTTTCCCGTCTGTTGAAAGATACAGTTCAATCACCTTTAGATTCACCTCCTTGCGATAAAAATTTTGGCTTGAATTGGTCGTAATAGCTCATGTAGTTTTTTGCGATAAATTTTGAGGCTTTTTGTTTTGACCATTTGTGAAACACCACATCAAAGTTGATGTCTTTGCCATACCTTCTGTAAATTGCCACAACAGCTTCACTTTGACGCAAAGTAGCCATTTAGTTCACCTCCCCAAATGCGGTTAATCAACTCTTTGTGCTCATTTAAGGCTCGTTCAAGTTCATCGGCCATATCCATGAGTGCCTTTGGTTGACTGTCTGCCTCACATTTGTTACCATCAAAAATGCCGAAAGAATCCATAATTCTTTGCTTACAAGGTAGGGAGTTTGGCCTTTCGGCTTTCTTATGTTTATGTCTCATTTATGTTTTGAAATATATTCGCCTCCGTTCTATAGGTTATTAAATATAGAATAGCACAGTACGCTGCATTGTCAAGTAAAATCTCCCTAAATAATTTAGTTTATGTTGTTGGGATAATCTAATTTTAGTAGAGTTTTGATGAGTTCTGAAGTTGTATATTTTTGACTGAAGATGAACTACAAGCCTTTTTATTTCTTTTAGTATTGCATTATTAAGGGTACAGCTATTTAGATGTACCTATACTATGAGAACAACGGGGTTAACTTAAAAAATAAGGGTAAATGTGATAGCATACTGCCATTATGCCTAAGAAAGCTATTTCTCCTGATTCACTACCATTTAAGCTTGACCTTAATCAAGTATTTGGAACAATCCGTGTTTCAAGTGTCTTAAAAGATATGATTTATGTAGTCCTATTTTTTCTTGTATTCATCTTATTTTTAGTTTTTCTAAAGGCAAGTGTTTGGATTATTATTGCATCATTTGTTATCTTAATACCGATACTTCTATTTTTTGGGTATTGTTATTATTTTCTTATGCGTAATGACCCAGATTCATTGCGTTCAGAAACTTATAAATTACAAAAACAGCGATTAGAAATGATGGGTAGGAAAGGACAAGAGATACCTGCTCAAGCCATAGAGGCAGAACTCGTAATTGGAAAACCAGAAGAAAAAAATATAAGAAAAGAACTAAAGAAAGGAAGCGGTAAAAAATGAACGCATATTTATTTGTATTCAATAGAAATACTTCGGTTGATTATAATAAACTGCATGAAAATATAAAAAGCGATAGGCACATTAGTAATTGGTGGCATTATTTAAATTCTGCTTATATTTTAATATCGTCTTATGATGCCAATCAATTAGCGGATAGTATCAGAAGTTATTATCCTTATCAATTACTTGTAATTAAAATTACTAAAAGTAATTATCAAGGTTGGTTGCCACAAGATGCATGGGATTGGATTTCCAAAAATGTCCCTTATCAATAATGAAAAGTAGGATTTTCTCCAAAAGATAATTGATAGCTAAAATAACAATGGGAAAATATGCAATTGCCATAAGAGATTCAGGCGAACTTTTCCTCATGTTCCTTATTCGTAGAGGTGTGAAGGGTGATGTCTATGTTAATTTTAATAAACGTGATTCTAAACACAAACCACACTCAAGCTACCACTTATCGGGACAGCTTCACCACAAATCTTACAACAAAATTCTTCTTCCTGTTACAAAAAAACAATCACCAACTCAAAACTTTAGAGGCTCTGAAGCTATTATTGCGACAAGTATTCAAAGAGGCGATGGTAGAACATGGAATATCCCCTGTAAGAAAAAGGATTTTTCAGAAATAATGGAAATACCCGATGAAATCATTACCCCAAAATTTGGATATCAATTAATAGTAGAGCTTGTTGAAGCAGGTAGTTTACCAGAAACTTCGAAATCTAAATACACGCGAATTATTAAACAACATTTTTTCAAAAAAGGTAACCCATGGATTGTCGCTTCACTTTGTGAAGTTAGTGCATCTTTTACTTGAATGAATTATTTTAATCAGCTTAGTCTAGTACAAAAAGTAATCTTGATTTCTATAGCAGGAGTGGTATCAATCATTGCACTTGTAGGACTATCGGAGACTTATCAGGATTACTATGTAAGTGCGGCATTGGCACGAGCATTTTTCTGGGGTATCTTGCTATTAGTGTTGTCATCTCCATTTATTTACTTAGCAAGAAGGAAAAACAATAAGGGTAAAGCAGAAAAAGAGCTAGAAAAAGCTAAGAGGTTGGCTGCCGAGGATAAAGAAAAAACAAAAAGAGCCTTGGAGAAACTAGAGGAAATTAATCAATCTGAAACGATTACAGGTTGGAATGACATTCCAGTAAATAGGCATGTTGCAGGTTCGGTTGTTTATAAAATAAAACATAACACACCTTTGGATAATAAGGAAGAAAATCTACTAAAATCTATAAAAGACAAACTTTAAAGTCTTAGAGGTTAAGTGAGCTTGAAGATAATTTAAAAGAATGGATAAGCCAGGCCTGAAGAAAAAGCTTAGTTTGTCGACCATTCATAGTTAGTAATTAGTAAACTACTTGTAAATTAAGGAATCTTCCCACATTAGCTGGACTAAACTCAAAAGAATTGATAGTATGCCAAAGGTTCCTTATTTCGTCTAATAAGGCCGACCAAGTTAGAATAACTCGGTGGGTTTGACAAAATCAGTTAGAAAAAAGTTACAATGGATATAGAATGACAACTGCCGTTAAAGCAGAAGAGCTACCTCTTAAGCCACCTGGAAGCGAAACACCCGGACCGCCGCCTGAGGATCCAAATAGCCCAGAAGCCAAACAAAGACGTGCGGATGAACTTCAAAGACGATTAGATGCTTTGCTGCAGGGGAGTAACCAAGCTGCTAGTCATATTTCACTTGAAGGAGCTGATCGCAGAGAAATTACTGGATTGAAAGAAGAATTAGACCAACTACGTGGCCAAGGAATAACAAGCAGTGTCGAGCCCCGTGAATCAAAAGCGAGTTATTCATATCCCGACCGAGATCCTTTCGCTTTGCTGAGGCGC
>Ga0209541_10001210_pt1 | contig 51808 bp, 40 predicted proteins | sample RifCSPlowO2_01_FD_184027 | JGI IMG/M metagenome (GOLD analysis project Ga0209541, IMG submission 184027) | Groundwater microbial communities from Rifle, Colorado - Rifle CSP2_plank lowO2_0.1 (SPAdes) (version 2) | ecosystem: Environmental > Aquatic > Deep subsurface > Groundwater | place... | reverse complement strand
AAACGTTTTGAGACAGATTATGCGTCCTGTCCTTTATAAAGCAACGAAGTTTATAAGGAAGTGGATACTGGAGCATATAGATGTGGGACGAAAAGGTCACATTATCACAAACTACCATAACAGGCCCTGTCCAAAACCACAACATTTATATATTTAAACGTATTTACGTTTTTTAACATGGTCAGCGTAACGCTTTCACTTCCACCTGAAATAAAACAGAAAATGGACCACTTTCAGGAGATGAACTGGTCCGGGTTTATTCGCAAGTGCGTCACAGAAAAAACAAACGAACTTGCATGGAAAGAAGAAATCCTCGAAAAACTCAAAAAAGAAGAGGAGCTCACTGTATTTGCTGTTGACCTCCAGCGCAAAGCACGAAAAGGACGTGCACAGCAGCTCAAAAAGAAGGGTTTGATTTGAGTGAAGCTCGTTGTTGATACGAATATTCTTATCACGTTCTTTTGGAAAGAATCTTTTTTTAGGAGTATTATTGATGACCAACAACTTGATTTGTATACTCCCACATATGCACTTACTGAACTGGAAAAATTTGCCGCCGAAATTCAAAAAAAGACAGGTTTATCAGAAGGAGCATTTAAAGAAAGCAAAAAGATGCTCTGTCAGAAGATACAGTTTATACCTCTTGAGGAATATACGTCCTATCTTTTACCAGCACAACAAACAGGAAAGGGGTTGACAAAAGAGCAGTATATTGATTTCCTCGACGATCTTGATTTTGTTGCATGTGCTTTTGCACTTTCGTGTCCGCTCTGGTCGAATGATAAACTCATTAAAGAAAAAACAACAATAACAGTTTTCACAACATATGAACTCATTCTGTTATTAAAAAAATAGGGACAATTTTATGATCAGCATGTATTCCCTTACCCTATTCCCACACTCCTTTTAATACGCATGACCAAGAAACAGCAGTACGGGAGCATAATGAGGGTTTAGTACAAGCATCATTCTTGACAACAACAAACTTTATAAGAGCAGAGATGCAGAAAAGACAAAACAAGGGATAAGAATAGCAAAACAGGTGATAGTTTGACAGGCGGACGACATGGACATGCAGCTGCTGCACATGGTGGCGGGCATGCTAAGAAAGGTGAAAATAAAGATCCGTGGTCTGAGGGAAATTTTGAGAAAACTATTGAAGATCGTGTGCAAGAAAACCAAGATGTTGCTTCTGCAGTCGAGGCTATTGATGCTGATTTTGAACGACGAGTAAAAGAGCTTATCCAAGATCGAAAGGGAAAAGTGAGCGATCGTTTTCTGGATGAAAGTCATAAAGAATATGATGAAAAATTAGTTGAAGACGTGAGAAAATTAGTGGATACGCATTACGACGTGAACAACCGCTTCTCTCCATTGAACAAAATTGTTAATAAAGAAGGACTCGGAAATAGTCCGATGGTCAAGAGAATTCTTGAGGATATTTATGCGGGGCACAAAACTGATTTGTACGAACATTTGGGGGAAAAAGAATTTTTTAAACAGTATAAGATTGCAAAATCAAGAAATATTTTAACCGTAAAATCACGTCATGTCCAGGCAGCAACAGGCGATATCAACCCGAGAAAACATAGCCACCTGACAGATTATCTTGCTGGAGAATACAAAGTAGATCCCCATGAATTAAGTAAAGAAAGAATGATTAATGATCTGAAACGACTGATGATTTCCCATGTTGCGGACGAAGAAGAAAGAAGAGCTCTTCAGTTGCCTGAATTAGATAAAAAATACCTCCAACGAACCTATAGAACCTACGCCAAACACGACGACCACGCAGGTGGACATAGCAGTCACGGAGGAGGCCACGGTGGCGGCGGGCATCATTAAGGCACTAATCAGTAACCTACCAGTGACGAAAGTTTTATATAGCAGGAGCATTTCTTGGGTTGAGACCGCATATGACTCCAGCCCATCAAGATCCTAACTATGTTCATCCTGTAGTCCCCAACCTTCTTGGACCCGACGGAAGACCTATCAGCAGCGCAAGCTATCGAACTTCACGAGGACAGTATGATGCTCCAACTTCGATAGATGGAGTACGCACCTTTGTTGAAGAACGAAAAAACGAAGCGCTGGATTTGATTACCGAATTTGAGTTTGGCGTTGATGCCATGTTTAAAGTTGCTGCAATGGAACTTGCTATTAAATACACAGCAAGCGACCAACGCCCAAGTTTAAGAAAAGTCTTTGGTGCAAACGGAGTTCAAGGAGCAAAAGAAGAATTGCTTGCAGTGCATAAAGCACTCTATGGAACACCCGGTGGACCGTATGATCCTCTCAAGGCGTATATTAACAGAGATGCATTAGCCAGCGCACCTGCATCTATACAACACGTTCTCGGACAACACCTTGCTTACGGCGATGGTTTAATTCAGCTTATCGAAGAGAGCACCGATTTCGGTGCAGGAATGAAAAGTTACTTTGACCAGCGCTCAGAACCTATGAAACAGCGTGCATCGCTGTATATGAAACACTTAAAAGAAATTGTAGAAACTGAAGCAGAAGCAAACAGAGAACTCTGGACCAAGTGGATCCTTGATGAGCACAAAACTGCCTTAAGAGGACTGCCTTGGAAGTTCTTGGCCTTAGAAGACATGATCCCGCAATTAGCAGTTAAAGAACTCTTCGGTGAATTAACCGATGCAGAACTTCAGCAGTTAGCAATTGCACGAGGAGAAGAACGCAACAGACCTGATGCTGTTCGCCTAGACAGTTATGATCCCCATACGATTGAACAGATTATGGAAGAGATCCGGGAAGGACGCCACATGCAAAGACAACACGACCAACAGGAACGACAAGCACAAAACGCAGCGCGCCAAGCAGAACGAGCACGTGGTCATCACGATTAACTGACTTCTTCGTCTCACTCACATACCCCTTCTCACCCAAGGATTTAAATCTTCAAAAAGCATTCCCCGGCAGACCATGATGCAAATGCGACACGAAGCACCGGATTTAGGATCAGATTTAGAATCACGCATTCTTTTGTTTCCAGAACAGTCTACGCTCCATTCCATGGCTGCTAAAAGCACACGAGATGGCGTTGTGCAGACAGACGGAACTCCTGGCGGTGCAGAAGATGCACGGCAGATTCCTGAACTTGAACGCCAGGTTCAATCATATCTCAGCACCGAAGGCCAGACGTTGCAAGCCTATATGGGGCGACATATTCATCTTGATTGGATTGCAAGCGATGATCTTGGCAAAGACACCGTTGCTGCAATTTTGAAAGGTGAGGATTACCAAGGAAGAGCAGTGAATGTATTTATTGGCCATCGCGATTTTGACAGCCAAGTCAAAAAAATAGAAAAGGGGTATGGATTAAAAAATGTTGAAGAAGCAAAACTCTACGTACTTTCTCACGAAATGCTCCATGCGATGGGCATTCTTTCTGAAGTAGGAACTGAACGAACGCTCCATGGTTATTTTATGGAACAAGCACACAAATATTACAAGATGTCTGACAAAGCCCCTCATCCACGACTTCAAGATGAATATCTTGAACGAGCACGCATGTACAAACGCTTAGCAAAAACTGCACAGTATCGTGCAAATCTTGGCGAGGAAGCACTGCGGGGAAAAGCACATTATCACAAAGGCGGACATGACAAACATGAGGACCATGGAAAACACCAGCATGGGGAGCATGAAAATCATGGAGATGGACATGGTCACGGCGGCGGACACGAGAGTCACGAGGAACATGGACACGAATCACATGGCGGACATGATCACGATGACGATTATAGTACAGGAAAAGATCATTGGACGCGAAAGAATGCACCGCATGGCGGGCATGGCAGTGGACACGATAGCAAGGGAGAAAAACAGGGTCATGACAGACATAAAGAAGGAGATCATGCGCATCATGCTCCCCAAGGTAAAGATGACCATAAAGGACAGAGTAAACCTGCAAGCCAGGGCAACGGACATGTAGGAGGACATGGACATCATCACGGATATGTGGCACGTTCGTACACACCCAATTATCGACGGGGTCCGGGCTCTTCAGGTTCTTATCAAGCTCGTCAAGCCAGCTCTGGAAATACAAGTCAGAAAAATTATACAAGTAATGCAAAGAGGTAAGGGGTTACGAAGTTACTCAATGGTATAAATCAATAAGAAATATTCTCACATAACTCAAATACAGCATCACGACCAAAAATCCTATCAAGGCCGATAAAGATGCAACCCACGAACCCATGAATGCCTGCGACAGTTGATAGAAGATCCAAAACAGAATTGCAAGATCAAACAACACGCCAACATACGCAGCAAACAAATACTTAAACTTCTTCACTGCTTCAACAAAGATCATCTTCAGCAAACGTATTCCACCATATTTCTCGACAAGCAAGAGTGATACAAAATAGAGATAACAAAAAAGAAGATGCGCCAGCAGGATAACGATGATGACCTGCTGTTCAGTCAACAGTGCCAGGCCACCAAACAAATTCTTCAGCGAAAATTTGACTGACAAACTAAAGAGCACTAAGAAGATCACTGCCCAAACGATGTGAAGAAGGGTGAACCGTTTGTAAAATTCGCCAAGAGACAATTTTGATTTGCCAACGAGAGCATAACTCTTTTTCCACACAAACCCTTGAAAAATAATCCATAAAACAAAGACCACAAACAGCAACAGCATAACATATTTGATGACCGCAGTATAATGCAGAGCAAAGGCTTCTTCAGAGAAGTTGCTCAGCGACGCAGCAATATTTTCTTCAGAAGGAATCGTTCCTGAAAACAGCTCGCCGATTGCATAGAGATGTTCAAAGATCGGCCCTACGAAAAACATGCTGACAAAACTCAAAATAAGAAAGAACAATACATCGCTCAAAATAATAAGCCCCATCTGTTTTTTATGAGACCGGCATATATTCCAGCTTGATCGTAAACTCTGCCAGAACAGAGCGAAGAAAGAAGAAAAAGCGTTCATGGTTCTACCTGCTTGCTACTGCGGTGTATTGTGGCGGTGGAGAAGCGCCAGCAGGAGGTGCATCGCTGGCATATACAAGCGCAACTCCCGCAATACCCATATGCGACTCGCCACGAGGAACATAGTTCACATTCGGATCGAAGTGTGTAACCGTTTGGGTGTTGAAGTCAGGATCTCTAAATGTATTTCTCAGGAAATCCAGCGTATTTTTTGTGGGAGTATTATCAGGACTTGTTGCAGGACTCTGCACCAGCAGATTTAATTCAACAGTGGGATTTGTTTTTACATAATCGTCCCAAACATGTTGGGATACAAGATAATAGTCGGCATCAGCAAGTGTAATTGCATTGATCTGCAATGCTGCGAGACTTCTTGAAGCATGTAACATCGCAGCGCCTCCTGCACTGTGTGCAGTCATGGATTTATATGCAGGAATAAAAGGAGGCGTTAACCTGAATTCCCGCGCAATCACTTGGCGAACATCCATATCAAACTGAACAAACATGATGCCTTCACCTGCCCGGCGTAAGGTGGGAAGCTGACGTTCACGCGTTGTTCGAGCCTGCATTGCAGATTCTGTTCCCGATCCTGCTGACCAGGGCATTTCAGGAACAACCAGCACAAAGTTTCTTCCTGCATCAACGAGTTGTTTGGTCTGTGGTGCAAGAATAGTTTTGAAATCGTTGTTAGAGCTAGGACCTCCAAATCCGCGGAGACCATGGAAGTAATACATCAACTCAACAGGCTGTGTGAAATCAGTTGAACCCGGTGCAAAGATGAGTGTTTCCCTTCCCCACTCCTGTCGTTGAAGATTGTCATCATGACCATTGGATGCAAGTTTTTCAATAACGGTTCTTCCAGCAAGACCTTGTTCGCTCAGCGCCCTTTCCCATTTTCGGAGTGTGGTTTGCAACAAGGGTTCAGGTGTCGGCTCAACCGCACCAGGTTCTGCCGAAGCAGAAGCAGGAGCTGGCGGTGGAGAGGGGGCAGGAGGAACAACTGAAGGAGCAGGTCGAGCGCGTGCTTCTTCTTCAGGAGCACCGGCAGTTTCTTCAGCACTGCTGACGATACGACCAAGGTCAGCAACCGGTGAAGTTTCTGCACGCAAGGGTTCTTCCACTGCTTCGGTTGCTTTACACCCTTGATTATTGGAAGGACACTCACAGCGATCGCCGACAGGACAGCGTACACGGATATGGAAATGATCAGCGTGTCCTGGTTCGTGTCTCAAAACAGCCAAGACACGTTCTCGGTCAGGAATATTTTTTGAAGCTGCGTAATTGCGCAGGGTGTCGATATGCGTTCGATCAAGGAAAATCATGTACGTCGGCACACTCTTCACAAATGCTTCAACAAAGTTCCAGTTGATTTCGGCATCAAAGGTATCTCGACCAGGACTGAACCAGGGACTATTGCTGACTGCACCATTGCGATTTGCGAATAAGGAAACATCGACATCAAGTCCATTTTGATGTGATCCATGAGAACCAAGAGGACCTCCACGCTGTCGTGAAAGATCACCAACCTCTAATTTAGTGTTGTATTGCTTAAAGACAGCACACGATGCACGTTCAAGACCGGTTACTAATTCGTATGTTCCATAATTTTTTCCTGTACGTGCACGCACAGCGCTGATATAGGGGCCTTGAAGAAGTTGCATACCATTCTCGAGCGATCCGCTGTTATAGGTGCCAACAGCATTCGTCTGCTCTTGTGGCTGTGGAGTTAATTGGCAGTCTCCCAAAAGTTCTAATCCTGCAGGAGCAGCAGCTTCAAGAGAGATCGTTGAGGGCGCTAATCCGGAAATTCTCTTTGCTTTATTCTCTTCATCAATTAATCCAGGACCGGTATCAAATCTTCCCCCCGCAAGAGCACTTAATGCAGAGATTCCTAATTCTGGACCTTTCACATCAACAATGACAAACGCTGCAAGGGGATCAATGGTGGTGGATTGTCCGATTAAGTAATCGCCTTGCGCAATCGATCCTGTTGAAACGATGTTGATGCCTTGGTAGTTTGCTTTGATGTATACCGCTTCGCTTCCGGTAAATAAGACAAGGCTCTTGCCTGCTGCTTTTTGTTTGATAAGTGCAATCAAGCTGTCACGATGTGCTGGTTCAAGGCGCAGACGAACAGGACGCGTGTAGGTAACCTCCCTCAATGCACCTTCATCAAACTCATCTTTTGTGTAGGTATCTTGACTGAGCGGAATCAAACTCGCACTTGAGAATATAAAGGTGTGGTAATAATCAGTTACTTTCAGTTTTTCAAGATCCTGTTCAAGCCAGCGTTTTTGTTGTTCATCAATAAATCCTTTGTTGGTGTCGAGCACAACAAAATGATTTTTTCCGACGTCAAAGCTGTAATAGTAGGGATAGTTTCCTGAGCGACTGGATGCAACCGATGCCGTGCGTTCATTCCAGAAGGTTGCATAGCGGTCAAAGAACGGCGAGTTGGGAGTGACATCTTTCCAGCCTGGAACAGGAACTATCACCTTATCTCTTCGACTGAGCGGATCCACGATCAAGCGCTTGTACAGATTCCACATCTTGTCGGCGCTGTCAGGAGGATACATTCTTGGAGCATAGCCACGTATTTCTCCTGCATTAATCATGTTTCCATTATGGATCATAAATGAAAAAAGATTGTTGTTCTGCAATGCAATGAGTTTCTCCATGGCTTGCGCAACAGAAGCTCCTAATCGAGTTGTTTCGGCTTCATCAAAGTCAGGAGCTGTATCTTTTTTGATGTCAGGAACGCCAGAATCTCCTATAATAATAAATTTGAAAATATCCTTGGGATCAACACCAGGAATAGCTCCGGCAGGAGCAACGGGTCGTCGAAATGGTTCGCAAGCAGGAGGAGCATCTTTCTGATTTGCATCAACACAAAGTGACTGATCAGGAATATTGGGGCATCGTACACAATAATTTCCTGTTGGGCATTCCATCTCGGTTTCAAGACCTAAAGCACCATTGCAATCGCAGGCATTGAGTTGATTGGTTGGTTCAACAAAGCGCGAGTTGTAGAGCGGATCGTAGCGTGTGCATGCTTCATAGCGGAGGCATTTGAGTGTTCCATCCAGGTTGGCACAGTAGTTGTCTGCTCCGACTTCTCCGCAGATGTCTCCTCCACAATCGCAAGGCTGCGATAAACGTTCATCAGGACGATCTCCGCAAGAGGGGTAGTTTCGTGCTTGCGGAGCATCACGACAGACAATGGGAATCGTAATTGCTTGTTCTCCCACGAATTGCTGAGCCATGCCCTGATAGACAACTACTTCTTCGCTGGGAACATTGCAGTTGTCAGCAGAAAGCTTGCTGTAATCAGGTTTAGTTCCATACGTTCCTGCACCGAGCACTTCGCGTGATTCAGTTGTTGTTTCATCAGGCTTGCAATGCAAGAGTTCAAGATCCAGCTTCCAGTACAAAGGATTTTGTGCAGTGCAGTCTCTCATTTCATATCCTAAACCCATCTGAGGAGCTTCGTACACAAATGCAGCTGCATGGAGCCGGCTGGCAATCTGTTCTTTTGCAGGATAAATTTGAACACCTTGGTATTGGATGGAATCGCGCTGCATCAAAAAGACGTTATTTTGCAGATAACTGCGCTGTGCAGGAGAAAGATCAGACTGATCAACACAATCACGTGAAGGAGGATCGTTGAGTTCATTCGTTGACATCAATCTGAAGTCGATCAATTCGCTGTAAGAACCTTGGGTGTTTTCCCGTCGCCCTGCGCTCTCCAATGCGTAACAGAGGTTTCCGCGTTTATCTTTAAACATTAAAACACTAAAATAGAGATTGGTATTGAGCGGATACTCAGGAACTTTGACATACGAAGAACCTGCTGCACCAATCATGCGTCGTTTTTCAATCGGTCCTGTTCCTTCAAGGTTCGGATTCGAGTAGGGTTGTGCGTCAAAGATTCTTCCTTGCTGACCTCCAGTGATGCTCGATCGTGCAGTGTCAAGGGAAACAGGAATCTTGGGCAAGGTAAATTTAAACACACCGTCTTGTCTGATGGGAAGCATTTCTCGTCCGAGTCGTATTCCGAATCCGTAGCCGGATGTTGGAAGCCCACTTTGTTGAGTCAACACTCTTCCAGTGTGATCACGCAACGTGTAGGCAAGGAAGAAGGGAATTTGTTTGTTGGGATCAGCTTCAGCTCCACCTTGTGGCTGGACAGGAGAACCAAAAGGACCGCCAAAGACACGTGATTGTTGGTATTGATCACGATTAAATGCAGGGCTCTTTTTCTCGACTTCAACTTCTACTTCAACCAAATCATTGATTTGGAAATAGGGTTTGACAGGAACGGGTTTTCTGATAAATGTTGCATAGCCTCGTTCTCCAACATCAACACCGCAGTGGAAGTATCCTCCGAGCACATCAAAGCTGCAGTCCACAGGAGGCTTGTCTCCTTCGCTGGTGATGCGATCATTGTAGCACATGACATCTTGTATTTTTCCTTCATTATTCCGGTACTGATATTTCAAACGCACGCGATCATAGCGGTACGGATGCTCAATTGCAGGGAAGTAGATATCCCCGCTTTCTCCGCCGACAAATTCTCCTGCTGCTGTAAAGCCATTGCCTAACTCGCTGGTCAGCGGAAGAGTTTGTTCTCCTCCTGGATGATTATAGCAGTCACATTTTCCTCCCGGAAATTCTTGGGGGTTACAGTCTGTTGAAGCACTGCATACTAATTCAAGCTGATAATTCATATCAGCTCCTGCTGCAATACCTGCACCGATGTGATACATGTATGTTGCAAGTCCGCGATTGACAGGATTGCTTGCCATGAATCTGCGGGTTGCAGGATAGACCACACATTCGCTCTGCACCGGCATAGCTCCTACACCCGTTAATGCTCCTTCCAAATCAAAGTCAAAGTCGCCGGTGAATGCCCAGAGGCACGCTGCGTGAACGAGTTTGCGTTCATTGAATAAAGTATTGTACAATGCTGATCTGCCGTAGCGATTGACAATGGAATTTTGCACAGCAGCGCCTGCTCCTGTTACAGCTCGCAAAAATCCGCTCACTCCTTCGCGATCTTGTGCAAGTCCTCCTCCTGCACCATAGCGCTGAGCAAAGCATTTGACAGCGTCAAGAGTAAGATCACAGACATACTGCGTCAAGACTGCTCGACAGAGTCCGCTGTTGGGCTGTCCTGTTACTAAAATGGTTTGGAAGCATCCTTTAACTTGTGTCAGAATATTTTTCCAGAGCTGGAGATGACCCGTAACAGCAGGAACACAGGCGCATCGCACCGAGCTGATGAGGCCGGCAGTAGGATCAACCACATGTTCAAGATCTTCTTGCTCAGTTAAACAATAGTGAATCTCTTGTTGTTTAGTGAGACGTGGATTAATGACAACGGATTCTTGGAATTCGCTCTTGATTCGGTTATCTGCTGGATCTCCAACATGTTCTTTCTTCCATCGCAATTCAATTTCCTGCCAGTAATAGCCAAAGCTGTCTTTCTTGAGTTCAAAGTAGCGGTCTTTCGTTTCGGACTGTTTATCAACAGTCCGATCTTTTCCACATGCCTTGCCGTTCTTCAACCAATGCACAATCGTTCCTTCTTTCTTGTTTTGTTCAAATTTACAGAAGCTTTCTGAGACTGCATCAAGAATCTTAGGACTACAAACTGCTTTCAATGTTCCTGGAACGGGTTTTTCTGTCTGTTTATAGTACAAGCAAGCAGAACGTTGGAGTTCATCAACACCTAAACAAGAGCTGTCCCAACTGTCGCGATATTCCTGGATACAGCTTGCAGGTTTTCCAAGCGCTTTTGCTTCACCCAGACCTGGAACAGGAAGACCAAAGACACTGCGAGGAGCAGGGCTTCCGAGTTTGTTGTAGACATCTTCCATGTTGGGCAAGGGTTCTTTGCCGTACAGGCCGGCAGGAAGGTCAGTTTTTCCAACTGTTTCAGCAACGCACTGAGAATCTTGCGCATCATAATCTTCTTTGTTGACATCAGCTTCTTGACGAAGTTTCAAATCTTTCGTAAATCGTTCAAGTGTCGGAGCAGCAGGACAAAAGGTTCTGTCGCAAATCCAGCGCATCTTTTTTTCAAAATCACGTCGAGCATCTTTTGCCTTGTTGCACTCCTGTTGTTTATCAGCTGGAGCAGTTTTGTCAACACCAAAGCATGCCATTTTCTCGCTCACTGTCTTCATGAAGAGCCAGACCCAAGACAACAAACAGCCAACAAATAAAAAGATGGCAATTTTTTTCAGGGGCTCGAGAACCGCATCAATAACTTCTACAGTGTTGGAAATCACATCAACGCTTCCTTGCAGAAGTTTTTTAGGAATGGCATCAGGAGGAACTTGGATATCCAAAGTACTGCTCACACTCACGCAATTTTTCTGTGTTGTATGGATTGTTTTTCCAAATTGTTCATACTCAAAATTTACTTCAACCTCCATCGGAATCTCAACCAGCAAATCATCTTTGAGACTGATATCCTGGAGCGCTTTTTGCTGGTAATCAATTTGATTCAACTCAACCAGCACGCCTGCAGTCGTATAGTCAGAACTAAACCGTGTTTTAATCGGCTCACGCACGAGATCTTGAGGATCAAACAAGTAATCTTCTCTTGCTTCAAGACTGATGGGAAGAAGGCGCACTTTCGGAGGTTCGCGCATCACGCCTTTCCGTCCCGGACCAATCCACTTGAAGAAGAGGTCAAATCCGAGCATACTATACCCGCGCCGTAGATGTTCAGGAAGAATCGTTGACGGCGTTGGCCGTGAAGCAACCATTTCCCAATATGCACCTTGTCCGCATTTTGCAAAGGTGACATCCGTAGGTCCTACGCGATGCACCCGGGTCTTATCGGATGCTGTGAGCTCGTCCACTGCAAGCAGTTCGATGGTGTTAATAAATTGCCCGCGATCCTGATCCTGCAGATTCTGACCGGTTTCAAATCCTGCCTGCACCGATGAAACATCGTGAGGTGGAGGAAGATAGGCTTGTCGTTGCGAACGTACTTTTCGCGTGAGCAGAACATCAATTTCAAATTCGCCGTCTTCGCCCACAACAGCGTGATACGGTTCTCCGGGAGTAAAGCGGACACCGAGGCTCTTGATCGCATCAAGAAGGCTCAGACTCCAGGCTTCAACAGGGGAGGTTTCTCCGTTGATGACTGCAATAACCGTTGATCCGGGTGTCGCGGTTCCTTTCACGGTTACTTTTTGGACATAAGACGGACTGATTTGATCAAGATTGTGGCTGAGAATTTGGGGCGAATTGGGAAAGAGCTTGACTTGTTGTTCAAAGTTCTGGGTATTTTGTGCACGGTCGTGGAATGTGAGTTTTAAGTTTACGGTTGTAATTTGGTTTCCCCCCCGTAAGGGTTCGCTTGTTTCCGGCTGTTCTGCACCTTCTGGTTGCCCTGCTTCTTCAAGAACTTCGCGGGCAAATCCTGCTGGAATGGAGATCTGGAACGGACCTTTGGGAATCGTGACTTCATTCACCGTGTCTTGAAGTCCGCCTTGACCTGCATATCTCAGTTCGTACACCAGTGTAACATCTTCATCGGTTTCTCCCTCAACAGGAATTTCGTTTGCTCCGACAATCGGGGGAATAGTTACGGTTATTTTTGGAGGATCAGGATCAATGAGAACTGTATAGTCCTCGGTGACTGCTTGGTCGTGTGAAGAGCTTTCTGCATAGACGACAATTCTGCTTTCCCCGCTTAAACCACCGAGTGGAATTCTAAAGCTTCCGTCGCTTAATGCAATGCCCAATGCACGATAGCCAGGTCCTCCGGTCGGTGATTGTTCTACCGGCGGGTTCACATAGAGTTTAATCGTTGCACCTGGCATGGACTGGCCGGTTACAACCAGATTCGATGTTTTGATAAATGCAGGAATATCTGCACGCACAAACAAAATCTGTTCCGTTGCTTCGTCTGCATCCAGAGGTTCTGCCTGAGGTGTTCGTTCAGCAGACGCATCTTGGTCAGGAAGTTCAGCAGGCTGTTCTTCTGCTGGAGCTTCTTCTGGAGGAACTTCATCTTCTGCTCCTGCACGTTCAGGTAAGGTCTCAGCAAGTGTGTTAAAGGTATAGAAATCTCCCTGGTTGTCGTCAATAATAGTCTCTACTTCACCATTCACGCTTTCGCCGATTGCCTTGATGCGCAAGCCAAACTCCGTGCCGTATGCAAGATCGCGAAGCACGACTTGATGTTCAGTTCCAGGATTGAAAGAATCAGTTTTATAACGAGTCTGGGGAAGATCGCGTTTTCTTCCGTATTCAACAGAACCAATGCTTTGCTCGTCTGTTTCCCAAGTAATCGTTGCAGTATTGCGTTCAACAGCTATATTTTCATTCGGATCAAAGCGAATACTCAATGCGTGAGCAACCGTGATAGTCATCACTAAGAAAATCATCCAGATTGCAGCCAATTGCAGCATTTTTCTGATGTGTTTTTTCATGAGCATGGTTGATCTACCTGAACGCGTGTTCAATTTGTTTTGTAATCTTTTCGTCTTCAAGCACCATCATCATCTGTGCTTGCTGGAGTGCATTAATAGGGTGGGGAATCTGTTCAATAACAGTCAACATGACTTCTTCAGCACCTGCAATCTGATTCGGATCAGGAGTCCAGTCTTGGATGAATCCGCCGATCGGCTCATTGTCTGCATTCAACAGCACGATATTCAACTCATAGGTGATGCGGTCTTTCGCAAGATTAATTTTTGAAAGGTCTCCGCCGAGATTGTCAAGATAGGATTCTTGTGATTCAGTATACCCGTGGAGCTGAGGATATTCCCGCATACTTCCAAAGTCCTCCAGCTCTTGGGTATTCAAAAAGATCACAGCATATTCTCCTGGCTCTAAGCTGATAGGATCCTGCAGTTCGCGATTGATTAATTTTCTCTTTTGCACGCGCAAGGTCAAGGGCTTCAGAGGAACAAGCGGAACATCAACATAACGCTGTTCAAGATTTGTCGGAGAGAGTTGCTTGCGAGCCGTGGCATAGTCTTGATGAGTTACGACAACAGAGCCAGGACTGCAAAATGCAGGAAGCAAGGTGGAAAGTCTTCCGACACCGCCGTCATTTCTCGTTTTTCCAAGATAACAGTCATAGGTATTGACACAGCTAAACGTAACATTGACATCTAAAATATCTTCTCCTGTCATTTTGTCTTTTGCATAGACTGAAAAGAGTTTGTCTTGTTTTCGCTTGCAGAAATCGCGGTCGGTTTCAGGGCGTTCAAACTGGGTAATGGTGAAGTCTTTGCGATTGCCTTGATTGTGATCAACAAGGATGGGCGTTGCAAAGCGGAAGACAAATCCTTTGTCAGCGAATGCTGATTCATCAACAATATTGACGACAATCGGATAGGTCATCGTGTACGTAAAATGATAGGCATTGACGCAGATGTATTTGAGATAATCAAAACCTCCCCGGCCGTAGCTGGCTTTCAGCGTATTGCCCTGCGAAGGATTGATGTAGACTTCAGCAGGAAATTCAGGAGCATAATAAAATCCAACACCCAAGTCCTGGAATCGATCTGCTTCTTCTTCGGCAAGGACATCCCAAACTAAATGATTTTTTCCATAGGTGTCTTCGCGGTCAAATCCCGGTGCATCGGTATTTTCTACCTGCACCCTCGGAAGATTGTAAAATAACAGATTCTTGATGCTTTGAATCACCTGAGGCTTGCTCCATTCCACGCTTCCGCATTGGAAAATGAGATCGCTGAAGGGGATGCCATTCGGAGGTCTTCCATCGCTTAAGGTCATCAGTTCAATCGTGAGATTTTCAAAGAACATTTCACGGTTTTCCCGCTCCATGACGCGCACGGCAAGATCATAGACGCGCTTCAATCCCACCGGAAGGTTCAGATTGAATTTTTCGCGCTGATGGAAGCCGTCTTCTCCGCCGATGTGAATCTGAAGCGGATACGTCAGCTCTGCACGCACGTCTTTTTCTCCGATGCGGACATCAACGCTCACGTCTTCAGGAAGAGGCTGGTCAATGCTGAATTTTCCACTGAATGCTTCAAAATCGCGCAGACAGAAGCGAATGTTTTCCTTGACATAGTTGCCGAGGTCTTCTTCCATGTGCTGGAGTGTAGGAACTCGATTTTGTCCTTCGTAATACCAGTAAGGAATTTTCAGATTGCCAAATTGTGTAGAAGCAAGAGAGGCTCTTGGGTTTATGGCAATTTGATTAGGAAATTTGATGTAGCCTCCCTGAGCTCCGAGAATAAGAATGCCTTCAACCAAATCTCTCTCGAGACAGGATTTGACAAAGGTGTTGATCGGCAGCAGTTCAGGATCCATCTCTTCCAAGGGTGCTTCGATTTTCTCTTTTTGTGCACGAAAATACAGAAATCCCCCTACAGCAATGACCAACAAAATGCCCACTACGATAAAGTAGGTTACCTGTCCCCTCTTTTTCAAAGAGCTTACCACCACAAATCCTTTCATTCCTCTTTAATTACCCCAAAAAGGGGCTTGAATGTTTATAAAGATTGTTGGTCTGACTAGGGAGGAATGGGGGCGGTGGTAGGATCGTAAACTTTATAGGTAATTGTCACATTTTATATCATAGATAATCAACAAATACCAAGAGTCTGAAAATGACAGAAAAATCTTTAAAAGTAAAAGGAGAATTTGATTATGATTACAAGTATGATACGTTATTTTTTAAAACTTCTGAAAGGGAATATGTTAAATCGATTGAATTAGAGAATATGGTCTTAGATATAGACAAAGCGGGATTTATTGTAGGAATACCAATATTTGAAGCTTCTAAGTTTCTTAATTTAGATAAGAAGGTACTATTGAAGGTTCCAAGATGGCAATTTCAAACATCAGTAAATGAGGGGAGAATAGAGATAAGATTAATGTTCCAAGTTGTAGTGAGAAATAAGATTATTGAAAAGAATCCCATCATTATGGAACCTACTTCTGAGCCATTACCAAACTCCCAGTTAATATGCGAAGTAACACACTAACTCTTCTCTTGGAGTTTATGGTGCAGCCAACCCAAAAATATTAATAAAGAGAAAGATGCTTCAGAGAGCTATGATCATCACTATCTCAGGCAAGCCAGGGACTGGGAAAAGCAGTATTGCGAAACGGCTTGCTGAAAAACTGCATCTCAAGCATTATTCTACAGGAGATCTCATGAGGCAGATGGCAATCGAGCGGAAGATGAGCCTTATTCAGCTGAGCGAGCTGGCTCAGAAAGATCCAGAAATTGACCGCGAGCTTGACGAGCGCCAGAAAAAACTGGGGAAAACAGAAGACAACTTCGTTATTGATGCAAGAATTGCATTTCATTTCATCCCAAAGTCTATTAAGATCTACTGCGACGCAAACATGGACACTGCTGCGCAACGTGTCTTCAAAAGCAAACGCAATGAAGAAAAGCTCCCATCAGTAAACGCCACAAAAAAAGAGCTTGCCAAACGCATTGCATCAGAAAAAATGAGATATAAAAAATATTACGGCGTTGATTATTATGATACAAAGAATTATGATTTGATCATTGATACGAATGGAGTAACGGTAGAGGATATGGTCAAGACGGTTCTTGATTTCTTGAAAGAGAAAAAACTGATAAAGGGCAAATAAAGAAGGGATAAAAAAAAATTAAAGAAAAAAAGGGATAAGAGCACTTACAATTTCTTAGCTTTTGCAGATGCTGCTTTCAAGGAAACTCGCTTTTTCAAAGCCACTTCTTTGCCAATCGGAATCACTGCTTTTTCTCCCTTCCCTCCTCGTGCTGCGTCAGCAAAAAGATCTATAGGGACATTTGTTCCTTTTTTCTTTCCAGCCATATCTTCCACCTCAGTTGATTCGTGTTTATTGACTCTTATAACATACCTCTTTTATACGCCACACCTATAAAAAGTTTGTTCAAGAATGGATGCTCTACGAACACCGTCTTCTCCCTAACTCTTCACCAGCCTCTTGAAGACAATCGGCGACACAATGGTCGTGATTAAGGACATCAAGACCAAGGCTGTGAAAATCTGTGCAGTAATGATCCCTGATTCCAAAGCAAGGCTTGCAATGACCAATTCAACATCCCCCTTAGGATTCAAACCCCAGCCAAGGATAAGCCCTTCCTTAAACGTCCCGCCCCGGATGAGGGTGGCAATCATCGTTCCTCCAATGGTTCCCACAAAAGCAATGAGCACAAAAGCGAGAATCAGATCTAAACTGGTTGCAACAAGACTTAAATCTACATTCAAACCAATCCAAACAAAAAACAACGGCACTAAAAAACCAAAGGCGATGATATGGGTTGAGCGCGCAATATCATACTCCTCCCGGTTGGAAACATGGACATCTTTAAAGATCGTCTGCCGGACAATCATACCCGTAATCATGGCGCCGATCAAGACGCCAACGCCGAGGATCTCGGATAAGAACGCCATCAGAAACACGATAATTACTGATCCCATAAAACGCGAGGTGCTGGAGTGTTCGCGCCGAAAGACTTTCAAAAGGAAAGGAATCAGCCAGATTTTTGCCACGAAAACAAGAAGGATAAAGATAGAGACATCAATGAGTAATCCTGAAAAAGACTGTGCTTTACCGGCAAAATTAACCAAGGACAGCAGAATCGTAACGAGGATGAGCTCCACCATGTCGTCAACTGCACCGATGCTGATAATTAAGTTTCCAATTTTTGATTTCAGCATTTTGAGTTCTTCAAGAATATCAACGGAAACGGATTGTGCACTCACTGCAAGAGAAACACCGATGATCACACTTGGCAAAAGCTCAAAATGAAAGAGATAGCGCATCACCAAGAAACCGCCGACAAGGGGCAAGAAGGTGTTGAACGCAGAGTCAAGAAGCGACGTGTTGAGATTTTTTGTAAACGCTTTAAAATCGGTTTCCAGACCCACATAATAAAAGAGGAGAATGACCCCAATATCTGCAAGAAAAGACAGAATCGTAAAATCTTCAATCGTAAAAATTTCATACTTTATAATCAATAGACTTAACAAAAGACCTGCTCCAACCTGGCCAACGACTCGGGGGAGTCCAAAACGTCGAAAGAATTCTGAGATGGTATACGCAAGAATTAAGCATACTAAAACTGCCAGCAAGGTTTGAACCATGGACACCCCTCTTTTTCGTATCAGTGTTTTCTATTTTTAAAGTAGATGATAGTAACACCGGAACGATCGGGCAAAGCTTTATAAAACTGCCCAGAATACCCCCCAGAGGAAAAAGGGGGAAGAAGAGCGCTCAAAAGAGGATCAAAACGAGGATACTATGTTTAACCTTACGCAACGCGAACAACCGATTGATCAGCACAATATGCTGAATATTCTTGACCGTTTTTATGAACAATGCCACTATGCACTTTCGCTTGCAGCGAATATCCACATCAAGAATCCTGTGAAACAAGTCGTCATTGCAGGCATGGGGGGCAGTGCAACAGCAGGAGACATTGTCAACTGTTATCTGAAAGGAATACTTCCTTTTTATTTTCCACGTTCGTACGAACTTCCGAGATGGGTCAGCAAGGATACACTTGTTTTTGTTATTTCATATTCGGGCAATACAGAAGAAACGCTCTGCATGTATGAAGAAGCGAAGAGACGCGGATGCAGTATCGTTGTCATTTCTTCAGGCGGAAAATTAAAAGACAAAGCACTCCGAGAACAAGTGCCCCACATTGAAGTTCCTTCGGGACTTCCTCCGCGGGAAGCGACCGGCTACCAAGCACTTCCGATGCTGATTGTCCTTGAAAATTCAGGTTTGATTCCTAAAAATAAAGATTTTACGAATGTAGTGGGTATTCTCAAAACAGATTACAAAGTGCAGGCAAAGGATATTGCAAAGCGGCTCGTCAATAGAACACCGTTGATTTATTCCTCTGAAGCCATGTACTGTATTGCACGCATTTGGAAAATTAAGATGAATGAAAATGCAAAGATCCAGGCATTCTGCAATGTGATTCCTGAGATGAACCACACCGAAATAGAAGGATTCAACAAGGTGCTTACGGATTATTTTGTTTTGATGCTAGAAGATGAAGAGGATGACACCCGCATCAAGCGGCGCATGGAAATTACGAAAGAGATTTTGCAGGAGAAGGGTCTTCCGGTGCTGATTATTAAGATCACCGGAAAGAATAGGCTTGCACGGATCCTTTCATCGCTCCTGCTTGCAGGATATGTATCATATTATCTTGCACTTTCGTACAATACCGATCCGTTCCCTTTCCCGACGATAGAGGCGTTTAAGAAACGGTTAGAAGGAGAGAAGAGAATTGCGACCAGATAACGAAAACTCGCCTTTAACTATTCGCTCGCCTGATCCTCGCCCTGAAGAGCGAGGTATTACAGGCTCGCTTATTGATAGGCGAGTTTTCGGGATTGAAAATTGTCGGACTAAAAAAGTCCGAGGTATTCAACCCCGACAATTTTCAATAAGAATAAAGAGTAAGAAAAGTTGAGATTTATTCTAAATCAAACCCGACCACACCAATGGGTTTTGTCTTGTCTTTCTCAATATAGACTACATCAAGCACTGCACCATTATCGACTTGAATCTTATCACCTTCATGCACTACATACTGCTTGTTGTTGACCAAGAGGATAGCTTGTTTGAAGGGTTCGTAATTGACGCTGTCCACCACGACGTGATACTTGCCTTTGCAAGTTGCAAGATCAACTGCTTCTTTCTCATTTAAGCGAGAAGAAGAGATCACATTGCCGATAGAGAATGTTGCCTGACTCTCAATGCCTTTGCCTCTGACTTCAACCAGCTTCACACGGGCGCTGTCAAAGAGCGAGTAAATATCTCCTTGAGGCAGACTAAACACCTCGCCATTGACATTAAAGTAGGCTTTTCCCACTTGCGTTTCGGTTGTATCTTCGATCAAAGGAACACGAATTTGATACTGGCCATGGCAGGTTACGATATCAGCTGAGCCTCGTTCTTTCACGGTTAATTTTTGACAAGCAGAACAGCCTTCTCCGGTATTTTTAGGACGTTCATTAACATTGGTATAACGCTGTCTGACATATCGGTCTTTTCCATAGGTATCAACCATCTGTGCAGAAACCACATCGCCAGTAAGCGATTCGGTTCCGGTTGCATTCGTGCTGTACTTGTCTTCAAGAACCGAAGCAACGCCAATGACAGAAAGCAGAACAATCAATGCTACCAGATGAGGAGTAAAAGTTTGATAGTTGGAATTTCGAATCTTTTTCCGCACAGTATCACCAGCTTCGGAGGTATTTTAGGAAGTATGGTTTATAAAGATTGTTGTGGGAATGAGACAGGGGAAAAGTTCTGTCAACCACTGGACACCCTTATTTCCGGAAACCTTCCAGTTTTTTCCGTTTTTCTGAGTTCAATCCGGAAATTTTACGGACAAAAACACTGCCACTGGTCACTGGACATGTGTGCGTGAGGTATTTAAATGAGAGAAACAAAGAAAGAAACCCGCTCGCATAAAGCGGTATATGACCAAGTTCAGACCAGAACATGGAATGGATGGGGTCATATAAATAATTTATGCACGCCCCGTTCGCATAACCCGGTATTGCGCCAAGTTCAGACCTTGGATGCTGTAACAGGCTATCTGGGTTCAAATCTTTGTGCAACCATTATGCACTTGGGTGAAATGCTCAAAAATCGGAGATTTTTGGCACGCCAAAAACCTTTGGTTTTTGAGCGCTCCCAGGCGGGGCGTTTTTTCTTTTTAATTAACCTATCAACTCCCAGCCCTAAATATTTTTATAGATCGCACCATTCCCCCATCAAAGCGGGAAAAAAGAGAATAAAGAGGGGGAGAGATGCTTCTCAGATCACTAAAGTTAGAGAATATTCGAAGTCATACCAGGAGTACTATTACTTTTCCCAAAGGGAAAGTTCTGTTACAGGGGGATATCGGAAGCGGAAAGAGCTCAGTCTTGCTTGCCTTAGAGTTTGCATTGTTTGGAACCCAGCAAGGTCTCTCAGGAGCTTCTCTGCTCCGTCATGATGCACGAGAAGGAAGCGTTGAGTTGCATGTGGTGCTTCCATCAATAACACAACAGAACATTCTGCAGGAGATTATTATTAAGCGGACCCTCAAACGCACTAAACAAGGCATTGCACAAGAAGCAGGATATCTTATTGCAGACGGCATGAAAACCGATGGAACTGCCATAGAACTCAAAGCAAAAATGTATGAACTACTCGGCTATCCGCTTGACCTGGTCAGCAAAACAAAATCGCTGTTGTACCGCTATACGGTGTACACACCCCAAGAAGAAATGAAAGCCATCCTTACCCAAGATCCTGAACTGCGCCTCAATATTCTTAGAAAGCTCTTTGGGATTGACCGGTATAAACAAATGAAAGATAATATCGGATTGTACACCAAAGAAATGCGCACTGAAATCCGGATCCTCCAGGCAAAAACTGAGGATCTTGAACTCAAAAAAGATGCGCTCAGAGTTGAAGAAGAAAAACAAAAAACACTGCAACAAACCGTAAACCAGGCACAGCACCGTGTCCAGGAACAAAAACAGAAGCTGGATGAACAAAAAAAGAGAAAAGAACAAATTGAACAGACCATCAAGAACTATCAAGAGCAAGAAAAACAAAAAGCAATGATCCAGACACAGATCGAGGAAAAGAACAGGGTCCTCATCAAAGAAAAAAACGAGCAGGAGATCCTGAAGAAGACGATCATTGCTCTCCATAGAAAGAAAGGGATGCTTCAAGATGAGGAGCCGTTTATTGCTGAAGAACTTCTCCAACAGAGAGAAGCGTTTGAGCAACAAGGCGCAATCAAGGAACAGGATATACAACACCTCCAACAGCAGGCACAGCTTGCTGTTGCCCAGCAGGAAAAGATCAGAGCCCTCAACCGTGCATTGAGCCAGCTGAAGAGCGAAATGGATCAGCAGGAACAAGAACTGACCATGCTCGACGAGAAAAAGCAGGAGCTTGCAGAACTGACACGTCTGGTGCAGGAACTTCCTCAACGTGAAGGTGAACAGGAGAAGCTTCAACAAGAACTCCAGCACCATGCACTGAGAAAAAATGAGCTTGAGATTTTCCTGAACGAAAGCAGAAAAAAGCAGCAGTATATTGAGGAGCTTGATGCCTGTCCAACCTGTTTGCAGAGCGTTCCCAGTGAGCACAAGCAGCGCATCAAGGCTTCAGAAGCAGAACAGAGCGCAAGATATGAAGAGGAACTGAAAACCTGGCTGGTGCAGCAGCAGACTCTACAACAGACAATGATGCACATGAATAATCGCATCACCGAGCTCCGCCAGTGTGCATTGCACCGAGGAAAACTCCAGACTGAAATCGTGCTTCTTGAACGCGTGCATAAAAATTTAGAAGGAAAAAAAGTACTGTATCAAACCTATCTTGACGAGAAAGACTCTCTCGCGAAGAATTTTATAACGATTAATCAAGAGGAACTCGAAAAAAAACAGAAGAGCCTGGCCTACCATCGGCAGCTTTTGAAAAGAATACAGGAGATAGGATACGTCAAAGATCAACTTCAGGAAAAACAGGAACAACTGAATAGGAGGCAGAAGGAAGAACAGGATGTTGTGCAGGAGATCGCCGAATTGGAGAAGCAGAAAATAGAGTTGGAGAAGATACTCGTTGCATATTCGGGCTTGCTTGAACAGTACAGCCGAGAAAAACAGCAGGAAGAGGAAGAACAGAGGATTCTGAAGCATCATGAACTGGAATATGCACGACTCGAAAAAGATAGGGACGCACTCAACAAAGTGATTGAACAGCTCAATCACGAGATTCAAACAAAAGAAGCAGTGAAACAGAAGATGGAGAGACTGCAGATGCTCCATCACTGGATGGAAGAGGTCTTGTATACCATGATTACAACGATGGAAAAAAGAAGAATGGCCTCGATTCACCAGAGTTTTAATTATTTGTTAAGACAGTGGTTTATGATGCTGATTGAAGATGAACTGTTGCAGGTGTCTCTCCAAGAAGATTTCTCATTGCGTGTAGAACAGAACGGCTATGAAACCGAACTGGATCATCTTTCAGGAGGAGAAAAAACAGCAGTTGCGCTTGCTTATCGGCTTGCCTTGAATCGTGTGATTAATGACATGGTCAGCACGATTAACACGAAGCATTTGATTATTCTTGATGAACCTACTGATGGGTTTAGTTCAGAACAGCTGGACAAGATGCGTGAGGTCTTGGATCAGCTGAACATGGAGCAGATTATTTTGGTGAGCCACGAGACGAAGATTGAGGGCTTTGTGGATCATATGATTCGGATGAATAAAGGGGAGCATGGGACGGTGGTGGATGGATAAGCCCGCATCTCACTAAGCATTATTTTCTTTTTAGATTTTCCATAATGGCTTTGAAATCCCTGACAGGATGATTGACGTGCGCACTTGCTTGTTGGAGGTCCTGCTCAGTGATGTTTTTTATTGCCTCATTAATGATTTTTGGTGATAGGTACTTGCTCATGTTCTTATACAATTCATCTAATTTTGTATCCGTGTACCATGCAAGTGCAAAGAAGTCGCACAGATCTTTTATTTTCTTATGAGCTTTGTCTCCTCGATTCGGCAGAGACTTAAGTTTCATAGCCATGATAAGTTCCGGTTTGGGAAGGAACAATTTTTTGTTAAATGCTGTTGTAACTGTTTTATGATTTTCAAAAACAAATTTGAGCAGGGGTTCGTCTATGGGATTGAATCCAGTAATCTTCTTAAAATCAGGAGGGATGATATCCACAATAAGGTCAATGTACATAGGAAAGATAAAATGAGGCGGAATGAATTGTCCTGGCCGTACTTCTTCCTCAGTTTCGGTGTGGATTTCTTTGTATAATCTGAAATTTAATGGTTTAAATTTTAATTTTTTTTCGAGAATGGCAATACTTTGCATGATAGTAGAATTTTTTGTTATTTTATTGTTCATGTGGAATCCAAGGTCTATATCTCGACTTCCCAAATAAGGAAGCTGTTGTTCTTTCTGAAACTTAGGGTTTACATGAAAGAATATAGCCCAACCACCAAGGATACAGATAGGTTCGTTCAAACTTTTGATAACTTCTTTGAGATACCTGTATGAGGTTCTCGTTTCAAATTCTTTGTACATTTTTCGTAAGTAGTTCTGCGGCTTCTACGCAGACTCCTCCTTCTGTAAATAAATCTATAATAAGCTGAGGGATGCTTACGATGTACAGTTTGTTTATTTTTCTTTTTCCGTACAGGATATGATCATCGTCCATGGCTATAAGTTTGATATTTCCCGCGCCGACAAGCCCCTGCTTTGAAAGAAGCTTGTGCCATTTTTCACGATCTTCTTCCCTGATATAAATATCCATGCGTGAAGGAAAAAGATATTTTTGTACGAGATTTTCTGCTCTATAGGTGGTGAGGGCGTAATCGAGTTTGGTCTTTCTTAAAAGTTGGTAGGGTTCTTTAACCATATACAGACCATGCTTTTTAGGTTTTTTGTGAATAGGGAGCCAGTACTTGATAAGTTTTTCAGGGTTTATTACTCGAGTTCCTTTTACGAGCTTCTTCGCCTCTAATTCTTTGAGAAAAGAAATAACCCACTGCCGTGTGCATTTCGCTCGTTTCGAGAGTTCATTCTTGCTGAGGGGTTGAGCTTCAATAAGGAGCACACGAATGATTCGTTCTCGTTTGTGGCCGCGCATACTCTGTAAGTAACAGAACTAGTATATAAATGTTACTTACATGTCAGTATACGGCTTTGTTTAAGAATTGGAGTGGCAATGATTGATAAAGCCTAAGAGCATGGGACGGTGGTGGATGGGTAAATTGTTTCAAAAAAGTATTTAAAGGATAGGTTTATTAAGGTTAATAATGGCAGAAAAAGAGACTCAGAAAGGATTGATCGTATTTCAAGATAGAAATATTAGAAGGCTGTGGTATGATAATCAATGGTTCTATTCTGTTGTAGATATCGTTGAAATTTTAACAGATAGTCCTACGCCAAGGCAGTATTGGGGCAAAGTAAAAGACAGAGAATTTATCCAACTTGAACTGTCCCCAATTTGGGTACAGTTGAAAATGCAAGCTGAAGATGGGAAGTTACGATACACTGATTGTGTTAATACCAAAAACGCGTTTAGGTTAATCCAATCCATTCCGTCCAAGAAAGCAGAACCGTTTAAGATGTGGTTAGCTCAGGTTGGTAAGGAAAGGATTGAAGAAATTGAAAATCCAGAATTAGCTCAAGATAGGGTAAAAGAATACTATGAACTCAAAGGTTACCCCAAAGATTGGATCGATAAAAGACTAAGAGGCATTGCAATCAGGCAGAATTTAACAGATGAATGGAAATCGAGAGGTGTTCAAGAGGAGAGAGATTTTGCCATTCTAACAAATGAAATTTCAAAAGCGACATTTGGAAAAACAGTTGGTGAATATAAACAGTTTAAAGGGTTGAAGAAACCGAATCAAAATCTCAGAGATCACATGACCGATTGGGAGCTTATTTTCACGATGCTTGGAGAGAAAGCAACGACAGATATCACCAGAACAAGAGACGCTCAAGGTTTTAATGAAAGTAGACAAGCTGCAGAAAGAGGAGGACAAATAGCTCAGAACGTGAGAAGAGAATTAGAGCAAGAAACAGGAGAATTGATTGTATCAAAAGAAAATTATTTGCATTTGACTGAGGAAAAGAAAAAGAAGAAATTGATCGAGGGCCATAGAAAACTTCTTACTGCAATCGGGAATCTTTAGGTTCAGCGTTAATGGTGTTAACGCCGACACCTTTTAATATACCTAAGTTTCTGTTAGTTGCATGATTGTCAAAGTCAAGAATTATAAATTCAAAATAAGAAATTGTGAAAATAGAGATTATAGATTTGTTTACAATTTATTGAAAAGAAATATGTATGCTCTGTTTGTTAAACATTGGGGCAGATGGAATCCAAATGTGTTTAGAGATAATTTCAATAAGAAAAATATCCGAATTATTGAATATAAAACAAAACGAGTTGCTTTTTATGATTTTGAATTTAAAGATGGTTTTTCTTATATCCATAATGTTCAAGTTTCTCCATCCAGACAAGGAAAAGGATTAGGAACTTGTTTAGTAAGTTTAATGGAAAATGAAACAAAAAGACATAAACTAAAGAAAATTCGTTTGAAAGTATTTAAAGATAATTTAGCGAGAAAACTTTATCTGAAACTCGGATACAAACAAATTAAAAAGGAAGGTCCAGCTGTGATTCTTGAGAAAAAAATTTAGTGCCGACGTCAAGAGTAGTGCACATAAAGAACCCTTCTCCTCACTCCGGCTTCTCCTCGCTCATTCGCTCACTTCGAGAAGCACCTGTACTCACATCCAGTTCATTCGACTGCACACGAACAGGAGTTCCGTCTTCATGGAATTTCATCAAAGCTTTAGGCAGGCGGAGATCGCCGATGATTTCGATCTTAGGACTTAACACATATCGAATAATCCTCTCCTCTTGAGGTGTGAGATCAAACTGCCAAGAGATGATATCTCCGTTCGGATGGTGCGTTGTTTTATACGGCCTGAAGGTTTGATCAACACGATGATACAGTTGCATGAGTTTAGGAACTCTATCAAAGACTTCTACGTTGCTGTAGGCCTTCTTACTGCGGTTGGCCACCGTCAGCACAACCGTCAATTCACGCAAACCATCATGCGCCAAGCGGATGTTCTCAGCCTGCTTCACCACCACAATCGGACTCTTGAACATATAATAAGTATAGATAAGCAAAGCAAGCGCAATCAGCGCATAGACAATCATACGATAATTGGTTGTGATTGTAATCACAAAGCTTTCTTGCGGACCTAATCGGAGTTTTGTTGTATAATAGAGTTTGCCGTCAATCTCCTCGCGCTCGAGTTCAGGATCAGTTGATCCTAAAAAGCGTTCAAGGAACGAGGTAGGGATCCTCAGGGATTGTTCAGAATAAAAGTTCTGAGGATTTTTGATGCGGATGGTATCAGTATAGAACAAAAAGGACTTTTCTGTTTCCAGTTCGCGCTCAAAAGGAGCATGCGGTGCAAGAACCTGGTACGTTACGGTTGTACGGGCAAATTGCTCTTTGGTTGCAGGATCAGATAAGCTGATCAGAACGGTATCAGATCCTTTATCAACGGTGTTGGGAAGTTCAACAGGAAAATCAAGGGTTTTTGAGGTATTTGCAAGCATGCCGATCAGTGTTTCCCGGGAAAAGAAGTTGCTCGTCAACGAAACTTTAATCTGGGGATAGTCTTTCCAGTTGGTGTTTGTGATCGTTACCTTAAACGATTGGGGCTGATTGGGATCAACAACACTCGGAAATTGAGGAATCACTTGGAAGAGCGATTGATCAGAGTATGAACCCGGCATCAGATACACCGGAAAACGCAGGGTTTTGACATAGTGTGATTCTTTTCCTTTCAAATCAAGAAGTACATGATACGGTCTTTTGTAGTCCCGCGTTAAGTTAATGTCCTTTAAGCGCACCCGGAAGGTCTGCTGTTCTTTTCCTTTGAGCACAATACCGTCAATAAACGTTTTCGGATCCGTTAAAAGACTCCATTCTACGCCTTCCTGCTGGTTGACGATGCGGAAGGTTTCAGGATAGGAGTAGCCGTTGTAAATATCAATTTCAAATTCAGCCCATTCTCCTGGTGCGACTTTGTTTTTGATGATGCGGGAAGAAAGCAAAAATGCGTCAGCTTCTTCTGCAGAGACCAACAGTGCAAAAGAAGAAAGAACAATAAGCAGGAGAAAGGTGCAACTCAGCCAAATCATCACCTTTCTCTTTTCATGATTTTTGCGAAGCTGATTGAGTTGATTCATGACGATATTTATCACCCCATGACTGCAGATAACTGCCTGTTTCTATCTGGTTATTCTACAACCACATAAAAGTCAGGAGCACGATTGACATTGTTGACAATAATAGGAACACTTAACGTAGCATTCAACTGCCCATCAAAAGCAGTAATCGTAACTTGATACTGGCCTGCATCAGTATATCCGATCTCTTTTGTTGCTCGTTGCATCCAACCTGAATAGGTAATAGTGATGTTATCTTTCTCAGGATCAGTTACAACCGGAGCAATGCGTAAGGTTTTTCCTTCATCCACAAATAAGGGTTCCATTGCTTTGATGAAAGGAGGTCTATTGCGATGCAAGACTTTGACTTTGATTGGTTTGGTAATTGTGAGCTCACCGTCAGAAGCGGTAATCTGAATGGTGTAGGTTCCTTCATCGCCCAGTTTGGTCTGCCAGCGTCCATTGGGATCAAAAGGTTTGGTGAAGGTATAGATGATAGGATCATTATCAGGATCTCTGCCAATCGGTTTGAGTCTGATCGGTTCGCCTTCGACAACGGTTACGGTTTGGATGCGGTCAAAAAAGTCTTTGCTGATATTGATGAGACTACTGCCCGAGGCATTTCCTTTGATTCCAGGAAAACGTTCAGCAGGTTCAAAGACAGGTTGTTGATCAGGGGTGATATTTTGTTGCTTTGCGGTTTCTTTTTTGAATTCGGTTGCATTTCTCAGAAGACGGCTTGTGGGAGTTTCCTCATCAGGGATTTCTTCCACTTCAATGAGTTCCACAACCGAGGTTGAGGCTTTTACAGCAGGTTCTTCAGGTTCATCAAACTCTTCTTCGAGAGTTTCATTCGTTTCTTCTTGTTCTGTTTCTCCTTGCCTCAAGAGAATGGGTTCTTTTTCTTCTTGTTCATCTCCTGCAGGTTGTGCAGTGGGTTGTGCGGGTTTTGCTTTATAGCATGCAGTTAACAGTAAGGTAAGTACACCCAACACTACAATAAGGATAAGAAGAGATGAAAGTGATGTGTTTGTGCTATACTGAGTTTTCATACACCATGACCCCTATTTTCTCTCTTTCCTACTATTTCCTCTCTTTTCGAGTTTTCATTCCTGAGTAAACAATTCCAACAACAATCAAGATCGCAAGTTTTTCTAAACTATTTAAAGATAGTGGTGCAGAAAAATGAGTGATTGAACATAAGAATTCAAGTAAAAACCGCTGTAAAATGCACATTGCCACAAACAATAGTTACTACTTACGAGAGAAATTTTTATTTTTATTGTTCCCTTTGACGACGAACAGAACAATGAACAGAATACGCACAAAATAGAAATATTTTTATAGGAGTATAACTCAAAATACAAGTTAGATAGGATAGGTGGGGAAATACACAACTGATTATCACGATTTTCACATCAGTGTTGGTATGATGGGTATTGACATATCACCATTTTCATCATCCGATAAGGAAGTATATATGTGAAAATACAAGATCAAACATCAAGAAAAAAGAGGTGGGTTTATCATGGCTATGGCAGGAGATCTTCTGAATGCTCTTGGAGCATTACTTAATAATTCTCTTAACGCTTTACCAGGAATTGTAGCTGCAATTATTGTCTTGGTTCTGGGCTATTTGATCGCAGCGCTTATCGGATGGGTCGTGCGAGAATTTCTTGAACGCATCCAGCTGGACAAGCGTATTCATCGCGTCTGCAAAGTCGGCGTGATCTGTGAAGCAGAATTCGCAGGCATTGTGGGAAGTATCATTAAATGGTACATCTTCATCCTGTTCCTTGGTCAGTCAGTCGAACTGGTCAATTTAGGCGTCCTTACCGGATTCCTTGAACAAGTCGTCATGTGGCTGCCAAACTTAATCGTTGCCGTGGTGTTTATCCTCCTGGCATTGGTTGTTGCTGATTATGTTGCACACAAAGTTGTTGCAACGAAAGTCAGAGGAGCAACCTGGGTCAGTCAAATCCTGTACTACACCATTATCATCTTGGTGGGTATTGTGGCATTGAACCAAATCGGCATTGATGTAACCTTGCTGGAGAACCTGGTTCTCTATGTAGTAGGTTCACTTGCTTTAGGAATTGCCTTGGCACTAGGAATCAGCCTGGGTCTTGGACTCAAAGACGACGCAAAGAAATTCCTCAAGGATATTAAACGCTAAACCTTGGGAAATTTTCTTTTTTTTCTTTTCTTTCTCACTTTTTCTTTCTTCTGATCTCGTTCTCAGCACCCCAAAAGATTTATAAAGATGCAGGAACTCGCTCTGAAGATCCCTCCTTAGTTTAGTGGCTAAAACGTCCGGCTGTAAATGATGTTGCTAGACCTATGTCAAGGACACGGAATGATCAGCAATCAGTCGGTCCCGGAAGATCCCTGGTTCGAGTCCGGGAGGGGGGACTTTTTCTTTTAGATTCTCGTTAGAGAACTTTGCAAAACCCCCTGCTCTGAAGCAGATCACTTCTAGGTAATCAAAAACCTCGGCCTAAAGGCCAGTTTGAATACTTCAAACATACCTCGACCTCACGAAGATGCCTCGGTTTTTGAAAACAGAAATTTGCAGGGAAGCAAATTTCTGGGATGAAAAAGAGCATCTTTTTCATAATGCCTTCACATATCAGAAGAGAAAACAAAGAATGTGCGGGCACATTCGGCTTAAAAGCCGAGGTATGCTCGGCATTAATCAAGAAATCCATTGCTATTATTATCCTAGCAAATCTCGCAAAAGATCTGGTTTTGCGGTGGTTGATTATTTTCCCGCGGTTCACCTGACACCCTGCCAACTACGAACACGTTTTTCTGGGACGTAGATTGGTTGAAATTTTGTGCTTTCTGTTTTATCCCCGAACTATTCCAGAACTAAAAAGAAAGATAAAGAATAAAAGAGGTTGGCCTCTTGAACATAGAAGTCAAGGAATTGTACTGAAAAATAATCTCATTCAGCGAAATCTCCCACCGAAAGTTAGCGAGGATCACGGCATCTACGCCCGGGGTATGGATGGCTTAGAGGTTTATAACAATTATATTTCGGGGTGGAGTCAGACAACGGCAGGCGGCTCAATAAAAATAAGAAATGGTAAAACGATAAAAGTTCGATGCAATGAAATGTACGGCTCTGGTGTCATTGCGTATAACTATGTAAAAGGCGCCCTTAACAAAATTGCCACCAATAGCCCTGATGGCTTTGGTGAACCTCCTTATCTTCGAGACGTTCTCGTGGAGAACAATCTTGTTGTTCTTGAAGATGCTAAAGACTGTACCTCCAGTGGTGTAAATTTTTGGAGAGATGCGGGCGAACATGACCGTGCTGATTTTGAGTCTCAAATTGTCATCAATCGCAATACATTCATTAACGGCTGTATTGAGATGAATAACCCTATACAAGGATCCGCATTTTCCTTAACAAACAATAAACTGAAACGATTAATAATCGGAAGTTATGTGGGGAAATATTCCAACACAAACAATCAAGTATGCGAAGACTGTGTTTTTGAAAGAACACTTCCTCAAGAATGCGGTTCTGTTCCGCACCCTTAAACGTAAAAATAATGCCGCTAATCAAGCCAGCAGGTGTCGGATTATTCTGATTCTTTTTGTCGTCGGCATTATTGAACATGCACCCTCTAGGTGCATGCGAAGCAAAAAAATGTTGGTTCATATCTTCCCAGGCCAGTTTATTTATTTTCGTTTCTTTATCGAAAATCTGCGCTGGTTTAAAACAATACAATTTAGCACGCTGATTTTCGTTATTCCAAAACAAGTGGCAATCTGACAGTTCTAGCGCCGACTATCGGCCACGTTCTTCGCCGCCGCCTCTGCCGCCACACCCTTCAGAACCAGGGGCACATCCCCTACCATCAGTGTCAATTGGACTCCCGCCACCTTCACCATGACCCCCGCCACCGCCAGCTCCGCCACGGCCGCCGCCATTCCTGCCACAATTCGGATTATTTTCCGGACACCGAATAGCATCACGATTCACCAAGTTGCCGGCGCACGTCGCCATCGGATTCGGCAGCTGCTGCTGATTCTCAGCTTCCTGCTCGCAACTCAACCCAACAGCAAGCTGTTCAGGCGGACAATTAAAATTGCAAGTAGGCGGATAAATATCTCCCAGATTTCCAGGATTAATCTCCGGAACACGCTCACTATGCTGGAACAAACATTGTTGTTCAGGGGTTTGTGCTATGTTTATACCGGGAGGTAAATCCTGATCCGGACGACGATTGGAAACCCAGTCATTATATCTTTGTCGAACAGAGGATGGAGTAATCCTGCCATCAGATAACAAAGCAAAATAAACGTCAGGAGCAAGTTCATTAAGCATTTGTTTTGCTTCCTCTGAAAGTTGATAACATCTATCCTGCTCCGGTGGACAATTCGCAGCAGGGTTATCCGGATCTTCAGGAGAGTTCATATTAACGACACTTACTGAGTCAGGTGCATGAATATCAGGGTTTGCATTACTCGATGGTGTGATTGTCTCTTGTTCTTTCTTTGCCAAATCGAGCGCCTGATTGAGCGTGCCAATATCTCCCGGCTTGTCCGGATCAAGGAACCCAACGTTCTGTTTTGCGTCATCATCAGGCATGAATGATGGAACTGCCGTGCCCCCTGCTTGAAGTTGCTGGAGCTCATAGGGTGTGGACCTTATCTCAGCAGCGCCGTTTGGAAAGTGGGTCACTTCCATCTTCACAATATCTCCCGGATTTACAACATCACCACGACCGCTTACTCTAAGAAAGAATGAATCAGTTTTAGGTTCCCCATATGATCTATCCCCTGTAGCGTAATCACGCATCTGTCTCGTAAACCGAGATGTACCAGCCATCGCCCTCTCATCTGGACCTCCTGCTCCACGTTTCTCATACCCTGCTGGCGTGCCGTCATCATTCAGCAAACCATTATCTTTCATCATTTTACATTTAGCACTGTCATCGCACATCTTCACTTTTTTCAAATCCTCCTGTAGCTGCGCATCAGGATTACCTGTTATAAGAGAACCGACCTTGTCGCCAAAATCCTTGCCCAACACATCGCCAATCTTCTCCGCCACACCGGCAACTACATCCTCGCGCTGGCCGCGCGCCCACTCTTTCATATCCTTACCCTCACTACCATCACTCACGCACGCAACGTCCTGCTGTGAAATAGCAAAATTACGCACCTTCCCATCAGGACCCTTCACTCCAATAACCGCAACCTCATCATCACCAAGAACATCACCCAACGTCTGGCCCGGCACCCACCTGCCGCCGACATTATTCAAAACAAGAACGCCATCCTGCTCATGCAGAGGCACCGCAAGCTCAACCTCAACATGCAAGTCATGCACGTACGGCACAACACCGCCAGTCCACTTCGCACGGGCAACCACAATCTCCTCTGGACGCTTCCCATCAAGTAAAAAACGACAAGTCTTGCGAGCATCATTATTTCCCATCTCACAATAGGTCAACCACTTCAACCCAGAACCGGCAGTCTCACGCATAAACACGTGCACGCCGACAGAACCGCGTGCCGAACCCTCTGCGCGGCGCAGTTCCAACACACCCCCCAACGTTGACGCCTTTCCCCGGGAATTATACTGCCCATCACCAAACTTAAACGCCGCAAAACGATTAAACGTCTTCTTAGCATTCCTACTCGTAACCACACACCACTGCGAACCACCCTCACCCGCTACACCACCGTGGTCATAACACCAAGCACCACCAAGTTTTGTAGCCAAGTTCCCATCATACGGCAGTGCCAGCACCGAAGTCACCGGAACCTGTCTAAAAAAACCCGGAAACAGGTTATTATGCATAAAAAACTGTGACGCAACAGTGGCACGCTGATTCACATCCTGCCCATCAATAACACTATTCACATGCACCAACAAAGGATACACATCACGACTCTCACCATGCACTTCCGGAGGAGGCAGCACACACACCCTATTAATACACTCATAACCCATGGTGCAATCAGCATTACCAGTACACTGCCTGCCCTGCCTTACTTTACAAACACCCTGCGGAATACCACCTGGACGCTCACATATTAAATCACCGCAAACAGCATCACTCTGACAACGAGTGCCAATACTCACCGGCATCGCCGGAACATTACGATCAACAACACCCTGCGCAGCCTGCACACCACGATCAACAACCACAGCAGGAGCATTCTGAACCGGAGCACGAGGACGCACAGCAGCAATCTGCATATTTATACCCCGTTTCAACTTCTTCGCTGTCCCTGCCACAAAATTGCCAGTCACTGAAGAATCAGAAACAACATCACCTGTATAATCATCAGAAGCATAATCATCAGAAACCACACTCGGCCCATCAAAATTTCCAACAACAAACAAACCAACGATACCAACAATAAGAACTATAAATATACTATAGTTGTCTGATCCTTTTTTTTTATCAAACATCTAAACACCTCATGTTTAGTGTATTCAATTGCATCCTTTCAATTTATCACACTCATGATTTATAAATTTAGTTGTTTAATTAAAGAAGTAGAACTAAAATACCACATAACTAAAACATCAAAACACATATACTAGAACATCTTCCCAAGCTTATGCACTGCGTTGAGTCCTTTCTTCGCAAGATCTTCTTCAACATACAGCTTGTGCCAGATTTGGAAATTGATGAGGGTCCACAACTGGCGTGCATAGAACAAAGGAGAGGTTGCATAGTTTTTCTTGATCTTCTCAATCATTGCCTGCTGGAAATAACCCTGGCGTCGAAGGGTTTGCTCGCCTAAAAGGTCATCAACAAGACTCTTGACTTCCTCTTGGTGCATCCAATGATCAATCGGAACATAGAAGCGGTGCTTCTTGCGCTTGACAATCTGCTGTGGAAGCACGTCTTTCATTGCCCGACGGAGAATGTATTTCTCATGGTGGTAATGGTGCAGTTTGAGATGTGTGGGAATCGTTGCAGCAAATTCCACAAAGGTGTGATCCAAAAAAGGAACATGGCATTCCACTGCAAAAGGCATGGTTGTTTTGTCCGCTTTCATCAATAAGTTCTCGGCAAGGGGTTCTTTGGTTTCATAGTGCAGAATTTGATTCAAATAATCCCTCTGTTGCTTGTTGTTTTGATGAGGATCATCGTTATAATACATTTGATTGATTCTATCGGTGTGATCAAACAGCTTGATGTGCTCGATCACTTCGGGTCTGAGCAGCTCGCGCCGTTCTTCGTTGTTGAAGATGCTCATAATTTCAGCGTATGCTTGAGCTTTATTGTCAATATGTGCAACATAGTTGCAAAATCTCCTACGCCCTTCTTTTCCAATGTTGGAGATAAAGGTAAAGAACGGCCGAAGCGCAGCATCAGGAATCATGTTGACAGTTTTTGCGGAAAATGAACGAATGGGTTTAGGAATCAGTTTCAGTTTATTGCGCTGCAACAAGAATTTATTCTGCTCATAGCCTGCAAAGAGCTCGTCAGCACCTTCTCCGGCAAGAACAACTGTTACATACTTTTTCACTTTTTCAGACAATAAAAATGCAGGAAGACAAGCAGGATCTGCAAGCGGTTCATCGCCATACCACACCACACGAGGCAGATTGTGCAGAAGATCAGATTTCACCATGAGCTCGCGGTGATCGGTTTGAAAATGTTCGCTGACGAGTTTTGCATGTTGGAGTTCATCCACTTCTCCGCCGTAGCCGAAACCTACAGAAAAGGTCTTGATGTGATCCGTATGTTGGATAGATCGAGCTCCCCCTTCTTGACCTTCTTGAGAGAGCTGGCGCATCATGGCAACAACCGAGCTGGAATCAATGCCTCCGCTCAAATACACACCGAGAGGAACATCGCTCATGAGGCGCATTTTGACGGATTCTTTGAATCGTTTTCTCAGCTCTTCAGCAAAATAATCTTCGCTCTTGTTGAGAACCGGATACTCCAAGTCCCAAAATTTCTCAATCGCGAGGGTGTTGTTTTGAAGGTTGTAGGTAAAATAGTGGCCTGCAAGCAGACGCTTGATGCCCTTGAAAATCGTATCTTCGCCTGCGATAAAACGCTGGGAGACAAACCAGTTCAGCGCATCAAGATTAATTTCTCGTTTCAAGTCATGAGCAAGAAGTCCTTTGAGTTCTGAGCAGAAGATGAATTGGTTGTCTGATTGTTTGTTTTTTTCAAGATGGACATAATAAAAAGGTTTAATGCCCAAACGGTCTCGCGCTCCAAACAAGAGTTTTTTCTTGCGGTCATAAATCACAAATGCAAATTCCCCATTAAAGAGCTGGAGGCATTTTGGACCATATTCTTGATAGGCGTACAGTGCAACTTCGGTATCCGTATTGCTCTTAAACTGGCAGCCGCGCTGTTCTAAGACTTTACGAATTTCCGCATGATTATAGATTTCCCCATTGTAGGTAATAACCAGCGAACCGTCCTTGTTCAACATGGGCTGATGTCCTTTCTTGCTGAGGTCAACAATGCTGAGACGAAGGCTTCCGAGAGAGATACCCTTATCAGTATAGATACCGTTATCGTCAGGCCCGCGATGGCTGGTCAGATCCATCATCTTCTTCAGCAGGACTTTGTCGTCAAAATTGAAACCGGAAATGCCGCACATGTATTGCTCACCCGTCGAGGATTTACGAACCCAACACATGCCACATATTATTTAAAGGTTCTTGTTTCCACAGGGTTTAAGAACACACGTCGAAACCTTTATAAAACAATTGCGTGTGTCCAGACAAGTATGGAGGAACAACAAGAAACAAAAAGCATAAAAAAAAGATACCTCAAAACACAAGAAAAATTAGAAAAGAGAGTCGCTCAAACAGCAGAAACACCCAAGCAAAAATCAGAAAAATCATGGCTCTTCCGGCTTGCTGTCCTGTTTCTTGCCTGCATCTTCATCACGCAGGCGTATCTCTACCTCTTTTTCGGAACAACGTTCCTTGATGAGAGCGATTATCTCTATACCGGCAGTCAAATCTTTGAACGGGATCTTGTACTCTATGATCAGATCTGGACACGGATGCCTCCGCTTCTCTTTTATTTTTATGGAGCTTCACAAACTATTGTTGGGCCAAGTTTCGAGATGGGGAGAGTTTTTGCCTTTTTAGCAACAACACTGCTTCTGATCGTCTCATTTTTTACCGTTAAAAATGCAACAAAAAATAGATTTGCCGGCCTTCTTGCGGTTGCTTTTATCGTACTTCATCAAAAAGCACTTTCTTCCTATTTCCGGGCAACTGCAAGCGCCCCCATAGCACTGATGGTTATGCTTACGATTTGGGCTTTAAGTCTGAATATCAAAGAGAAAATCAAATTTCCCTTGGCATTTTTCTTTGGAAGCATGATGCTGATGACACGAATGAATACGATCTTCTTGTTCTTGGTACTCATAGGGTATATGCTTGTTGTTGCACAAGACAAGATTAAGACAACTTGCATGGCAATGGGTGTTTCTTTTATTATGATAACAGCAGTGATGATTAAATTTTTGATGATCAATGGAAAGAATACGCTACTGGGAATTTTTGCACCGTTTACGATCCACCTGTATCCTCAATTTTTTTATGGAACAGCAAATAAAGAATCCTGGATCGCACTCCCTTATGAGATTTTTCGTTCGCTTCAAAGTCTCGGAATTCTGGTTGCAGTTGCTATTCCACTTTTGCTTTATCTCTTCTTCGTTTTGCGGGAAAGAAGAGCAACAATATCAGAGCAAACAAGAAGCAAAGAAACGAGGAGAACCCTGTTCACAACGTTTCTCATGAAGCATCATTTTGTGGTCTTTCTTACTCTCGGTTTTTTGAGCATCTTTTTGACCCATTTCTGGGCAGATGACACGTATGTGTTTTACAGTATGCCTATTTTAGCAGTGTTGGGAAGTGTAGGAGTACACAAGATCGTAACCGAACAACGAGCCCAACAAGGTTTGATCATTGCCTTTGTTCTTGGCCTTCTTCTCTTCTCACTTTCCAGCTTTACGGTCCTTGATTTCAGCAATCCACTTTCCGGAGACAGCGACATTCTGCGTGCAAAAAGATCAGGAGCTGTCATTGCAAACCTCACTGAACCGGATGCGACCATCTTTATTGCAGATAATGAGATCGCTCAGTTACTCACCGCAAATCGAAAGACTTTCCCTCCGATGACCGCACGATATTATCTCTTTACAACCGACAATGACACTGTATTTGTCAAATCAACGAATCGTTTCAACATGGAAGTTCTCAACGACCACCTTGAAAATGAAAGTGATTATGTCTTGATACAAAGCAATCGGGGCTGGTTGAAACTCAACAAACCACCTATCCTCGAGAATGTTACAAAAACGATCCAGAATCAGCTGGATAACCAGTACCAGCATGTGGTTGATATTCCCAACGCCTTGCCGCGAAGGTATGTTTATGGAAACGGAACCATCAGCCTCTATAAACGACAAAGAGGAGAAAAAGGGGTGCAGGAGAGAAAATGAAAAAAGAGCGCATCGTCAAATGGGGATTTTGGATCTTGCTCATCGGGTTAGTTTCCATCTTCGGAGCCCAGGCATTTTTGTATATTTTTTATGGAGATACCTGGCTCGATGAAACAGAATATCTGTATGTTGGCCAGCAAATCTACGAACGTGACCTTACGCTTTATGATGAGATATGGTCGCGAGTCCCTCCGGTACTCCATTATATCTATGGATTTTCACAGACGCTCATCGGACCAAGCTTTGAGATGGGAAGATTGTTTTCTCTTATTTTCTCCAGTTTGCTTCTCATCACCATCTTTTTTACGGTAAAAAAAATGACGCAAAGCAGATACGCAGGATTGCTTGCCATTGCATTGATTATGCTGAATCAAAAAGCACTCTCATTCCTCCTCCGCGTCTCGCCCTACCCGCTCAGCCTTCTCTTGCTTTCGCTCTCGATAGGCGTGCTTGCAACAAAGATGAGGGATACGATCAAATTTCCACTTGCGTTTTTCTTTGCAAGCTTGCTGATGATGACACGGATGAATCTTTTTCCGTATGCGATGGTGCTCCTGGTGTATATGCTCATTGTTGCACAAGACAAGATCAAAACAACCGTTAGGGCAATGGGTGTTTCACTTGTTACGATAACCGCAGTGATGATTAAATTTTTGATTATCAATGGGAAGAATACACTGCTGGGAATTTTTGCACCGTTTACGATTTATCTGTATCCTGAGTTATTCTACAAAAACGTTGCAAAGGAACCGTGGCTTTCGGTGGTGTATGAAAGCTTTAAAGCAATGAATAACCTTAAAGTAATACTCATCTTCCTCATTCCGCTGACATGGTGGTTTGTTCAACACTATATCCAGCGAAGAAAAGAACATCAACAACACAAAAAAAAAGTACAGGCACCAACAACATCTCGGAGCACATGGCAAAGTGCATGGTTTGTTCTTTGGATGCGGGAACATCATCTGATCATTTTTTTGATTGCTTCTTTTTTTGCAATATTTATCCCGCACTTCTGGGCAAATGACGTGTATGTGTTTTACAGTCTGCCTCCCCTTGTCATCGTTGTGAGTGTGGGGCTCCATGCACTCATAAGAATGATAGAGAATGCGTTTACAAAAAAAATAGTGATTGCTTGGATTGCCGGAAGTTTAGTATTGTCGCTTTCTCTTTTTACAGTTCTTGATTTCAGCAATCCGCTTTCCGAAGACAGCGACATCCTGCGTGCAAAAAGATCAGGAGAGATCATTGCAAATTTGACCGAACCTGATGCAACCGTCTTTATTGCAGATAATGAAATCGCACAGTTGCTCACCGCAAATCGAAAGACTTTCCCTCCGATGACAGAACGATACTATCTTTTCTCTGATGACAATAATACGAATTTCTTAAGGGCGACCAACCGTTTCAACATGGAAATTTTGAATGAACACCTTGAAAATGAAAGTGACTACGTACTGATACAAAGCAACCGCGGATGGCTGAAACTGAATAAACCGCCCATTCTCGAAAATGTCACCAAAAACATCCAAAGTCAGCTGGATAACCAGTATCAGCACGTGGTTGATATTCCTAACGCACTCCCCAAACGTTATGCATATGGAAATGGAACGCTTTCACTCTATAAACGAGTAAAAAAGGCTAAAGAAAATAAAAAGTTATAAAGAGAAAGCAAATTGAAACCATAACGATAGGTAAAAGGAGTACGGAAAATGGCTAGCCAAGAACGATTCGGATTTAAATGGACGACATGTCCGCAACTCTTCTTAGATGATACCTACCAAGAGCATGTGCATCGCTGGCTCACTCCGCTTGAGTTTAAAGATTTTAAGGGTAAAACGGTTCTTGATGCAGGATGCGGCCCAGGAAGAATTAGTTATTTTCTCCTGAAGGCAGGGGCGCGAGTGACTGCTTTTGATTATGATCCACGAACTGTGGAGTTGTGCAGACGAAATCTTGAACTATTCCCCCACAAAGAAATCCAGTATCTTTCGATCTATGACATTCCTTGGAAAAATTGCTTTGATATTGCAATAAGTACCGGAGTGATTCATCATCTGAAAGACCAGCCCTTAGCAGTGAAAAAACTTGTTGAAGCAACAAAACCAGGAGGCAGCGTACTTGTATGGTTATATGGGAGAGAACATAATGGATGGATTATTTACTTTATCAACCCCATTCGATTTATTACTTCAAGACTCCCGATTACGTGGACCAATTTTATCTCCTATTTTTTTTCTGTTGCACTCTACTGCAGAAGCCATTATCTGCCATCACGATCACCTTATATGGAGCTTTTAAAAAAGTGCAATTTTAGCAGGATTCATGAACTGGTTTTTGACCACCTCCTTCCACGCATTGCAAAATACTATCGAAAAGATGAAGCAATCGAGCTTTTGAAAAATGCAGGACTTGAGAACGTACAAGTGTATCCCGTTAATAATAATTCATGGTCGGTGATTGGAACAAAACCAAAAATGGAAGGAAGAAGGAATACCAAGAAGGAAAAAGATAATGGAAAATAACAACGAAACTCGTGATGGGACAGAAGAAAAAGATACGCAACCAGAAAAAGAAGTGTTTCCTGTCAAAAAGACAAGTTCGATGCGTACCTTCTTTGAAAAAATAGAGCTGAAGAAGAGAGCAGAACAGATCAAAACGAAAACAACACAGTGGATGCATAACAAGACAGGGGATACGCAAAAAGTAAAAACGAAGATAAAGGGGTATGCAAAAAACATCGGAGTCCTTCTCCTCACCGTGCTCATTATTTTTCTTCTCTTTGAGATCGGATTTAGGATAGCGGACAATCAGCCTCCTGCGCCCAAAAGAAATATCCTTATCAAACATTCGATGTATAACCCTTTCCTTATTTTCGGACCCAGTTTCTCACAGGCAGACCGGCAGGGGACCCTCGAGGAAAATAGAGGGTTTGCAATCTGGAACCCTCAGGGATTTCGACTGCCAGACAATATTCAGTATGAACCACCTCCTGATGAATACCGCATTTTTGCCTTAGGTGGATCCACAACCGAAGATATGGCTAATGGTAAGAACGTCCATTGGTGCGGGGTAGCAGAAGATCTTCTCGATGAAACGCGCGTCTTTGGGAACAAGAAGCCGCGATGCATCAATGCAGGAAGCTCAGGGTATACGACAGCTCATTCACTCGTACGCCTGCAATTTGACCTTCTCAATTTCAAGCCCCAAATGATTACGGTGATGAACGTGATCAACGATTTCACCGTGAGTTATTTTCCGATCGACCCGCAGACTCAAAGATACAACTATGGAAATAAATATTTCAACCCCACCTTTACCGAGGAGACCAATCTGAGAAAGCTTCTGTTCGACAAGAGTAAAGTGCTGACGAAACTTGAAAAAAAACTGAAGAACATTCAAACGAAACTGACGGCAAAGAAAATACCTGCCAAGGATGGTACAATCATTTACAGCAACATGCGATTTACGAATGAATCGCTCCCCATGCTGACAAGACTGTACTATAACAATCTTAAGAGCATCGTTGCCGTAGCAAAAGAACATAACATTACGGTTGTTTTGATGTCAGAACCGATGGTTTTTACTGACGAAAAAATTGCAATGCTCTTTGGACATGAAAACTACAACAAGGATATTTTTTATCCTGAGAAAGAAAAATTACAGCTTGATCTTGAACTGTATAATGGGATTGTGCAGATGGTTGCAGAAGAAGAGGACGTCTCCTTTATTGATATGTACACATTCATGGGGCATGATGAACGTTACTTTGTTGATGCCGCTCATTACACTGCAGAAGGATCAGAGCGATTTGGGTATATCTATACAGAAGAGTTGAGAAAAATCTTTGCAGAAGAAGAGAAGAAACAGAAAGAGAAGGCCGAGCTGTATGACCCAGCCCGCATTGCACAGATACTTGGGAATCTTGCGCAGGGGAAAGGAATCAAACAGCCTGTAGGGATTAGTTATTAAGGGGCAAGAAAGCAGTGAACAACCCTCCAACGATACCTTTATATACGTCTCCCGATGGCCGAGAGAGGTATGGCAGCAACTACCGCATCAACAATGATGAAGAAAGGCGACTTTGTAGAGCTCAACTACACAGGAACACTCACACAGGAAAAGCTGGTGTTTGATACCACCGAAGAAAAGATAGCAAAACAGCAGGAGATCTATAATGCTGATGCAACGTCGAAATATAAACCAGCAATTATCTGTGTCGGCCAGAACAGCATTGTGAAAGGCCTTGATGATGAGTTAGTAGGAAAAGAACTCAACAAAGAGTACACTATTGTTCTGCCCCCTGAAAAGGCATTTGGAAAAAAAGATGCAAAACTCATCCAATTGGTTCCCACCAGCAAATTTCTCCAGCAAAAAATTCAGCCCATTCCCGGACTCCAGGTGACTATTGATAATGAAGTCGGAACCATCAAAATGGTTTCCGGTGGAAGAACCTTAGTTGATTTTAATCATCCGCTTGCAAGCAAAGAAGTGAGTTATACGATCAAAGCGCTTCGCATCGTTACTGATACCAAAGAAAAACTTACTGCACTGATGCGTCTGCAGTTCAATGAAGAAGAGGTGCAGGCAACACTTGCGGCACAGAACGGAAAAAACGACAGCATCACTGCAACAATCTCCCTCAAAGCATTTCAGAAGTTTCCACAGGAGCTTCTTGACCAGCTTTCTCAAGAGTTTTCAAAAAAAGTGCATGAGCTTATTCCTGAGATTACTGCTGTTGCATTAAAACAAGGGAAATCACAAGAAAAAGACATCAAAAAGCCCGCGTAACTAGGGAACAATGAGTACTACTCAAGGAAAATAACGCATTAAAAAGCAGGAGAAGAAGAAAAGAAAGGTTGTTCTTGAGATAATAAAACTTTAAATAGTAGTTACTCATGGAAGAATACAGAAAAAAGGGGTATAAGAAAAAGGAAGAGAAGAAGGAGTATACAAAGCATAAGACGAGAAATAGTAAGACGAAAAACACATGGGGTGAAGAGGGATGGATATTTATCCTAATCAAACGAATCAACAGATACGATACGCACAGAGTTCTGAAGCAGGATCATCATTCGGACAATCAGTTATGCATACAACGCAAACACCCGGCACCATGAGTGCAACACAGGGGTTTCAACAGCATACTTCACCGTATCCCAGCCACACAGGTAGTTTCGGCGGTTCCGGATCTGGCTCGTCTGGCTCAAGTGGTTTTACAGGATATCCCCGACAAGCGCCTCCTGTTCAAGTACGCAGTGTAGAAATTGAAACCACACAGAAAATGACAGGTTCTCAGCGACGAGAAAATACTGCAGATGCAGAACTTGAAGATCTCCTCAGAAGCCAGCGCGCACGCATCAAGGTGATTGGCTGTGGCGGCGGAGGAAACAACACAATCAACCGCATTGCAGAAGTGGGAGTGAAAGGCGCAACCACCGTTGCAGTGAACACTGACGCACAAGATTTATTGTACACCACAGCAGACGTGAAGATTCTTATTGGAAAAGAAACAACCAAAGGTATGGGTGCAGGATCCATTCCTAAAATTGGCGAAGAAGCTGCACGAGAAAACGAATCAGAGATTCGTGAAGTGCTCAAAGATACGGACATGGTTTTTATCACCTGCGGTCTTGGCGGGGGAACCGGAACAGGATCTGCTCCGGTGATTGCTGAAATCGCAAAAAAACAAGGCGCTTTGACCGTTGCTATTGTTACCTTGCCCTTTTCTATGGAAGGACAGCGACGCTATGAAAATGCTGTTATTGGGCTTGAGAAACTTGAAAATATTGTTGACACACTGATTGTAATTCCCAACGACAAATTGCTGGAACTTGCTCCTGACCTGCCGTTGCATACTGCATTTAAAGTTGCAGATGAAATCTTAACCAATGCAGTCAAAGGCATTGCTGAACTGGTGACAAAAGCAGGACTTGTCAACCTTGACTTTGCAGACATTCGCGCAGTGATGGGCAATGGAGGCGTTGCATTGATTGGTGTCGGAGAATCTGATACTGAAAACCGAGCGCTTGAATCCGTTGAAAAAGCCATTACGAATCCGCTTCTTGATGTGGATATCTCTGGTGCAAATGGAGCCTTGATCAATGTTTCCGGCGGACCGGACATGACATTGGATGAAGCAAGAAAAATCGTTGAATCCATTTCTGAAAAACTTGATGAAGACGCGAAGATCATCTGGGGGGCGCAGATCAGTGATGATCTCACCAATGTGGTGCGAACCCTGTTGATTGTGACCGGAGTCAAATCAACCCAGATCTTTGGACCCAACCGCAAGGTTTCAGTCAAGAAAAAACTCGAGATTGAAAACGAGCTGGGCATTGAGTTTGTGGATTAAGCGTCGTGTCAAGTACGGAATGAGCAGTTCATGCCTCTTGTGCTTGTCTATACCGCAAGCTTTAAAAAGGAGGAGCCCTCAACAGAGGGTATTCTAGGGAGTTTCCAAGGCTTAGAGGGTACTACAAAGAGTACGCAAAATGAATAAGGTATAGAACAATAGGCACAGAGTATACAACATGAATGAAAACACAACGGAAATACGTGACGAGAACGTGCATCAAGAAATAACGACTACACCGACGCCCCATACAGGAACTCAACAAACGCAACAGAGCACCCATCCAAGCCGTTGGAAAGAGTGGATGCGACAGCTCAAAGAATTTTATATCGAATGTGTCCGAGTCCTTAAAGTAACCAAAAAACCCACGATGTTCGAATTCAAGACGATTGTCAAAGTCTCTGCACTCGGCATGGCCATTATTGGTATGCTGGGTTTCTTGATCTTTATGTTGAATAGAATGCTGTTTGGATAAATGTAGTTCAGGTGAATCGCACAATGGAAAACGAAAAAACAACTGAGAAAATGGAAGAACAAGAGAAGACATTTGAAGAAGAAATGCAGGAAGAGTTAGAAGGAAAAAACGAAGATAAAGATGCAAAGAATAAGAAAAAAGAAACTGAAGCTTCTTCAACCGAAGACCTCACCAAAGATTGGATAAAAGAAAAGGGAGAAGAAGGCGAAGAAAAACCTATGGAGCGATTAAGCCCGGAAATGAGTAAAGAAGTCAAAACAGGGGCAGCAACCGCAGAACAGCGAAGACCTAGTATGGTTTTTGCACTCCGCACCACGGCAAACCGTGAAGATCAGGTGATGGATTTTATTGTCAGCAATGCTGAAAAGAAAAAAATTGCAGTGTATGCAGTGCTCCATCCGCCCGGCATGAGAGGGTATATTTTTATTGAATCAGCAAGCAAGGGCGATGCTGAACAAGCAACCCAAAACATTCCGTATGCACGCGGGATTCTCAGAGAAGAAGTTCCTTTCAAAGATATTGAACCGATGCTTGAACAGGTCAAGAAAGACATCAACATCCGCAAGAATGATATTGCTGAAATCATTTCAGGACCCTTCAAGCGGGAAAGCTGTAAGATTACCCGTATCGACAAAGCGAAGGGTGAAGTGGTTGTTGAATTGCTGGAAGCAGCAGTTCCTATTCCGATCACGGTCAAGATCGATGCAGTGAAGGTTATCCGGCGTGAAGGCGAAACACCTGCTGAAGAAGAGGACGATTCGTAGAGAAGCTTGCTGCGTGTCAACAAAAGGGGTCTATAATTTTATAAAGACCGTGTACGTAAGAAGCATTCATGGAATGGTTTATCCTTGCACTGCTTGCTGCAATCTTTCATGCAATCCTAAACGGATGTGTGAAGCATTACTTACGACAGTATCACCGCTATGTGCTTGCAGGGGGCGTAATTCTCAGCGGAGGACTCTTGCTCATGCTTGCGTCAGGGATACAAGGATTCCCAAGGATTCAGGAAGGTTTTTGGGTTTGGGCAATTGTATGTATTATAGGAGTTAGTATTGCCAATATTTATTATTACAAAGCATTGGACGTGGGGGAGTTATCTCTTGTGATTCCCATGCTTGCATTTACTCCTGTTTTTATGCTCTTGACATCCATGCTCATGCTCAATGAATTTCCTGCGACCAAAGGACTCATCGGAATTCTTCTTGTTGTTGGAGGATCGTATGTGATAAACTTTGAAAAGTCAAGGCAATGGCTGCTTCCGTTTCAAAAGTTTTACACCAACAAAGGTATTAGGTATATGTTCATTGTTGCTACCGTGTATAGCGTCACTGGGAATATTGATAAGATTTTGACACTCAAATCTAATGCAAGCTTCGCCGGAGGTCTGGTTAAACTTTCTTCAGGTCTTTTCTTGGTATGCTGGATGTGCACGCAAAAGCAAGGTGTAAAAGAAATGATCAAACCGCGACTTTGGCTTATTGCGCTTGGTATCGGGGTGTTTTCTGCACTGGTTACCTATGTGCAGTTTACAGCAAATACTCTGACCCTTGTTCCGTATGTTATTTCTGTGAAAAGACTTTCTATTCTGTTCAGCATCCTCATCGGTTATTTCTTCTTTCAAGAACGACAGTTTGGACAGCGCTTCCTGGGCGGTGCACTGATGGTCATCGGAACGTATCTGATTTTGATGGCGACGGTGTGAGTCGTGAGAATCAAGATGAAAGGAGGGAAAGGATAGAGGGGGATAAAGCCCGCCTCCCCGCAATCTTTATAAACCCCCTGTTTTTCTGGCTAGGATATGGCTACTGAAACGGTTAATGTCCAAGTTGAAGGTGGAAAGGCTACAGCAGCTCCACCCTTAGGCCCGGCCCTGGGTCCGCTCGGAGTCAATATCGGCCAGGTTATTTCTGAAATTAACAAGAAAACTGCTGATTTTAAGGGCATGAAAGTGCCGGTTGCCGTAACGGTAGATAAGTCAGACAAGAGTTTTACTATTAGCATTGGAACGCCCCCTTCTTCCCAACTGATTAAGAAAGAAGCAGGCATTGAAAAAGGAGCAGCAAATCCGCTTCTGGATAAACTGGCTGATTTAAAGATTGAACAAATTATCAAAATTTCAAAAATGAAGCAGGATTCTTTGTTAGGGAAAGATAATTTTGCAAAAGTGAAAGAAATATGCGGAACCTGCGATTCGATGGGTATTCTTGTTGAAGGAAAACAAGCGCGGGAAACCATCAAAGATATCAACAATGGTATGTACAAAGACAAGATCCTTGCTGGAAAATCAGAATTGTCTGCAGAAGAACTCAAGGCTTTGGAACAAGAGAAGATCCGCCTTGCCGAAGAATTAGAACACCGACGCAAGGAGTTCGAGAACAGAGCAAAGGCTATTATCAAGGAAATGGAAGGCAAACCTGCTTCTCAGATCAAATCCAAGATGCGGGAAGAGAAGATTCCCGATCAGCTTATCAAGGAATTATTGCCTGCTGAAGAGAAAGCTGCTCCCGGTGCTGGCGGAAAACCCGGTGCACCTGCAGGAGCAAAACCCGGAGCTAAAGCAGGAGCACCGGCGAAGAAGTAAGGATATGCAGTTGATATTAAACATCTTTAAACATCTCGATTTCTTTGTTCACGATATGCCCGCACCATTGCTGCACGCGTTGCAAAACGGTCAAACTTAATCGTTCGAATATCTCCGGTTTGCGGATCAACAATAAGTTCTTCGACAGGAAAGGTTTGAACAAGAGTAGCTTCGCGCATCCCTTGACGAAGCTTGCGATGATGTGCAAGAAGATGTGCATAGATTCCACGAAAACGAAGGTCTAAACGAGGAGCATGCTGAATCATATAATTCAAGACCGAAGCAAGATCATCATCAGGGATGCCTGCCGGACCTTTACACAGGTATGCATCATCAAATGAAGCAAGGACATCCTCTTCAGTCAAGGAAAATGTTGCATCATCTTCAAGAACATTCTGCAAAGCAACTGCCCCGTGATGAGCCAAGGTTTTTCCTTCAGGACTTGTTTGTAAAAAATTTGTATAATCATGGAGTTTGATAGCCTTAGCACCAACATAAGCAAGAAGATAAATCGGACTGTATGCCAACGTCAAAAACCCTGTAGCTGTTGCAAAAAGAATTTCGGATCTCAGTTTATGGCCAAAGTAACGGGGTTGCATCTGAAGAAGATGACTCTTGAACCGGTCGATCAAAGAAGCTTTTTTTTCTACTTCTTCCAGATCAGTCATTGCAGTTCTGACGAGATCAGGAAGATCATAATCCCTGCGAGAAGGAACATGGATATGTACGCTTCCGCTCACCGGTTTTGGGGCGATCACGCAAGTAGGATAGAGATCAAATTGCGCACGTTCGATGTCAAAACGAACTGGCACTGCGTACAAATCAACGTCATAAGCGACCATGGTGATACTGCAAGAAAAAGGGGAGTTATTTAAACCTTACTCAAACTCCGGCTCTGTAGAAAGTATTGAAAAGTACATGGCCAGCGCTGCGCTCCGTACCGTGTGATGTTCTGAAACCGCTTACAAGTAGCACAATCCGAATCAAAGATTCGGATGTGCATTTGAACCCTTGGTTCAAATTGCACGACAAGGTGAGTGACAAGGAGAACTACGCTTGGCAGCGCTGGCCTCATAGCAACCTTTTTCTACAGAGCCTCAAACTCCTTCACTTTTTTATAGGGAATCTTGAGTTCATCAAGCATCTGGATAAGCTGATCTTTAAACCCGCCCACACCCTTCCAGTCAATCACCACGAGTTCTGCGTGAGATTTCGCGATTGCCTGCTTCAGCATTTCTAAATCAAGATTTGCAAGGTGATGTTTGGGACAAAGGTGGCCAAATGCAAGATCTGATTTTTCCATGACTGCCATAAAGTTTGGAACGTAATGAGGGCCTCCCAAACCTACTGCAACTTTAGAGTCGGGAACAGGAGTTGCAAGTGCTGCCATCAACGCATCTGCCATCATGCTTCCGAATGCAGGATCTTTCCAATGCGTTTCTTCTGAACCAATCTCAACAAAGATCGTGGGAGTGTTCAGCTCAGGGCCATGGTGCGTTGCTTCCATGGTGATCTGATGGCCATCAATGTGATGCAACGTGCATGCTTGTTTGATATGCTGAATCAGATGACGCATCATCGGCGCGTTTGCTGGTGCAAGATTTTTTGGTTTTCCACCCAGCTTTGTTTCTTCCCCCCAGTTTCCGCAGGGATGCACACAAAATGAAGGGACACCTTTCTCGCTCCGGTGTGTTGTTGCAAAAATGAGGAGATCAGGAACAAATTGAGTTTCTTGTTTGATCTGGTTATCGATATGTTCACAGAGGACGCACCAGGTATCAGTGGAGAAGAGACGAATGATATGGAACTCATTTTTTAATTCGTAAACCGTTTTGTTTTCAAACGTATCTTTCAGCGTTTGAAAGGGAAACTTCTCAAGAAGGTGCTTTTGAATATTGGGGCCTGCGAAATCAGGGATGGGGAGGATGATGGCGATGTTCATGAAAAATAGGAAATAAAGAAGAGGTATTTAAGGATTGTTACACCAAAGATAGCTAGACAAGAGACCGTTCAACAGCATCCTCGATAATGCGCTTGACCGTAGCATACCACGCTCTTCCCCCTTCATCTATAGAACGCGTAGGAATACCGGTGCCATCGAGCATCCTGCTCCGCATATAAAATACAAAAGATTCAGCAAATGCCTCTTTGGGATCTTTTCTGAGCACAGAAAATTGATCAATAATTCTTGGTTTGATCCCCTCCTTTTTCAACGCCTCTGCTTCTTCAGGATTGAGTTCTTTTCGAGATATTACCTGGAGCACAAGATCAGGATCAAGATAGAGATGATCATACTGTTTTGGAGGATTACTGGTAACACCCCCATACCAAGTCATTCCAAGATTTTCCATTGCATCGTGAAGATCCCGTGATCCGGACTTTAATTTTTTTAAGAGGTGTTCAGAGACTTCGGAAAAAGCTTTGCACAAAGCAATCCTATCGTGTCGTTGAAAAAGATGGTAATACAACCCATGACCAGCTTCATGGTAAAGGGTTGAGGTATGAATTTCCCGGCCAAAAAGTCGAAGTGTTTTTTCTCCAGGATAAAAACGACCACCCATACCGCCTGTTTGCTCAGGAACTTGAAGAAGAAGCTTATGGGCATGCCCCTGTAAATCAAAACCTCCTAAGAGGTACCACCCATCAACCGGTGCATCATGGTAAGGTCGAGCGGGGTGGCATTCCACTCTGCTAAAAACAGTAGGCAAAGGAAAAGTCTTCCCATTGCTCAACACACGAACCACATTTTCAAGACCCTGCTCAACTCTTCTGCGCGCATAGAGGGGATTTGATCTTCCTGAACGATAAAAGTCTGCAAAGACGAGTTCTCTGCCGAATCGATGTTCAAGGAGTGGACGGGAAAAAGGAGGTCTTCCTCGAGTGGTACTCATGGAACGGTATCAAGAAAGAGGGGTTATTTAAGCATTTCGTAGAATGTGTTTTAGGGAGTGGGATCAAAAAGGTGATCTGGAGTTGCAGGATTCGACTCTTTAAGACGACTCTGGTAGCCGATTTGAGAAGCAATTACTTCACGAAACACGACACCGCCTGAAAAGTAATTATGAATTAATGCTACTTGAAGCGGAGCTAGAAAAGCGCCCAATGGCGCCGTTTGAGAGGAAATATGGGGAGCGTGAGGATCAATAAACATCAGATTCACGAGATTACCATCAGGAGTGTGAGAAAACGGAAGAGTACCATCAAAAGAAAAGGGATTAATGTGATAGAGACCCCAAATGTGGCCGAACTCATGGGCGATAGTACAGGCAAGATCAAAAACGTCATTACGATCTCCGGTTAGTGGAATCTCAGTACGAACAAAGGTTCTTCCAGCAGACGCAAAACTTAGACCTCTCAGATGTCTGTAAACTGCAGTCTTCTTTTTATCGTATTGTGAGGTTTGGAATTCTTCATCAAATTTTTTCAGTTTTACAGCAACGCGTGAAGGCACGGTATGATCGCCTCCAACATAGCGAAACACTGCATCTCTCTGATGAGGAAAAACGTAGTACCCAAGCACAAGCAAATCATAATCGTGAACCATCTTGTCAAGAGAAGTATACTGCATACCAAAGGAAGATCCGAGCTTAATCATGGAAGGCTCTAATTTTTGGACAGGAACAAAGGTAATGTCGATCTGATAAGAGAGATAAAAATCACGGACAAAGGGAAGTGCTTGTTCAAGGAGTCTCCGTGGAACATCTGGATGGGATTCTGTTTCATACGAAACAACAACCGTACGAGGAACAAGGGGAGTTTTTCTTAAGGCATCTAATTGCAGTTCTGCACGAAGTTCAGGAGTAAGAGTTGCTCCCGCATTTTTTGCTGCATCAGTTTCATAGTTTAAAAGTCGCTCCCCTGCCGGCAGTTTTTGTGTTGATTCTGCTTCAAGCTGGTCGGCAAGAGCATCGAGAGGAGAAGGATTAGACTGAGGAGAAGGATGAGATGTTGCACAACCACCAAGAACTGCACTTCCCAGCATGGTTAAAATGTCACGACGGGTATAAGCAATCATGGGAGACCTCAAGAGAATACAGCTTTCCCGAAGTCCTTATTGAAGCTTTCGGGTAAGAAACTCTTTGACAGCGTATTCAATCAGCTGGCTTTTGTTCTTGAACTCACGCATACGCATTCGGTCATTGATATTCAGAATCGTCTGCTGTTCCATGGTGATCGATAATTTATGTTTCA
>Ga0209541_10001209_pt1 | contig 51815 bp, 57 predicted proteins | sample RifCSPlowO2_01_FD_184027 | JGI IMG/M metagenome (GOLD analysis project Ga0209541, IMG submission 184027) | Groundwater microbial communities from Rifle, Colorado - Rifle CSP2_plank lowO2_0.1 (SPAdes) (version 2) | ecosystem: Environmental > Aquatic > Deep subsurface > Groundwater | place... | reverse complement strand
AAAACCTATTATCAAGCGGTTGATACAGAGGACAGACTTTCCCATGAGATTCCGGATCTTCTTAAGGTATTTACCCAGCATAAGGTAAAAACAATACTTGATATAGGATGCGGAACAGGAGATCATTCAATAGATTTAGCAAGAAGAGGCTTTAGTGTTGTTGGGATAGATCGAAGTCAGGGTATGATTAGAGAATCAAATAAGAGAAAACAGGTTCTTTCAAAAGAGGCATTGGGGAGGCTTAAATTTTATCGGGGAAGTTTTGAAGATATAGAATCAAGGTTCACGGAATCTTTTGACGCGGCACTTATTTTAGGAAATACCTTGTCTCATAATCCCCATAAGTGTCAAGAGCTTATAAAACAAACAGTAAAGCATCTTTCAGAGCATGGAGTATTAATTCTTCAAATAACTAATTTTGATAAAGTAATTAAAGTAAAAAATAGGCTTTTAAGTTTTAATTTTGCCAGACTTTTGGAAGAGCCGACTAAAGAATACGTATTTTTGGAATTCTATGACCTGCCGATAGAAAGACAAAGAACTATTCTTAAAACTTTTGCAATTCTTGTATCGGATGGAGGGAAAATATGGAAAACAAGGGGTGTAAGAAACAGTCTCATGGCGTATAATAATAAAGAAAGTGTTGGAAAAGTTTTAAGGGGAAATGGATTTTCCAAGATATCTTTTTATGGCGGAGCATTTGACGGAAGACACTGGGATTTTCTATTTAGAAAACCATTCAGGGTTTTAGAAAGCGATTGGCTTAATGTAATTGCAGTAAGATAAAATGAAAAAAACTCTTGCATTAATTATCATTTTTATTTTTTTCTCTTATGCCGTAACTTCTTTTGCGAAAGATTCCTCAAAAGAAGACACTTCAGTTTCTACTCCCTCCTCTAGTAAAACTATCGATTATACCCTTCCATACCCAGGACTTTTGCCAGATAGCCCTCTTTATATTTTGAAAGTACTTAGGGATAGAATTGTAAGTATCTTAATCTCCGGTCCAGTAAAAAAAGCAAATTTTGATTTACTTCAGGCGGATAAGCGTTTAAACGAGGGAGTCTTTCTTTTCAATAAAGGTGAAAAGAAATATTCGTTGGCAGAATCAACAATATCAAAAGGAGAAAATTATTTTGAAAAAGGAATCTCGGAAATAGAAATGGCAAAAAAACAAGGGTTTACTGTCAAAGACATTTTTCAAAGATTTCATTTAGCATCTTTAAAACATAAAGAAACAATAAAGGGTTTAATAGATAAAACCAGAGGAGATGTTAAACAAAGGCTTATTTTAGACGAGAGAAGGGTAGAAAATTTTGAAAAAAGAACAAATTCATTAATGTTGCAAAAATAGCCTAAATCCTCATAAACGAACAGATTTTAATCCAAAGAATTTTTCAGACTCTAGGGATATTCTAATTTCTTTACTCTATTTTTTTGGTGTTTTAGCAAAATGTCTAAGATTGAAGCTAAAAAAAAGGATGATTGCTTTTGATACAAAAATTTCTAGTTGACACGCCAGATCTAGTGTAATACTATCCTTCTTGGCACTATAAGTAGTGTTGCGATCGTTGATAATTTATTTAATTCGGCGATCCGTTTTAAGAAGCTTAAATTAAATTTTTATGAAATGTCCTTATTGCGGATTATCCGAAATAGAAGTTGTAGAAACCAGAGATAGCGAAGATTTAGAAACTATTAGAAGAAGAAGAGAATGTCTAAAATGCGGGAAAAGGTTTACTACATACGAAAGAGTTGAAAACATAAATCTGGTGGTTATAAAAAAGGACAGTAGAAGAGAACAGTTTGACAGAGATAAGTTAAAAAGAGGAATAATAAGATCTTGTGAGAAAACAAAAGTCTCGATGGAGGATATCGAAAGAATAGTAACGGAAGTTGAAAGAGAATTAAGAGGTGCGGATTCAGTTGAAGTTGATAGCAAAAAAATAGGGCAAATGGTTGCGGCAAGACTTAAAAAAATAGATAAGGTAGCATATATCAGATTTTCAAGTGTTTTTAAAAGATTCGTAGATGTTGAGGATTTTGAGAAGGAAGTAAAAAGACTAATAAAATGAAACAATTAAAAACAGAAATTATTGCACTCTGCGATTATGCAAATGTGTCACGAGAAGGCAAGTTAAGTATCAATGGAATTTTTGACGAACTTAGAGTTCAGCAATTTCCAGGCGGAATAGCTCGCGCATTTTTTATAGCAACTGTTAGTGGAACTCCATCCACCAGTTATAAATTGACTCTGAAAATTGAACCATCTAAGGGACTCGTAAATCAACCGAATGAGTTCACTTTAGGTGCCTTTACAGCGCCTAATGGGAAAAATAATCTAATTGTAGAACTTATTAATCTAGGATTTAAGGAAAAAGGCGATTACAGATTTATCCTGTATGAAGGAAAACAAGAAATTGGCTCAACTTTATTAAAAGTTATGCGTCAACAACAAGAGCATAACGATATAAAATTACCAAATTAATTATGAAACTTGATGGAATAAGGAATAAAGTATTTTTGGATAGATATGCTTTAAAGGGAGTTAAGGGAGAGTTGCTTGAGAAATCTCCTGAGGAAATGTGGAAAAGAGTAGCAAGGGGTATTGCCGAAAATGAAAAGAAAATTAAAAGAGCTTATTGGAAACAAAAATTTTATAGTGTAATGAAAGACTTCAAGTTTGTTCCCGGCGGAAGAATCCTCTCCGGTGCGGGAACAGATTATGAGGTGACCTATTTCAACTGCTTTGTTATTCCATCTCCAAAAGATTCAAGAGAGGGAATTTTAGAATCCTTAAAACAGCTGGTAGAGATTCAATCAAGATCAGGGGGAGTTGGTCTTAATCTTTCATCTCTAAGACCAAGGGGTGCCCGTGTTAAAAAAGTAAATGGAACATCCTCCGGTCCTGTAACTTGGGCAGGATTATTTTCATACGCAACCCATGATGTTGTCCAGCAAGGGGGAACAAGACGAGGAGCAACTATGCTTATGCTTTGGGACTGGCATCCGGATATTGAAGAATTTATAACTGTAAAACAGGACCTCTCCAAAATAAACGGAGCAAATCTTTCCGTTTGTATCTCCGATAGTTTTATGGAAGCGGTTAAAAAAGACAGCGATTGGGATTTGGTTTATCCGGACTTAGATGATCCTAAATACGATGCAAAATGGAACGGAGAAATAGATGAGTGGAAAAAACTAGGCGGAAAAATAAAAGTTTATAAAATTGTAAAAGCCCGATATCTTTGGAATCTAATCTGCGAAGCTGCCTGGAGAAGTGCTGAGCCTGGGCTTCATTTTCTTCAAAGGTCAAATAAAAGAAGCAACACCTGGTATTTTGAAAAACTAATCGCCACAAATCCCTGCGGAGAACAACCCCTTGGTGCTTGGGCTGTTTGTAATCTCGGTGCAATGAATTTGGCGGCCTATGTTAAAAATGAAAAATTCGATTATGAGAGCTTTTCGGAAGATGTAAAAGTTGCAATAAGATTCTTAGACAACGTTATAGATAAAACTTATCACTTCTTTAAACAGAACGAAAAAGTAGCCAAAGACATCAGAAGAACCGGACTTGGCATTATGGGCTTGGGAGATGCGCTTATTAAAATGAAAGTACGCTACGGATCAGATGAATCTCTTAAGATTATAGATAAAATTTTTGAGACTTTAAGAAATAGCGCCTATGATGCATCTTCTGATATTGCAAAAGAAAAAGGAGCATTCCCAAAGTTCAATAAAGCAAAGTATTTGGAAGGTTACCATATTAAAGAGTTGACACCAGAAATTCAAAAAAAGATTGCAAAGCAGGGCATAAGAAATGCTGTTCTTTTAACTATTGCACCAACTGGAACAACTTCGCTTCTTTCGGGAGTGACATCGGGGATTGAGCCGGTTTATGAATTCACCTTTATAAGGCGGGATAGAACCGGAGAGCACATTATGTATCATCCGTTTTTTGAAGAGTGGAAAAAAGAGAACCCTTCGGCAGGCTCAGGGCAAGTCCCGGATAGGCCTGATTATTTTGTCTGCGCAAATGATCTGACTCCACCTGAGCATGCGCAAGTTCAGGCAGTTGCGCAAAAATATGTAGATGCATCTATTTCAAAAACAGTGAATGCTCCAAACTCTCACACAGTCGAGGATGTAAAAACACTTTATATGGCAGCTTATGACTTAGGACTTAAAGGGGTAACTTATATGAGAGATGGAAGTCGAGAGGGAGTTCTTTCAAGGGTTGAAGATAAAAAAGATCCTTCGGCAAGCTCAGGACAAGAGAAAATTACCAAACCGGTTATTCCACGCCCCATGCAGCTTGAAGGAGTGACTTATCAAATTCAAACACCTGTTGGAAAAACATACATTACTATTAATCATAACGAGAACAAAGAGCCGTTTGAGGTTTTTATTACTATTGGAAAGTCAGGCTCTGATGTTGCGGCAATGGCAGATGCATTAGGCAGAATTATTTCCGTAAACCTTCGTCTCTTAGGAGGACTTTCTCCAAGAGAAAAAATAAGGGAGATTGTAGCCCAGCTTGCAGGAATTGGCGGAGCAAGAAGTGTCGGGTTTGGAAAAGATAAGGTGAGATCTTTACCAGACGGTGTTGCAAAAATACTTGCAATGCATTTTGGTTTCGCCGTAAATGGACAGGTTGAGGATAAAAATACTCAGGCCAATGGACAAGTCCAGCCCCAAGTATTAGCAAATGGGAACGGACCCTTTAATGGAAAAGCAGAAATTAAAACAGAAAACGAAAAAACCCCTGGGGTTGTTGAGATGCAACAGCTGGCACTGGTTGGAAAAGGAAGCGGACTTATGGCAGAAGACAGTAGTCCGTATGAGATAGCTGGAACAAGCCTTTATGATCTTTGTCCTGAATGCGGGGCGGGGAGTCTGGCATATGAGGAAGGATGCAGAAAATGCTACAGTTGTGGTTATTCAGAGTGCTAACCAGCAACTAGCAACTAGTTTCTAGTGACTAGTTTTTGACAATTAAATTTGGAGTTCCGAAGTCTTTGAAAATAAGACACTGTGCCGCAACCGTTAGAGTCGGGTCGAAGGCTCCAAGCTCAAATTCCTCCTTCGAGCAAAGGAAAAAGAAACAACTTTTAACCTTCTTGATCGAGAAGGTTTTTTTATGCTTCGACAAGCTCAGCATAGCCCGAAGCATAGTGAGCAAGGAGTCGAACTATGCCAATTTATACAAAAGCAGGGGATAAAGGACAAACAGGACTTTTTTCTGGAAAAAGAGTTTCAAAAGCAAACCCTCGGATAGAGGCAATCGGTGCAGTGGATGAATTAAACAGCACGATAGGGTTCGCCCTATCGCAAATCCGAAATCCGAAATCCGAAATCCGAAAAGAATTAATAAAGATTCAAAATGATCTATTTGAAATCGGCGCTGCGTTGGCAAATCCCAAACAGAAGATTAATCTTTCAAATAGAACAAAGGAATTCGAGAATATGATTGATAAAATGACTAAAGAATTGCCTCCGCTTTTTAACTTTGTTCTTCCTGGAGGAGGAATGGTAGGTTCATCTTTGCATATCGCAAGAACAGTTTGCCGTCGAACGGAAAGAAGAATTGTTGAGTTATCTAAAAAAGAAAAAGTTCAAGGCGACCTCATTATTTATATAAATAGACTTTCCGATCTTTTTTTAACTATGTCAAGATATATAAATTATAAAGAAAAACGGAAAGAGATTATTTGGAAAACCTAGAGAGGAATTTTTATGAGAACAGAAGCATATACAGTAGGTTTTGATACAAAAAATTATCATGCGCCAATGCCTGATAATTATTCGCAAGATGAGATTTATCGAAGAAGAGAAAGCAATATTGGTAATAATATAATAAGATATTTAGGCGAATATAGACTGGGAGTAAAGTATGATGAGTTTCATTATAATCTTGAGCAAGATGCTGAAAGTGGCGACTTTTTTCTTTCATCTCCCCACGCAGATCCAGGACCCATATTAAATATCTATAGAAAGGCAATTAGTTACAAAGAAGAAAGAGGACTTCCGGTAGATAGAGAAGTAGCAGAATGTTTAGGATTCCAAAAACTGCAAGGAGGACTTGCAGATGCTCAAGAAGGAACATTAATTTTATGGGTTAGTCCTCCTGGACCAAAGGCTGATGGATATGGGGATCACAGTTTTACATTTATTGGGCAAGTAGTAAAAGACTCAGATGGAGGAAAAAGATTAAGAGTGATTCCTTACAGAAATGTTTTATCTTTGGAGGAGCATAAAAACTATTTGAAATATTTCAATGAAGATGCCCAACACTATGATAAAGATACAGACTTCCTAGCAAATCCAGTTGTCATTGAGCAATCAGAATCTATTCAAACACCAGACGACATAATAAGTTTTATCGGAGAGACTGAAAGGTTCAATATTGAATGGCGTAATAAGCTTACCCCCTTAATAATGCCTTTGGTAGGGGGATTTATACAGCTTGTTAGGGAAAAGGCATCGGATAAAGATTTGCTAAAAGCAAGACATGCAATTGAAAACTTTGTATTAGAGAAAAAAGATTACATCTTAGACAGGGACAGGAGTCCTCAGTTAGTTTTTGAAAACCAACCTCGGGAAGTTTTCGAAAGGTATGGAAACACTACTCCGCCAATTGTTGGCGGAAGCTGTGGGTTTAGCGCGAGCGGAGAGGACAGTTCTATTTTGAGCATTAATCTTAAAGATAAATATGGACCAAGAATTTTTAGTTGTCCGGAGTGTGGAAAGACCAATATAAGACCCGAAAACGAACTCCTTTCCAATTGTCAGCATTGCGGCAGCGATAAAGTTTCCTGCTGTGATGTTGATAAATCTTCTTTTGTTCTTGCTGCATAAAGAACTTGTTAGGCAAATATAATGACACGTTTCCTAATTCGTGCTATCATGAATTAGATATGGATCCGACTAAAGATCAAACAGATCAACCGACAGTTGTCCCTCCTAATCAGGATGTAGTTTCACCCATTGCTCCATCTGTTGGCGGCCCTTCTAAAGAAGTAGAACCGCCATCGCATGACTTGATAAGCTCATCCGAAAAAAGACCGGAAATTTCTGCCGAATTAGCAGAAATAGGAGTAAAAGAAGTTTCGGAAACTCCACAGTTGACTCAAGAACATACGGAAGCTGGGATAAGAGTTTCCCAAAGGCCGGTAGAGCCAGTAACAACTTCCGTGCCAGTAAGTTTTAAATCACCACTCACCCAAGCGGAAATGGCCATAGCTAAAAAAAGTAGGATCTCGGATGCGATTCACTGGCTTGCAGCAACAATATTAAGGCAAGTTAAAAGATCAAGATTTGATCAGAAGCAATCTTTGCCGAAACCGATATGACGTTAGAGACATTTTCACCTGCAAATATAATAAATTTCTTTGTCCTATTCTTTCTGGGCATTTTTTCCGCAATTTTAATATTACTTTTGATTTTTCTTTTGGGGTACGGACTTATTCTTTGGTTTAGAAACAGAAATAGGGAAAAAGAATCTTTAGACTCAACTCTTCTTGAAGTTTCAATGCCGCGGGATAACGAAATTAAAATTGATGCCGCAGAACAAATGTTTGCAAGCTTTGCGTCACTTCGAAAAGGAAACAGATTGTCTTTTTTAAATTCTCAGCCGCATATTTCTTTTGAGATCGTTGGAATGCCTGAGGATATCCGTTTTTACGTGAATACCCCAAATAAAATTAAAGATTTTGTAGAAAAACAAATTAACGGCGCATATCCTGAGGCAGACATAAAAGAGGTAGAACAATCTCTTTTTACAAAAGAGGGCTATTCTATTGGAAATGAGTATAATATTTTTCCAAGAGAAGGTAAGGTCGCATTTACCAGTTTAAGACTTAAATTCTCAAATTATATGCCTATTAAGGTATTTAAAGACTTACCAACAGATCCTCTTTCCTCGCTTACCTCTGTTTTGGCAAAAATGGCTCACGGCGAAGGCGCCGCTATTCAAATAATGCTTAGTCCTTCGGATTCCAGATGGAAAAAACAGGGCAGAACTTACATTTCAAAAATAAAAAAGGCTGAATCAAATCCCGAAACCGCAAAATACTCAGCAGACCCCAAGGAACTTGAAGGAATAGAGAATAAAATCGGAAAACCGGGGTTTAGTATTGTTATAAGAATAGTAGTTTCTTCGGTAACTTCAGAAGCTGCCCAAGCCCATTTAAATAATATTGTAAACAGCTTTAGTCAGTTTGACGGATTAAATTCATTTACGAGAAATTCACACAGATTCAAGGGCCTTTTTATGCATGATTTTATCTACAGATATATGCCAATAAGAGGTCAAACCTCTGTTTTAACAAGCGAGGAGCTGACAACTATATTCCACTTTCCCAATAAAAGCGTTGAAACTCCTCATATACACTGGGTTACTGCAAAAAGAGCACCAGCTCCTATACAAATTTCACAATCCGGGCTTTTTCTTGGGAAAAGTAAATATAGAGGAATAGAAAAGCCTATTTATATTGATCTTGATGATCGAAGGCGCCATATGTATGTAATTGGAAAGACAGGCACTGGTAAATCCGAATTTTTAAAAGCTATGATAATGCAGGATATAAAAAACGGAGAAGGTCTTGCGGTTATAGATCCTCACGGAGATTTAATCGATGACGTACTGCGACTTACTCCTTCTAAAAGAGCAGAGGATGTTATATTGTTTGATCCATCAGATACCCAAAGGCCCATGGGTTTAAATATGCTTGAGGCAAGAACTGAGGAGCAAAAACATTATATTGTCTCATCAATAATTGGCTTGATGTATAAACTTTTTGACCCGCACCAAACAGGTATTATCGGCCCTCGGTTTGAACATGCAATAAGAAACGCGATGTTAACCGTGATGTATGAAAAAGGAAGCACATTTGTCGAGGTTGTAAGAGCTCTGACCGACGCATCTTATGTTCAGGAGATTTTGCCAAAAGTTCAGGATCCGATCATTAGACGTTATTGGACAGATCAGATTGCTCAAACATCAGACTTTCATAAATCAGAAGTCTTAGATTATATTGTTTCAAAATTTGGAAGATTTGTAACGAATAAAACAATTAGAAATATTATTGGACAATCTTATAGCTCATTCGATTTTAGAAAAGTTATGGATGAGGGAAAAATTTTGTTAATTAATTTATCAAAAGGAAAGATAGGGGAGGAAAACTCAAATTTCCTAGGCCTTGTTCTTGTGCCGAAAATCTTAGTTGCCGCAATGTCCAGGCAGGATGTGCCGATTGATCAAAGGCGGGATTTCTTCTTATATGTTGATGAATTTCAAAACTTTGCAACACCGGATTTTGCCCAAATATTATCTGAAGCACGAAAATATAGACTTAATTTAATTGTTGCAAATCAGTTTATTGGGCAGATGGAAGAGGATGTTAAAAATGCAATATTTGGAAACGTAGGGTCAATTATTTCATTTAGAGTTGGTGTTACCGATGCAAATTATCTTCAGCACGAGTATCAGCCGGTTTTTACCGAGGCAGATTTGATAAATGTTGAAAGATTTAATACTTATGTTAAAACTATTGTAAAAGGTGAACCGGTTACACCTTTTTCTATGGATTTAACGCGCGATATGAGTGAAGAGAAAAAACTTATGAATCCAAGAGTCTCGGAGCTTATCCGCGAACTTTCAAGACTTAAGTACGGAAAAGATATCATGCAAGTTGAAGCGGAGATTGCAAAAAGAGCCAAATTATAATTCTTCCTTGCCCTCGGAGTTCTTCTTTGCTAAAATTAGCATGATTAGAAGGAGCTGTAGTTCACCGGTCAGAACGCGATCCTTATAAGATCGATGTAGATGGTTCGACTCCATCCAGCTCCACATGGGAAAAAATGGTATGAAGAGTAAGGTGGTTTTGGCAGTTGGGGCACACCCCGATGATATAGAATTTGGAGCTTCTGGAACCATAGCAAAATGGGCGCAAGAGGGAGCAGAGTGTTATTATCTAATCTGTACAGACGGAAGCAGGGGATCCACAGATCCAAAGATGACTCATAAAAGACTTGTTCAGGTTAGAAGAAAGGAGCAGGAGGGAGCAGCAAAAATTTTGGGCCTTAAAAAGGTCTATTTCTTAGACTATACAGATACTCTTTTAACTGCAGACTACGCTCTAAGACGCGACATAGCAAAAATTATAAAAATCATAAAACCGGATATAGTGGTTACCATGGACCCAACTTTTTACTACTCCGAACAGTTTAATTTTATAAATCATACGGATCATAGAGCCGCAGCCCTGGCTACTATGGATGCATGTTACCCCTTGGCTCGGGACAGATTAACATTTCCTGAACATGAAAAAGAGGGCTTAACGCCACATCGCGTCGAGGAGATTTGGTTTATTGGTTTTGATAAAACTAATTTGCTGATAGATATTACAGACACTTTTGTTAAAAAAATTGAAGCTATTACTATGCACAAGAGTCAATTTGAAAACATGGAGCATGTTATAAAAAGAGTAGAGGAGAGAGCAAGATATTTCGGAATTACAAAGGGTTGTAAATACGCAGAAAACTTCGTTCGGGTTGAGCTTTTTTAAAGATCTGAAAGAGTTGATGTTTCTTTGCCTCTTTCCCCAACATAATTAAGATATCTTTCGGTTGTAGAAAGTCTTTTATGTCCTAAAATTTTAGAAAGTAAAACCAAAGAAGCACCCTGTTTTAAGTGATGGGCAACAAATGTGTGTCTTAAATCATTTACCCTTGCATCTTTTACTTCTGCCAATCGGAAATACCTTTCCATAGAAGTTCTGATATTTCTTACCAAAAATGGTCTCCCAGATTTTGTGATAAAAAGATGACTGTCCTTTGTCTTTGGTCTTATTTCCAGATATTTTTGGAGCGCCTCCTGCGCCCTTTTATTAAGCGGAATTTCTCTTTCTTCGTGTTTTTCGTATGCTGCTATGTGCAAAGAATCCTTTTTACTATCGGAAACCCTGAGGTTCGCCAGTTCTCCAATTCTTATCCCTGTTTGAAGTAAAAGTTCAATGATTGCAAACATTCTGGGGTCGTTTCTTGCTGCGTCTCGCAAGGCTCTATATTCGGTTGGCGTGAGTATTCTGGGTGGTGCAAGCTGATATCTTGGGTGGGCGACTAAAAGAGAAGGGTCATCGGTAACATATTCGTTGATTTTAAGAAATCTATAAAAAGTTCGAGTAGAATTAATCTTTCGTGAAATTGATTTTGGGGTGTAACCGTCTTTCTGCATTTTTGCCAAAAATGCCTCTATGTCCTCTTTGGTTACTTCGTGAATTTGATTTTTCGCAACCTCTTCCAAAAACGAAATAAGTTGCTCTATATCTTTGCCATATGCTACAATTGTAGAGTTCGAATGCTTTTTGTTTTTAAGAAAATTTTTAAACTCTTGGTGGGCATCCCGGAGCTTTATGGTTTTCATACTTCGATTTCACTCAGTATGATCCTGAGCAGAGTCGAAGGATCATACAAAAGTGATGTCCTATAATATCAATAAAATTAACTTTAGTCAAGATGGGAATATTGAATACTTAGTATGAAAAAAATCTTATTTATTGTTGCTATTGTAGCTTCAATTTTTATTATTAATAGCCTTGTTCGGTCTATCTACGATTTATGGAAAAAGCAAGATTTAATAACTCAAGCCCAAAAAGAACTAGAGAGAGAAAAACAGGAAAATTATGACCTAAAGTCTAAATTATCCAAGGCTCAAAATAATCAATTCGTAGAAGAGGAGGCTAGAAATAAATTATTGCTTGTAAAACCGGGCGAGGAATCGGTGATTATTCCTCAAGATTTACTTTCATCCCAAAGTTCGCAAAGAAAAAATATTGATACGCACCCAAACTTTAGAAAATGGTGGGATTTATTCTTCTGATTTAATGGTTAACTCAAAATGATTTATAATAAACGTAGATCAATGAGACTTCCATATAGCGGAAACGCAGTTATTCCAAGAGAAAAGTTAACAAAATATTTATTTTCAGAAACACATGCGACAGGAAAATTTAAAGCAAGGTTTTTCAGAAATCTCGGTTTTGACGAACCCAATGTCGATTTATTACCATATATCCTGTATAATAAGAAAGTTAGGAGATAATATTATGTTTGAAGAATTAGACACTGTAGTTCTTGCCCACGATATTGAAAAAGATGGTCTTAGAAGAGGCGATGTGGGGACTATAGTTCATATTTACAAAAATGGAAAAATATTAGAAGTTGAGTTTGTGAATGCAGAGGGGAAAACAGTAGCTTTACTTACTCTTGATTCATCCGAAGTCCGTGGCATAAGGAAAAATGATATGCTGCATGTTAGAGGGTTTGCAACTGTTTAATCTTCTTAAAGGATCTAATACTCGATCAAATTGACAGAAATGGTGGGATTTATTCTTCTAGCCTGCAATGAGCCTTCCAAAACCACAAGTATTTGTCCCTGAAATTGATATAATATTTCCATGAGCTGGGACATTATTACTTTTGAAACACAACGAGGAGAAAAACCCGTAGACGAGTTTATTAAAAGACAACAGCCTCAAGCCAGGTCAAAAATAGTCCACAACATCAGACTTCTGCGACAATACGGAAATATGCTCGGTATGCCTCATTCAAGAATGTTAGTTGGAGGATTATACGAATTGCGAATTAGAGGCAAGGAAGAATTACGAATCTTTTATTGTTTCAAAAAGAGAACTATTTATTTACTCCATGTATTTAAGAAACAAACACAGAAGACACGAGTAAAAGAACTAAATCTGGCAATAAATAGAATGAAGGAATTGACAACAGCATAACGTTTATGTTATAAAATAGTTACTATGAGTAAGTGGGAAGATTTAGAAAAAGAGTTGTTATCGGACCCTGAAACAAGAAAGGAGTTTAATAAGCTTGCACCTCGCTATGCGGTGATTTCAGAATTTATTAAAGCTCGTCTAAAAAAGGGGATGACTCAGAAAGACGTCGCTGATAAAATTGGCACCAAGCAATCTGCTGTTGCCAGACTTGAGGCAGGTAACAGCAACCCAACAATTGGCTTCTTGGAGAAAATTGCCTCTGTGCTTGGAACAAGGCTAACGATTCATCTGCGGTAAAAGTAACTGGAGAAAGTGGTGGGACATATCTTTCTAGAAGAATGAAATTACATGTGATTTGTCTTTATTTCTCTTATTATTTTTCTTAATCCCATCCAACTCATCGCCAATGAGGATCTTAAATCACTTACGGGATGATGAGGATGATCAGCCGTTGCTCGGACGCCATCGTTAATGTCTTCTAATTCACCATAATATTTACTATTTTGAGCAACAGGACCTGCCATATCAGTCTGTTGCCCCCAGCTTCCAGTTTGTGCAATTTCCAAATATTTATTTAAATAAAATCTTCTTTTTTCAGGATTCATGCTATGGTTGTATCGGTACCAGGGGTGGGGATCCCCGCCTGCAACCTCCTGAAGCGACAGCTGATGGTGGGCAGGGAACCCACGACCGCAAAGACTCTCTCCTATCAAAGCCTTGTGCCAACGGCAGGATTCGAACCTGCGACCCGACGCTTATGAAACGTCTGCTCTGCCCCTGAGCTACGTTGGCTCAGCTTATATTTTAACAGTTGGACAGATTGAGGTCAAATTGGTATAATAAACCTACACGCGGGGTAGTGTACAGTGCACATGAGGCTCATAATCTCATAGGCTAGGCGCAACTCCTAGCCCCGCAACCGATTCGACGCGCCTTTCGCTTCTCTCAAGGCTTGCTCACGGCAAGCTCTTGCGCGGCGAATTGGTGCTGAACCTGCCGAAGCACACTTCAGGATGCCCAACGGACAACATTGTTTTTGGTGAAATGAGTTTATGTGGTTTGTATATATTCTTCTCTGCGAAAATGGAAATCTTTATACAGGTAGTTCAAATAACCCTCAGAAGAGATTTATATATCATAGAGACGGAAAGGGTGGAAGATATACCCGTTCGCATAAACCAATAAAACTACTTTACACCGAGCAACTTCAAACCAAAACAGATGCTTTGAAAAGGGAAAGTCAGATTAAAGGTTGGAGTAGGGAAAAGAAGATAAAAATTTTGAAACTAGAAATTTGAAACTTCCAATCCCTGCCCTTCGACAGGCTCAGGGCAAGCAACACAGAACCTCGGATAAATTCCCTATTCATATCCGGGGTTTAAGAATTTTCATAATCCGCTTATATAGTTTTAGCACCTACATAATTTGAGCATCTTTAATAATTCTTCCACCTTTAAAGTCGCTACTCCTACTACTTGATCAGCACCGCCATAATACATAAAAATTTCTTCTCCGATGACTACCGCACCGCAGGGAAATACCACATTAGGTATCTGCCCTAGTTTTTCATAGGGAGTTTCTGGTTCTAAAAGTGGTTCATCAGCGCGCGCTATAATTTTTGTCGGATCTTCAAGATCAAGGAGTACCGCCCCAACTCGATAAAATCTATCTTCTTGAGATACTCCATGATAAAGCAAAATCCAGCCATCCTCGGTTTTAATCGGGGGAGCAGCGATGCCGACTTTTTCCGAGTCCCACATTCCTTTCCGCGGAGCAATCCAGCGATATTCTTCAAGCCAAGTTCCGTTAAAATTCAGATCCTCACAGAAAGCAAAATCAATATCATCGCCGCTTCGATGAATAATCATGTATTTCTCTTTTATTTTTTCTTGTAAAATACACGCGTCTTTATCATCTAAATCAGGAGGCGAGATAAGTACTGGTTTTGCCCAATCCCACGCCTGTTGCAAAAAATTGTCAGCCAAAATCCATGTTAGCGCAACGCGCGGCGGGTTTTTGCCATCAGAAGCAGTATATAGCATATAAATTTTATCGCCGATCTTACTCAAGCGCGGATCTTCACAACCAGAATTGCCTCCGTTTGCTAATTTTTGTTCAAACGGTTCCCGAGGCACATAGACCGGCTTTGGTGAACGGTAATCTATGCGAAAACCATCTCGACTTTCGGCAAATCCCAAAACCGAAGTGTTGTCAGAAGACTGTGCTCGATAAAGAAGATGAACTTTTCTTTCAAGATATATTGCCGCCGGGTTAAAAGTTGCCTTTTTCTCCCAGTCATTTTCTTTTTTGGGAGTGATGATAGGATTTTCTTTAGCTCGCAAAAACTTTACAGCGCTTTTATCAGCCCCGAGAAGTTTTTTCAAGAAAGCTGAAAGGGAGATGAAAGCAAGCGCACATGTCGTGTCGGCCGCGCCATAGTAAAGGTAAATGCGGTTATCTTCTATCATGGCACCAGAAGGGAATATTACATTTGGCACATGTCCAATTCTTTCGTAGTATTCTTCCGGCATTAAAATCGGCGCGTTTGTTCTGGCAATAATTTTGTGCGGGTTTTCCAAATCCAAAAGTACTGCCTCAATACCAAAAAGTCTTTGGGGAGAGAAATAATTTCGGATATAGGAATAGAAAAGCAACCAACCATAATTTGTTTTTATCGGTGGAGCCCCAACTTCGATATGATCTTGGCTCTGGCGCGTAAGGGGCAGGGCATGTTTTTCAAAATCCCTGTACCAATTATGCCAATAATCATCTGAGTAGATATCACTTTCTTTATCAAAAGAGGCAAGACAAATTTTTACCGGAGGCCTGTCAGTATGCACGGTTAAAATCGCCCATATTTTGCCTGCTATCTTTTCTGGGAAAAGAGCCATTGCCTTGGCATTAAAAGGAGTGACAAGATGTTTTTCTTTGACAGAATTTAAGTCTTCACTAATCGCCACACCCACCTTGATACCTTCGGCGCGTGGAGGGTATTCGGAAAGAGCGGTGTAAAAAATGTAATATTTATCGTCGAGTTTTGTCACCCTCGGATCTTCGCAGCCGAATCGTTCCCAGGACTTCTCGGGAATAATGAAGCGCCTGCGGTTATTAAAGGTAATGCCGTCCTGGCTTTCGGCAATACCAATGTCGGAGACCATAAGTCTTGTTTTGGCACTGTTGTGGTAATGAGGCAGCGAAACCGCTCGATACAAAAGATAAACCCCTTTGTCTTTTTTGACAGGACAGCCATTAAAAACAGCGTCAGCCTCCCAAGACTGACTTTTATTTGGCGCAAGTATCGGATTCTTATCAAAGCGTTCTACAAGCATATTGCTATTTTTTCTATTTTAACAATCCCCTTCGCAATTTTGGCTTTTCTTCTTGTATTAAAACGCTTAAAAACTCGTCAAGCGGCGCATAACTAACGCTTACAAAGCTGTCGGCCGCGCCATAATATATCAACAAGAGACCTTCTTTAACGACTACTCCTGTAATATAAACCACTCCGGCCTTGAAACCATTGTTTTCATAATCTTCGCTTGGTTCTAAGATTGGCGTTTTTAAACGGTAAAGTATTTTAGTTGGATCATTTAAATCAAGCAACATTGCCCCAGCTCTATACTTACTGAGATCCTGGGTGTTTATGGCATGGTAAAAAACAAGCCAGCCATACTGAGTTTTAATCGGCGGCGCACCAACTCCTCTTCTTAAGCCATCCCAACAGCGCTTTCTGAGCGAAGGTTGGTAATTGCTTTTAATGTAGTAAGAATCATCAAATTCAAGGCTGTCTACATATTCTATTTTGATTTCAGGATTAATGCTGTGGAGAATAGCATACTTATTTCCAATTTTTTCCGGGAAAATAACCCAGTTTTTGTGGACCTCCGAAGGAGGTGAGATAAATTTTGGCGCTTTGAAGCGCCATTTTCTATTCAAGAAATCGTCAACTTTTATTGAAGTCAATCCCACTCGAAGTTCGCTATTACAAGCCGTATAAGTCATGTACAAAACATCTTCTTCATCAACTCGAGTAAGTCGCGGATCTTCTGCTCCTCCCCAGCTGCCGCCTGAGAAATAAGAAAAAACATTAAAGCCTCCTTCTTTAACTTGATGTTCATAGACAGGATAAGGCAGCCGCTCGTCAATGCGGAATCCGTCGTTTGAAACTGCATAGCCCAATCTGGAAATGCCATCCTGGCCGATTGCCCGATAAAGAAAATGAACTTTATTATTAAGAAGAATCACCCCGGGATTAAAAGTCTGCCAAGCCTCCCAGCCATTTTCCGGTTTTGGCGAAATAATCGGGTTCTCTTCGGATTTAATAAAAGACAGAACTCCAATCTTAGGTGTTGTTTTTCTCTTTTTTGGAACGCGTGTCCTCTTAAACCCTGTTATTTTTGAAATGTTTATCTTTTTTTTAATTCTTTCGACCAGAGTGACTAAGATATGATTATTTTTTAAATTCATAAATCATTAGCGCTTGTATGAATTCCAAGCAATATCCCGGCGTAATATGCCGTATTATTTTTTGAGTACCACCTACCATAGTAGTACTATTTTTACAGAAAAATCAATTACCACTCAAAACTTCATAATAGGTCAATACTCCTATTCTTATTTTTCTACACTCAGCAAAGTAATTTGTGCTATAATTTTCCTCTCATGGGCTTCGATATATAATAGTTCTATGATAGACAGGTTTAAAAATAAAAAGATTGCAGTAATCGGGCTTGGGGTTGAAGGATTGTCAAGCGCACTTTTTTTAGCAAAAAGGGGAGCGATTGTTTCGGTTTTGGATCAAAAAAAAGAAAATAAATTAGACCCTAGCTTTCTTAAGATATTAAGAGAAAAAGATATTAGGATATTTGGGAGCGAGGATTATCTCAAAAATCTTAAGGAGTACGATTTGGTTGTAAGAAGTCCGGGAGTTAAATTAGAGCTTCTGGGAAAATATGTATCAAAAGATAAAATTACCTCTCAAATAAAAATTTTCTTCGATCTCTGCCCTTGCCCCATCATTGGGGTAACCGGAACAAAAGGGAAAGGAACAACTTCTTCTTTAATTTATGAAATGTTAAGAAAAGAAGGTTTTGATGCATATCTTGGGGGAAATATTGGTAGCCCCCCCCTAGATTTTTTGAATAAACTTAATGCTCAATCAAAAGTCGTCTTGGAACTTTCCAGTTTTCAGTTACAAGATCTTTCAAAGAGCCCCCATATTGCAGTCATTCTTATGATAACAAGTGAGCATCTTGATTATCATAAAGATACCAATGAATATGTTAAAGCAAAAAGAAATATTTTAAAATTTCAGACCTCATCAGATGCGGCAATTGTAAATAAGGATTATCCGGCAAACAATGAGTCGGATATTCATATAGAAGGTAAGGTTTTTCAGATAAGCCGGAGCGGAAAAGTAAAAGAAGGGTGTTTTGTGGATAATGAAAAAATTTTCGTAAGCATTCCAAAGGGAAGATTTAATACTTTAAAAGCAGAAATTATTAAAACAAAAGATATTCTTTTGCCCGGAGAGCATAACTTGGAGAATGTTTGCGCGGCAGCTATGGCAGCTCTTCTTTGTGGAGTTTCAAAAGAAAATATCGTAGCCGTTTTAAAGACATTTAAGGGACTTGAGCATAGGCTTAAGCTTGTTTCGGAAATAGATGGAGTAAAATTTTATGATGACTCTTTTTCTACAATTCCGGAGACGACTATTGCGGCAATTAAGGCGTTTTCGGATCCTGAGATTTTAATTCTTGGAGGATCGAGTAAAAATAGTGATTTTAGAGAATTAGGAGAAGTTATTTCATCATCCAATAACATAAAAGCGATTATTGGGATTGGTATTGAGTGGCCGAGAATAAAAGAAAGTATTAAGTATCATGTATCAAGTATTAAGTATATCGAGGGATTAAAAACGATGAGTAAAATAGTTCAAAAAGCCCATCAACTGGCAAAATCGGGGGATGTTGTTTTGCTTTCTCCAGCCTGCGCTTCTTTTGACATGTTCAAAAACTACAAAGACCGCGGAAACCAGTTTAAGAGAGAAGTAAAAAGTTTAATTTGATACAATACACTTATGAAGAAAGTTATTTTTTCGGGGATTCAGCCATCTGGGAATTTGCATATAGGAAATTATATTGGAGCGATTCAGCAGTGGGTTAAACTTCAAGAGGAAACAGAATCAATCTTCTGCATTGTGGATCTTCACGCAATTACTGTTCCTCAAGACCCGAAAATCTTAAGAGAAAAAGTCTTGGAAGTTGCAGCTTTGTATCTTGCATGCGGCATTGATCCCAAAAAAACGCACATTTTCGTTCAATCCGAAAATCCAAACCACCCTTACCTCGCATGGATTTTTGACTGCATCCTATCCATGGGACAACTTTATAGAATGACTCAATTTAAGGATAAACAGGAAAAATATTATAGAGAGATGTTAAAAAAGACAAAGGAAGAAAAACTAAATGCGTTTGAGGTGGCAAGAATGATGTTCGAAGGACCAGTTGGTATTTTTAATTACCCTGCTTTAATGGCGGCGGACATTTTGCTTTACCAAACAGATGAAGTTCCTGTTGGAGAAGATCAGAAGCAGCATATAGAGCTTACGAGAGATTTGGCAGATAAGTTTAATAGGGATTTTGGTCAAACTTTTAAACTTCCGAAGCCTTTAATTCAAAAAGAAACTGCAAAAATAATGAGCCTGCAAGACCCACGGACAAAGATGAGTAAATCCGATAAAGATCCAGACGGAACAATCGATCTTTTAGACGATGAGAAAACAGTTATTAATAAAATTAGAGGTGCGGTTACAGATTCAGGAAAGGAGATATTAAAGAAGGAGGATAAGCCCGCAATTTCTAATTTGCTTACTGTTTATGCAGCTATTACCGGAAAACCTGTTCCTCAGATTGAAAAAGAATTTAAAGGGAAAACTTATGTGGACTTTAAAGATAGCTTAGCTTTTCAAATAAATGTAAAACTTGGATTGATTCAACAGGATTATAATTCTATTAGATCGAAAGTAAATTATTTAAGGCAAGTTCTCGATGAGGGCAGAGATTACGCAATAGAAAAATCCTCTAAGACTCTCGGAGAAGTTAAAGAAAAAATGGGCCTTCTGTATTAGCCTCATTTTGGGATTGGCAAAAATATTTTGGTGTGGTATACTCCTTCTGATGACAGACGGCAAAAAAAACAGCCTGCCTGCCGGCAGACAGGGCAAGAAACAAAAAATTTTCAAAATAAAAATAAATACTTCCTGGAAAAATATTTTTCTTTACGGATTTTTGATGCTTATTGCCGCTTTCCTTTTCTTAGGCGTAACACAGCCGATTGAACAGACAAAAACAGTTCCCCTTTCTCAGGTAATGTCTAGGGTTAGAGAAGGAAAAGTTAAAGAAATAGTAATACTCGATAACAAACTAACAGTTAAAGAGCAAGATAAAACAGTCCAGAGCTTTAAAGAACCGGGTGCAAATGTCTATCAGCTCTTCAAAGACGCAGGCGTATCTTTAGATAAAACCAAGGTTTTGGTAAAGGATGAGACAGGCCTAAACAGCTGGATAAATATTTTATCTTCGGTTCTTCCAATAATATTAATGGTTGCATTTTTCTATTTTATCTTTAGACAAGCTCGAGGAGCGCAGGAAAATATTTTTTCATTTGGTCAATCAAAAGCTAAGTTATTTTCAAAAGATACTCCAGGAATAAGATTTTCTGATGTTGCAGGAGTTGATGAAGCAAAGCAAGAACTTACGGAAATTGTCGATTTTCTTAAAAACCCGGGAAAATACAAGGCTATGGGAGCCCGTACGCCAAAAGGCGTATTAATGGTAGGGCCGTCTGGGACGGGAAAAACTCTACTTGCTCGGGCAACTGCAGGGGAAGCAGATGTACCATTTTTCTCTATGGCAGGGTCAGAATTTATGGAAATGCTTGTAGGAGTTGGCGCATCAAGAGTCAGAGATTTGTTTAATACTGCAAAAAAGAATCAGCCGGCAATAATTTTTATAGATGAAGTAGATGCAATCGGAAGACAAAGGGGTATAGGAATAATGGGGGGACACGATGAAAGGGAGCAAACCTTAAATCAGATCTTAGTTGAAATGGATGGATTTTCTCCGACAGAACAGCTGGTTGTTATAGCCGCAACCAATAGGCCCGATGTTTTGGACCCAGCCCTGATAAGACCTGGAAGATTTGATCGAAGAGTTGTTTTGGATATGCCTGATGTTGTTGGAAGAAAGGCTATCCTTGCTATACATGCAAGGGGAAAGCCCTTTAATAAATCTGTTGATTGGGAAAAAATTGCAAAAAGAACTGTTGGATTTTCCGGCGCAGATATTGAGAATATGTTAAACGAGGCAGCAATTCTGGCAGCAAGACTTTTGAAAAAGGCAATAGACATGAAGGATTTGGAAGAAGCTGCAACTAAAGTAAAATTGGGCCCAGAGAAAAAAAGATTACAATCAGATGAAGACAGAAAAATGACAGCGTACCATGAGGCAGGCCATGCGCTTGTATCTTGGGAAATGCCCCATATGGATCCAATTCATAGAATCTCAATAGTCAGCCGAGGAATTTCTTTAGGACATACAATGATGGAACCAACAGAGCATGTTCATGAAACAAAAACAAGACTTTTGGAGCATATTAGTGTGATGCTTGGAGGACGGGCGGCAGAAAATTTGGTCTTTTCGGAAATGACCACTGGCGCATCCGATGATATTGCAAAAGCAACAGAAGTTGCAAGAACAATGGTGGTTGAATACGGAATGAGCGAGCTTGGACCCATTAACTTGGATGGAGAAAGAAAAAGGTATTTTGAGCAATCAACAGTGTCTGAGGAAATGGCAGCAAAGATTGACGAGCAGGTCAAAAGAATAACAGATGCTGCTTATAAGAGAGCAATTTTGGTACTTAGAAAATTAAGAACGAAGTTGGATCTTTTGGCCCACGAGCTTCTAAAAAAGGAAACAATAGAGTCGGTAGAGTTTGAGAGATTAATGGGTCCCAAGAAGATTGTCGGGAAAGAGTTTGCATTTGTTACAGCAAAAGCCTAAAGATTCTCTCTTGACAAGAATCTACTTCTCCTGAAATACTATAGACAGTGAATAACTCAGCACTGTCTAATCAAAATCCCGCTCCTGCGACTGTTTCTCAATCGCAACCACCTCCGCTACCGAATCAGTCAATGGCAAAGCCTTCATCTACTACCATGTGGGATGCATTTGAGCACATACTAATGTTTATCAGTCTTTATGTTCTAGCAACTTCCATTGCACTAACCTTGTACTTTTTTATAGACAAATGGTTTCCGGGGGTGACTACTGAAAGTTACTATCGGAGCTCTAGCTCGAATGATCTTAATTTGAATTTACTGCGAGGGTATCTAGCAGCATTGATTGTTTCGTTTCCTTTATTTGCTTTCTTTTTTCTCCATATTACAAAAAGAACAATGCTTAATCCAACTATAAGAAGTATTAAATCGAGAAAAATCCTAATTTATATAACACTTGTCGTAGCATTTATAATTATGCTTTATAACATAATATCTACAGTTTACAACTTGCTAAGCGGAAATATAACTTTCAACTTTGTCCTTCATCTTCTTATAACACTTTCTGTAACTGGAATAGTTTTTGTGTATTACCTTTATCAGGTAAGAGAGGATAGAAAAATTAATGTTTAAATATTATATTTCTATAGTGCTATTGGGAATTTTTGTACTTGCTCTAATTATAGAAGGAATTATAATTGCGGGAAGCCCGATTTCTCAAAAAGACATTAAGCTGGATAATAATAGATTACAAGCGTTCAACAATATCAAATACCAGATTGAAAATTACTACAGAGCTAATCACAAGATGCCTAATTTGCTGAGTGATTTATCACTCAACATCAATATTCAAGATCCCGAAACAAAGACAAATTTTGATTATAAAATAATTCCACCTTATAGTTATCAGCTTTGTACAACATTTTCTACAGATAATTCTAAAACCGCGGCTAATTATAATAATTATGGGTCGGATTCAGCAATGTATAAGATCCACAAAAAGGGTCATGACTGTATGACATTTAAACTTTCGGATTATGTTATAAACTCAGCTAGGACTCCTAGTCAAAAAATAAATAATACTCTGTCTGTTCTTAATGTAAATTCTTCTCCTTCAGGTATCCCTATGGACTCCGAAGGTTTTGGAAGTTATTTTGCATATGGAAAGTTTTACGTTGGAACGACAAATTACACAAAAACAAATAACAACACAATTAACACAAGGATTATCGCTCCGAAGTCTGCCTTAGTTGGTGGTAATAGATATACCTTTAGTTCTTGGTCGGGGGAATGTGATAATGACACCTCTGATGGTCAAAATTTTTGCGATGTGATAGTTAACGGTAGCACGGGTACAATAAACGCAACTTACGTTATTTCTTCACCGAGCTCTTTTCAAAAACAGTAGCTAATGATTGACAATCCTCAAGTTTTTCTGAAATACTCAAGTTAGTGGCGAAGAATCACAAATTTTCAAAAAGTGAAGCGATAAAGTTCGGCCTTAACTTTTTTAAAGCAAATATTGGCACTTTTGTAAAACTTGGACTTACTTATCTTTTAATATCTTATGTGTTAGGTGTAATCAGCGGTTTTTTCACGAGCCCAGCATTTGTATTAGGTTTAATTGCTACTTTATTCAAGCACCCAGTAATAAATATTTGGATAGTTATTGCAGGTGCATTCATCTCAATACTTTCACAAATTATCGTACTACTTGTAGAAATTGTTGTCCAGATAGGGCTCACTAAGATTACTCTTGAACTTTACGATGGCAAACCTTTAAACATTTCAAAATTTTACTCTCTCTATCCTCTTGCGCCCAGATATTTAGGCGCCACTATTATTTATATATTGATAACCATGGTTGGATTTATCCTTTTTATAATCCCTGGAATAATTTGGGCAATTAAATTCGGTTTTTACAGCTATTTGATAGTTGATAAGAATGCAGGACTAATGGATTCGCTTAAGAAAAGTTCTTTATTAACGCAAGGAGTAAAAATGAATTTATTTATTTTTGGACTTCTTTTGATTCTTTTTAATATTGCCGGCGTACTTGCCTTAGGCATCGGACTTTTGGTTACTATCCCTACCACATTAATGGCATCGGTTTACGTCTATCGAAAACTCCTCTCCCAAACCCTATCCGTAGCTTAGTTTGATGATATAATATCCATAAATGGAAAAGTTTGTTCTAATTGATGGGAATGCGATTGTTCATCGGGCATATCATGTAATGCCGCCATTAACGCGCTCAGATGGTACTCCAACCGGCGCTGTCCAGGGATTTTTTTCCATGATTCTTAAAATAATTCAGGAACTTAAGCCAGCTCATATCGCCATTGCTTTTGACAGTCCAAGCCCAAATTTTAGAAAAGAACTTTTTAAAGAATACCAATCCCAGAGACCTGCAATGGAAAGCGATCTTTCGCCGCAATTCGGAATAATCCAAGGGATTTTGAAGAATGCAAGAATACCTGTTTATGCTGTTGATGGACTTGAAGCAGACGATATTATAGGTACAATTTCGGAGAAAGCCAAAGAAACCGGGCATCTGGTTTATATTTTAACTGGAGATAGAGACATGCTTCAGCTTGTCAATCATAAAACAAAAGTTTTAGCTCCAGTTAAGGGAATTTCTGAAATGGTGCTTTTCGATGAAGGAAAAGTCAGAGAAAAATATGGCATAACCCCCGAACAATTCGTAGAGCTTAAGGCTTTGATGGGTGATAATTCTGATAATTACCCCGGTGTTTCAGGAATAGGGCCCAAGACAGCTGCAGATTTAATCAAGGAATATGGATCCGTTGACAATATTTACAAAAATATCTCAAAAATAAAATCTAAAAACCCAAAACTGGCTGAAAAACTTGAGGAAGGAAAAAGTAACGCAAAGCTTGCCCATCAGCTGGCAACGATTTTAACAGATGCACCATTTGCCTATGATTTTTCAGACTGCGATATGAAAAATTTAGATATAGAAGGATTCAAAAAAGCCCTTGAGGCTTATGATTTTAAAACACTCCCAAAACGGCTTGATGGAGTTTTTAAAAAGAGCGGAAAAATAGATAAAATTTCGAAAACGCAGATGAAATTAATATGACCCCACACAATCTTACCGTTTGCCTTCAAGTTCTATTCGAACACGGCTCACGGAGCGATTTGGCGGGGCAAGAGGTTGCAGTGTGAAAATAGCTATAGTACACGACTATATAAAGGAATACGGGGGAGCGGAGAGGGTTTTGGAAGCTCTTCATGAAATTTTTCCTGATGCGCCGGTCTATACCACAGTTTTTTTACCTGAATTTCTTGGGCCTCACGAAAACAGATTTAAAAACTTTAAAATAAAGACTTCGTTTCTTCAATATTTACCATTTAAGGAAAAACTAATAAGTCCGATTCGTGTAATCGCGCCATTGGTCTTTAAATCTTTCAATTTCTCGGGCTTTGACGTTGTTATTGTTTCTGCAACAGGAGCCTATTCTCCAAATGGAAAATGGAAAATGGACAATGGAAAATTTCCAATCCATATATGTTACTGCCATACTCCTCCAAGATATCTTTATGGTTTTGCAACAGCCAGGGAGTGGAAGAATAATTTAATTTTCCGAGTTTTTGGAGAGCTTGCAAATCATTTTTTAAGGTTAGTTGATTATAAAAGCTCCCAAAATGTAGATTACTTTATTGCAAATTCAAAAAATGTTGCAGGGAGGATCAAGAAGTTTTATAGAAGAGATGCTGTTGTAATTTACCCGCCGGTTGACACTAATTCAAAATTCAAAATTCAAAATTCAAAATTGAAAGTCAAAAGTCAAAAGGATGGATATTTTCTGGCGGGGGGAAGGATAGCACGGCCAAAAAACATTGAGCTGATAATCAAAACTTTTGAAAAACTTAAACTTCCTCTTAAAATCTTCGGGCGAAGTTTTGGAGGCCTCGATATCGAAAGCGAATCACGAATCACGAATAACGAATCACGAATCGAATATCTTGGAGAAGTAAGCGATGAAGATAAGTACGAGCTTATGAGAAATGCTACGGCATTTATTTTTGCTTCAGTTGATGAGGATTTCGGCATTACTCCGGTTGAGGCAATGAGCGTTGGAACACCGGTTATCGCGTATCGATCGGGTGGAGTAGTAGAATCGGTGGTTGACCCTTCGACACGCTCAGGGCAAGCGGTGACGGGAATATTTTTTGAAGAATTATCGCTCGAGAGCTTGAGTAAAGCAATCAAACAATTTAACAATCTAACAATCAATCCGCAGGATTGCATTTCCCAAGCCCAAAAATTCTCAAAAGAGAGGTTTAAGAGAGAAATAAAAGAGTTTGTGGGGAAAATATATGCCTGAGTTACCAGAGGTTGAGACAATTAAATTAGGGCTTCAAAAATATCTCATTGGACATCGGATTGAAGGGGTTGATGTTAGGCTTCCCAAAATTGTTCAGGGGAATGTCAAAGATATTGAGGGCGGTAAGGTTATCGCCGTCAGACGATTTGGAAAAGGGCTGGTCATTGATCTTGATAACGATTACTCAATCGCAATTCACATAAAACTCACAGGACAACTCATCTATAGAGGACCAAATCTTAGACAAAAAGTAAAACTGTCCAAAAAAGTCGGGGGAAGCTTACCTAATAAGTGGACTCACGTGATATTCAAACTCAAAAGTCAACCCGTTCGACAAGCTCAGGACAAGAAGACAAAAGTTAAAAGTGCAACTCAAAACTCAAAAGCTACAGATGCTTATCTTTATTACAATGATATTCGGCAGTTTGGATGGATTAGAATAGTTGAAAGTTCAAAGTTAAAAGATTTAAGCTTCTTCAGAGACTTGGGGCCAGAGCCTCCAGTCACAATGTCGATAGGGGTTCAACCCCTTACGCTAGAATTGTTTAAAAAAATAGTCAATTCATTAAACACGGCAATAAAACCACTTCTTATGGATCAAAAGAGAATTGGGGGAATTGGAAATATTTATGCAAACGATGCTTTATTTGATGCTGAAATAGATCCAGGAAGAAAAGCAAAAAGCTTAAGTGATGCGGAGATTAAAAAACTTTATAACTCTATTCTTAAGGTTCTCAAAATCGGCCTTAGAGAAGAGGGGGCATCTGAACTTAGTTTTGTAAATGCATTAGGAGAAGAGGGGAGTTATCAGAATCATTTTCTTGTTTATGGAAGGGAAGGTCAGAAATGTAAAAGGTGTAACGGAATTATAAAAAAAATAATCTTGGGTGGCCGCGGAACCTACTTCTGCCCAAACTGCCAAAAATAATTTCCCGGATTTTCAAACTGCTTGTTTTTTGATACCATAGATGTTAACATTAGTGTCTAGTACTGAGCGCAGCCGAAGTGCTAGTTTTTTATGCGTTCGACAGACTCAGCACAAGTGCGTTCGGCGAGCTTACCATAAATGCATTCGATATAAATTATGGGCAATAATCATAAGGAAAAGATTGTAATGTCCGTCGGAGGATCCCTCATTGTTCCAAACGGAGGGATCAACACCGATTTTCTTAAGAAGCTTAATGCTTTTATAAGAAAGCAACTGGCGAAAAATAAAAACCGCCAGTTTTTTTTGGTTGGAGGAGGAGGATCAATAGCAAGACACTACCGTGATGCCGGAGAAATAGTTGTCGGACACGAACTCACCCGCGATGATTTGGACTGGCTTGGGATTCATGCAACAAAACTGAATGCACATCTTGTAAGAACCATCTTCCGTGACATTGCCCACCCCTATATTCTTAAACACTACGAAATTATAAGAAAAGTTACGGAGCCAGTTGTGGTTGCTGCAGGATGGAAGCCGGGCTGGTCTACAGATTATGATGCTATTCTTCTTTGCGAAGATTACAACGTGAGAACTGTAGTGAATTTAACCAATATCGAAAAAGTTTACGATAAAGATCCTAAAAAACATAATGACGCTAAGTCCTTCGATAAGATTTCTTGGTCAAACTTTAGAAAAATAGTAGGAGATGAATGGATCCCTGGAATTAATGCTCCATTTGATCCTGTCGCTTCGAAAAAAGCGCAGGAATTAGGTGTTACAGTTATCGTTATTAAAGGAGACGATTTTGAGAATCTTGAGAATTATTTTAACGGCAAAAAATTCGTCGGAACTGTTATTAAATAAAATATAAAATAGAAAATATAAAAAATACAAATCAAAAATCCTCTTTGCTTTAGAAAATTCAGAGTGTTACAATTTAGCCATGTTTCTCAAGTCCCTCACTCTTGCCAATTTTAGAAACTACGAGAAAGCAGATTTTAAATTCACAAAAGACATAGCAGTGCTTATTGGTCCCAATACTTGCGGGAAAACGAATTTTGTAGAAGGTGTTTTCTATCTTGCAATGGGAAGAAGTTTTAGGGCAGAAAAAGATTTAGATTTGATAAGTTTTGGAAAAAATATTGCCCGAATTAAGGCAGAACTTGCGGAAAAGAAAGAGCTTTTTGTTATTATCTCCAAAGAGGAATTAGATACTCGAGAAACCATCCGCAAAAAATATTTAGTAAATGGAGTCTTGAAAAAACGCTCGGATTTTGCAGGAAATTTGGTTTGCGTGCTTTTTTCTCCCGAGGATTTGGACATTATAATCGGTTCTCCGGTCTTACGAAGAAGATTATTGAACGATCTTTTAGAGCAAGTAGACAGAGACTATAGAAACGCGATCATAGCATATACAAAAGCACTTCGGCAAAGAAACGCACTTTTAGACAGAGTGAAAGAGTCGGGAGTAAGAAATGAGAAACTTTTTGAATACTGGGATAATCTTCTAATACAAAACGGAGCGGTTATTACAAAAAAAAGAGGAGAATTTATTCAGTTTATCAATAACTTCCCAAAAGAAATCTTTGATTTTGTCGCTTTTTATGATAAAAGTATAATCTCAAGCGCAAGACTCATACAATATAAAGACGCGGAAGTTGGAGCAGGGGTAACTTTGGTCGGTCCCCACAGAGATGATATATCTTTTCATATGTATCCTTCGACAGGCTCAGGACAAGCAATAACTCATGATATAAAATCATTCGGGTCAAGAGGGCAACAGAGGCTTACAATTTTACAGCTTAAATTAATTGAGCTCTCATTTATAGAAAAACTTACGGGAGAGCGCCCAATACTTGTTCTTGACGATATCTTTTCAGAACTTGACAGCGATCATATAAGACTTGTCCTTGAGATGATCAAAGATCAACAAACTTTTATTACAACAACTCACAAAGAATTTCTGGATAAAAAAACCATAGAAAACTCTGAAATGATAGAATTGAAAGAAAGAAGTTAAAATGAATAAATTCGATCCTAAGGTTTTTAAAAAATTGTATAGACCGCCGTCTAATTCTCACAAAGGGCAAAATGGAAAACTAATGATTATCGGAGGATCAAAGCTTTTTCACGCCGCATCTCTTTGGTCTTTGAAGGTTGCATCAAGAATAGTAGATATGGTTTTTTATTCATCCATTTCCGAAAACAACCAGATAGTCCAAAAGGCAAAAGAGGAATTTAGAGACGGAATTGTGGTACCAAGAGATAGAATCGATGATTATATAAATGAGGTAGACTGCATTTTAATAGGTCCCGGACTTCCAAGAGAGGAGGGGCAGGAGAAGGGGGATGATGATACAAAAGGCCTTACAGAGAAACTGCTTAAGAAATATCCCAACAAAAAATGGGTTATAGACGGAGGTTCTCTGCAAATGATGGATTTGGAGATTATCCCGCGCAGTTCAATCTTGACTCCCCACAAAGGAGAGTTTGAGGTGCTCAAATTAAAAATTAAAAATGAAAAATTAAAAACGACAATTCAAAATTTAAAATTAGAAGAACAAGTTAAGATTTTTGCCGAAGAGTTCAATTGTATTGTACTTCTGAAGGGAAAAGAAGATATCATTTGCTCCCCCAGTGAATGTTTAATTGTTGAAGGGGGGAATGCTGGTATGACAAAGGGAGGAACAGGAGATGTTTTGGCAGGTCTTGTCGCGGCTTTATATTGTAAAAACCAAGCTTTTCTTTCTGCTTGCGCAGGGTCTTCCATCAACAAAAAGGCAGGAGACAGCCTCTATAAAAAAGTAGGTTATTATTTTAATGCGTCCGATCTAGTCGACGAAATCCCAAAGGCGATGAAAAAATTAATCCTCTGATTGTTTTTGTAGTTTTTGGGCAAGGCGGGAGAGCTGAAGTGTTACAACAACTGCAAGAAAGGTAATTACAATTGCATAGATAAGTAAGGAGATTATTCCTGAATTTTGAGGAAGCCATTTTTTAATGTAATTGCTTACAAGTTCCTGAATAAAATTATTCCATGCTAAAGCTGCTACTAGGCCAAAACCGCTTGTTGATAAGGTTACCATTTGTTTAACAACCTCAATATGCAGTTTTTGCGATTCCTTGCTTTGTTTTTTCTCAGACATCGAATATAATTATATCATGTACGCCCCAAAATTTACCATTACAAACAAAATTCTTAAAAATATCGGGATAATTGAGGCCTCAAGGGAAATAATAGATAAAGCTCCGCTTCTTCCTTATTATGAAAAGCAATTTCAAGATGATGCGCTTATTAGAACAGTCCATTATGGTACTCACATCGAAGGAAACGAACTCAATCTAACTCAGGCAGAGAATGTAATTATGGGAAAAGATGTTGTTGCAAGACAACGCGATATTCAGGAAGTTATAAACTATAGAAAAGTTATCCAATTTATAGGTGATTTGGAAGAAGAATTGAAAGAAAAGACAACAAAAGAAGTCAGTGAAAATATCATCAAAGAACTTCATAAGCTCGCTGTTAAAAAAATATTATCAACCGAAACCATTGGAGAATATCGAAAAAAACAGGTTGTTGTGAAAAATAGTTATACCGGAAAGATTTCCTTTAAGCCTCCACTTTCTGTTGCAATTCCATTTCAGATAAAAGACCTAATTGCATTTATCAATAGCACGAAAGAATCAGATATTCATCCTGTTTTGAAGAGCGGAATTGTTCATTATGAACTTGTAAGAATTCACCCGTTTTTAGACGGAAACGGACGAGTTGCAAGAGCTCTATCAACTTTAATCTTATTCTTGGAAGGTTATGATATAAGAAAATTTTTCTCGCTTGAGGAATACTTCGATAAAGAAGCGCAAAGATATTATGAAGCACTTCAAAGTGTTGAGAAAAATGACGGCGATTTGACAAAGTGGCTTGAATATTTTACAGAAGGTCTTGCGATTGAACTTTCTAAAATAAAAGATAGAGTAGAGAAAATTTCAATCGATGCAAATCTTAGAGCAAAGCTTGGCGGAAGACCAATTATGCTTTCGAACCGCCAGCTTAAGATAGTTGAATATATGCAAAAAGCAGGATTTCTTCAAAACAAAGCATTCGAAAGCCTTTTCCCAATGGTTTCTGAGGACACAATTTTAAATGAGTTGAAAGGCTTACAAAAGGTCGGTATAATCCGAAAACAAGGAGTCACAAAAGCCGCAAAATATGTGATGAAATGAAATTTAGGACTTTGGCAGAGTATTACGAGAAATTGGAGGGGACTTCAAAAAGGTTGGAGCTGATTGATATTCTTTCTGAATTATTTAAAAAAGCAAAGAGTGATGAGATAGGCAAGATTTGCTATTTAATTCAGGGAAGGGTTGCTCCATTTTTTGAACCAATTGAGATTGGGATGGCAGAATCAATGATTGCGCAATCCGTTTCAAGAGCTTTTGATGAAAGCAAAGAGGACGTTTTAAGGCTTTATAGAAAGTTGGGTAATTTTGGACTTGCGGCGCAATCATTGAGTAACAAGAAACAAGCAACAAGGGACAAGTTATCAGTCAAGGAAGTTTTTGATGAGCTTCTAAGAATTGCTAAATTTTCGGGAGAGGGGACTGTAGAAAAAAAAGTTTCAACTCTTTCAGATCTTTTGAAAAAGGTAGATCCTGTAAGCGCAAAACACATAGTAAATATCCCGCTTGATACGCTTCGTTTAGGCATAGGTGATCCGACAATCCTCGATGCTCTTTCTTTATCAAAGAATGGTGATAAAACACTTCGCCCGATTCTTGAGGATGCTTATAATAAAACGAGCGACTTGGGTTTTGTTGCCGAAACATTTTTTAAGAAGGGAATAGGCGGTATTAAAAATGTAAAACTAGTCGTTGGAAAACCTGTGAGACCTGCTCTTGCCGAAAGACTTCCCTCGGCAGATGAGGCAATCAAGCGCTTGGGGAAAAAATTTGCCGCAGAACCAAAATTTGATGGATTTAGAGTGCAAGTCCACATGGATAGAAGACACCTCCGAGGTGTGCCGCAGGCGCAACACCACCTCGGAGGTGGAGGAGAAGGGGTTATTCTGCTTTTTTCAAGAAATCTTGAAAATACAACTCATGCTTTTCCAGACATTGTCGATGGCGTCAAAAAAGAAGTAAAAGCAAAATCTGCGATTTTGGAAGGAGAGGCAATTGCGTATAATCCTGTTACATCGGAATTTTTGCCGTTTCAGGAAACTACAAAAAGAAGAAGAAAATATAAAATTGAGGAGATGGCAAAAAAACTCCCCCTAGTTTTATTTGCCTTTGATCTTTTGTATTTAAACGGAAAAGATATTACCCAAAAACCATACAAAGAAAGACGAGAGCTTTTGGAATTAATAGTTTCAAAAAATGGTGATATTGTTAAAATTGCCGAAGAAAAAATTCTAAAAAGCGCAAAAGAAATAGCGGAGTTTTTCAACGAAGCAATATCAGAAGGACTTGAAGGACTTATGCTTAAAAAACTGGACAGCGCTTATGTTGCAGGAGGGCGAGGTTTTCACTGGATTAAATTTAAAAGAAGTCAGGCAGGATCACTTACGGATACATTAGATTGCGTGCTTTTGGGAGTTTATTCGGGAAAGGGGAAAAGGACAGAGTTTGGCGTGGGAGGGCTTTTGGTCGGCGTTTATGATGAAAAGAAAGATGAGTTTGTATCAATTTCAAGAATTGGAACAGGACTAACGGATGAGGAATTTAGAAAAGTAAATGAAATTTCAAAGCATTTAAGGGTACAACATAAGCCAGCTCGGGTCAATTCCAACATAACCCCTTCCCATTGGGTTGAGCCAAAGGTAGTTTTGGAAATTCAGGCAGATGAGATAACCCGCTCTCCAATTCATACAGCAGGGAGGGATAAAGAAGGTCTGGGATATGCTCTCCGTTTCCCACGCCTTGTAAAATTTAGAGAAGAAGACAAAAGAGCAGAAGACGCAACAACAGTAAATGAAGTCATAAAACTTTACAATCAACAATTTGCCCACCACAAAAAATAGTTGACAAAAAGAAGGCAGAGTGCTATCCTCGCTAGTTATTAGTACAGAGAGAAGGTGAGATAATGCAGCAAGTAGAAAGAAGAATTAGCAAAGAACTCGCAGCAATTGAACCCTCGGATCAGGAAACGTTTAGAGCATTTTTCCTTTACGCTGGACAGGTGAAAGATGAAGAAGGGATAGTTATTGGGATTTTCCCAGCCGCTCTCAAGAGAGTCATCGCTTTGGCAGCAGAGAAAGCACCTTTTCTAGGAAGACTTCTTGATGAGGATGGAGAGCTTACTCCAGAAGCAATAGAAGAGTTCGACAGGCTAAGATTCGTCAATGCAGCAGTCAGTTCAATGAGCAGATTTAGCGTTACTAGTGACCAGGATATAAAAAATACAGAAGCATCAACGGTAAGAACGCTTTTTACACAACGTGGCATTGAAATGCTGAAAGAAGCAACTGAATATGCAGTTATTACCTGGAACGCCAATCGCGTAGTGGTATAATATCTCTGTGACATTCGTCCAACTCATCTTACTTTTCACCTTCTCAATTCTATCCGAATACGGCTCAAAGAGCGATTCTCGTCGGACATCAATTCTATGAATTTTGTTGCAGACTTACATCTTCATTCAAAATACTCCCGTGCGGTTTCACAGCAGATGGTTTTGCCCGAGATGGCAAGGTGGGCAAGCTTAAAAGGACTTGATCTTATAACGGCATCTGACTTTACTCATCCTCTTTGGTTTCGGGAGTTAAAAACCCAATTACAGGAAACATCAGACGGCCTATATTCATTAAAATCCTCCGCCTTCGCTAAAGCTTCGGTGGACAAGCAAAAAAAACCCTTGTTCATGTTGTCAACAGAAATCTCAAGTATCTATAAACAGGGAGAGAAACTTAGGAGAATTCATAATCTGGTTTTTGCGCCAAACATCGAAACAGTTGAGAAAATAAACAAAGAATTTACAAAAAGAACGTTTAATTTAATTGCAGACGGCAGACCGATAATCGGGCTTTCCTCAAGAAATCTTTTAGAACTTCTCCTTTCCATTGATCAGAATATTATTGTAATTCCCTGTCATGTTTGGACACCGCATTTTGGAATGTACGGAAGCGCGTCGGGATTCGATTCTATAGAGGAATGTTTTGGCAATTTAGATAGTTATGTTTATGCAGTAGAAACCGGTTTATCAAGCGACCCGGAGATGAACTGGCAAATAAAGGAGCTTAAGACCCGTTCAATCCTTTCGTTTTCCGATGCGCACTCGGGTGCAAAGATGGGAAGAGAAGCGACCGTTTTTACAATTCAAAATTCAAAACTCAAAATTCAAAATGAAAAGTCAAAAGTCAAAATTACATATAATAATATCACCTCAGCGATTAAAAGAGATCCGAAGTCTTCATTAAGAATCTCTCATACTATTGAGTTTTATCCGGAGGAGGGGAAGTATCATTTCTCAGGACACAGGAATTGCAAAGTAGTTAGAGGACCACAAGAGACAAAAAGAGATGGGAATATCTGTCCTGTTTGCAAAAGACGGCTTACAGAAGGCGTTCTGTATCGCGTTGAGGAGCTTTCAGATCAAGCTCTAGTCGGTAATGTGGAATCAAAAATAAGCCCCAATGGAATAAAATGGTACACCGATACTACAAAGACCCATCCGCCTTTTGTAAAGCTTGTTCCCTTAAATGAGATAATTGCAGAAGCTTTTTCTTCGACCGTCCAAAGTCAAAAGGTTAAGGATGCTTTTGACAATTTGTGCAAGAGTTTTGGCTCTGAGGTTGAAGTTCTTCTTAAAGCTCCGCTTTCTCAAATAGAAAAAATAGGAGGGGCTAAATTATCCGAAGGACTTGATAAAGTAAGAAGGGGAGGTATTGTTGTAGATCCCGGATATGACGGGGAATACGGAAAAGTAAAAATTTGGAATGAAACTCATAATTCAGTCCAAGTCTTAGAGGGAAAGCAAGAGGAGTCTCAATTAGGTCTTCAATTTTAATGTTTAGAAACAGAAGACAAGCGGGAAAATTGTTAGCTCGGAAACTTAAAGAATTTAAGAGAAAAAAAGATGTTATTGTGGTTGGAATAACCCGGGGCGGAGTGGTAGTAGCAGGAGAAATAAGCAGTTTCTTAAAATTGCCTCTTGATATCATAGTTATTAAAAAAATCGGAGCACCGCAAAACCCTGAGCTTGCAATTGGCGCAATAGGGCCAAACGGTGTTGTTTTTTGGGATGAGGGTTTAATTAGAAGACTTAATATAGGTGAAGAATACAAAAATCATTTAAAAGAGATTAAGAACCTTGAGAGAGCCGAGCTTGAACATTTCTTAAGGAGAGGTAAATCCATCGGCAAGCTCAGGACAAGCAAATCAATAAATGTAAAAAATAAAAAGATAATTCTTGTAGATGATGGAGTTGCAACCGGAGCAACTGTTCTTTGCGCAGTAAAGTTTTTTAGAAAAGAGAAAAGCAAGGAGGTTATTCTGGCAATTCCGGTGATAGCAAAAGACACCTCTTTAAGTATTAAGAAATATTTTGATACTGTTGTAACTCTTCAAATAGAAGGAGAGCTTTATGCCATAGGACAATTCTACAGAGAATTTCCCCAAGTGGAAAATAGAGAGGTAATACAGCTGATAAATGGAAAGTCGGAATAATTCATTACAGAATAAGGGCATATGCTATTAATAGTGGGTCTGGGCCCAACTGACCTTGCTGTTCGCCTTCGGGTTCTATTCAAACACGGCTCACAGAGCGGTCTAAGATGGGCCCAATACTATCTATGAAACTAATTATTGGATTGGGGAATCCGTCCTTCGGCAAGCTCAGGATAAAGGAGAAAATATGAAGTTAATCGTAGGGTTAGGCAACCCGGGTATAAAATATGGGCATACACGCCATAATCTGGGTTTTATGGTTTTGGACAGATTTTTAAAAGATTTTTCTCAAGTCCAAAAAACTATTTGGGAGGATAATAAAAAATTAAAATGCGATATGGCAAAAATCGATTGGTCCCTTAGCGATGCTCAGGATAAACACGGAAAAAGAGTAGAAAAAGTAATTTTAGCAAAGCCAAAAACTTATATGAATAACTCAGGACTTGCTGTCAGCCTGGTCGCCAGCTACTGGCAAGTAGCAACTAGTGATATTTGGATTCTCCATGACGACGTAGATTTACCTTTAGGCAGTATGAAGATAAGATTTGGCGGGGCATCTGCTGGGCATAAAGGAGTTATGTCGATTATTAAAAGTCTTAATACAGACAAATTTTGGAGATTTCGATTTGGCATTGGAAATCCCAAAAAAAGTCAAAACTCAAAATTCAAAATTCAAAAAGACGTAGATAACTTCGTACTTAGCATATTTACACAGTCAGAGGCAGGAAAAGCAAGAGAGCTTATAAAGAAGGGAGCAAGAGCTATTGGGGAGGCACTTGAGAATGGTCTTGAAAAAGCAATGAACAGATTCAACACTAAATAGCTTATGAAATCCATTAAAACAATTCTTGAAAATTTTGATCCCCTGGAGGATAAATACATTTCGCGAGAATTTCAATCTTATGGAATTTATCTTGCCGAACAGCTCGATGATTACAAACATCGGGGACTTTACATTAAGCTTGCGAAAACAACCCATAGGTCAATATTAGAAAAAGCGCTTTCTTATGTTTCGGACAGTTCTGCCAAAAATAAAGGAGCGCTTTTTATGTGGAAGTTGCAGGAGCTCAAAGGTCAAAAGTCAAAAGGCAAAAGTCAAAAATAAAATTCAAAAATCAAAAGTTTCTAGAATTTCTACTTTTAACTTGAAATTTTGAGTTTTAACTTCTAACTTTTTAATTAAATTTATGGTTGCTCGTGTTTTTATATCTGGTTTTGTCCAGAATGTCGGATACCGCCAGTTTGTAAAAAGAATTGCTTATGAAACCGGTTTAACCGGATGGGTCAGAAACCTTAGGGACGGCAGAGTAGAAGTTTTATTTTCGGGCTCAAAAAACAAAATCGAAAAGGCAATAGAGCATTTATGGGAAGGTCCATTCTTATCCGAAGTAAAATCCGTTGACATAGAATGGGTAGAAGAAGAAAATTTTGAGGGTTTTGAAATCATTGTATGATATACTAAACTTTATGCTAATTTACATCTTGTTCTTCACTCTTATTGGCAGCGTTTTTTCACTTATTGGAGGAATAGTTCTTCTTTTTAAGGAAAAATTGGCGCTTCGGATTTCTCATCTTTTGTTTTCTTTTGCCGCAGGAACGCTTCTTGGAACCGCGTTTTTTGATCTTTTGCCCGAAGCCGCGTCAAATGCCTCTAAAAATATAAATATATTTTTGTGGGCTCTTATTGGATTTTTGTTTTTTTTCTTAATTGAGCGTTTTATTCACTGGTTTCACCACCATCATGAGCATCCTTCGACAGGCTTAGGACAAGTAAAGCCTACGGTTGCGCTCATAACACTTGGAGATAGTGTCCATAACTTTATTGATGGCGTTGCCATTGCAGCAAGTTTTTTAGTAAATATTCCTCTTGGAATCGTAACTGCTTTGGCTGTCGCGGCTCACGAAATTCCTCAGGAAATAGGCGATTTCTCAATACTTTTACATAAAGGTGTCGATCGAAGGAAAGTTCTTTTACTGAATCTTTTAAGTTCGTTAGTTGCAATTGTTGGCGCTGTTTTAACATTTCTTATGGCAGATTTTGTGACAGGACTTTTACCGGTTTTTCTTTCCGTTACTGCCGGTTTTTTTATTTATATTGCGGCTTCAGATCTTATTCCCGAGATACATGAAGAAAACAGACGGGGACTTGCGGTTTTAGAAACAACCCTCCTTTTTTTAGGAGCTATTGTTATCTGGGTTTTTGTTAGTCTTTTTGGCTAAGTCCATAAACAGGATAGTAAGATTTACTAAATTAAGTAGAGGATTTTATAGAGGTTATTTTACTTTTGAAAGCTCCTGATCAATTAGGGTTTTAAATGCACTGTAGGGTTGTGCACCTACTACAGACTGACCATTGACAAAAGTTGTTGGAGTGCCAGAAACGCCTGCTTTTTGTCCGGCCGAAAGGTCATCTGAGACTTGCTTTGCATATTTATCGGATGAAAGACATGAGGAAAATTGATCGGTATTAAGCCCCATGTCTTTTGCAAAACCAATTAGCTTATCTTTGGCAAATGCTCCTGAGTTTTCGGGCCCCTGATGGTTGTAGAGATAATCGTGATATTCCCAGAATTTTCCTTGTTCGTTGGCACATTCACTTGCCTCTGCGGCAAAATTTGATTCCTGTCCCAGAAAAGCGTAGTGCCGGAATGCAAATTTAGCTTTTCCATTGTCAACATAGTCTTTTATTATATTTGGTTTTGCATCCTTGAAGAATGTTTTGCAGAAAGGGCATTGGAAATCCGCAAATTCAATTATTGTTATTTTTGCGTTTTTATTTCCCAGAACAGGCAAATGCCCTTCACCTACATTTACTTTTGCGCCTGGTGCAGGTTGATTTGGAGCATTTGGCGGAGATTCTGGAGTACTGGGTGCAGCAGCTCGAGGACTAGTTATATTTTTTTCTGTTTGAGCTAATTTAGTAGTTAGTGCACCCAACAAGAATGATGCAACAAGAAGAAGGACTATGAGAATTGGTGTATAAGATTTTGAATCTTCGAAAAATTTTTTTAAATTATAATCAATTTGAATTTTGGGTAGGGTTTTTGTCGGTTCCTCTTTTTCCGAAGTTTCCTTTTTTGCAGCTCTAGGCATTAAACAATTGTATAAAAGTGGACAAAGTTTTGTCAAGCACTAGATCCGAGCCTGAATAAGCTAAATATTCCCATGCTCCCTATGGTTTTAGGATATGAAATATTTATTGCTTTTCTTGTCTGCCTCAAACCCCTTTTAATTTTAAAGCACTCCTTAAGATCTTTAAGAGACAAGGGAGTCGGCCAGGAGCTTAAAAATGGTTCAAAATAAATGTCTTTCACTTTTCACCTCCTTTATAAAATTAATCTTAAAATAAAAAACAGGATAAAAATCACAGAAATAAAAGAAACAAACATGTTTAGAATTAACAATTTTTCAAGCGGCTGGGGCAGAACGATTATAAGTTCATTCTTAGCCCTTTTTGCATAAAGAGCAAATAATAAGTTATAAATTCCCACTAAAGCTGAAATAATCAGCATTACAATATAAAAAGTAATATTAAAAATAACCACTTAAGTCACCCCCAAAGAATGTCTTGGAAATATCTGCTCTGTTATTCTAAAGCGATGTTTTTCATCTTTCGATTTGTACCAAAGCGGAGCGTCCATCATATCTGTTTTTTCTATATCTAAAATATCAGACATTAAAAAACCTGTCTCTTTTGGGTTTTTTATGTTCATCAATCTAAATTCCTCCTGATGTGTCGGTCTGTCAAAGGTAATAATTACATTTCCCATATCCAACAGCTGATTTATTATCCCTGTTTTTTCTATATCGATCTCCGTTGATTTTACCTGGTTTAGTATTACATTGTTGATATAATTTGAAAATAAAGGCTTATAACAAACTTCAAGTATCCTATTCGTTGTCAAGATATAAAAGTGGCAATGCCAGTCAACGATTATTTTCGCAATTATACTTGAAGTCATTAGAAATACCACAGGTATAGATGACATAAATAAGCCAACTTGTGAAATTTTTAATACAAATAGGTAGTAAAGAATTAAAGTAACAATGACTGCAGCTGCAATCGAAAAAAACACCGGGATTATAATAATAAACCAGTGTTGCCTTTTTCTAAGAAGTATTCTTTCTCTTGTGTTAAAGGGAGGACCGTCTCCAATTTTTTTTATGATCTGATGATCTTTTAGCATAAGTCCTCCTTATGATCGATTTGATTATTGTCTGTTACATATAGCTTTCACCAAAGCGAACCTACCATAAATTTATATAAACTTCAGTAATTAAAATTACTATAAAATTGTTAGATTGCTAACATTTTCGCCTTGTGATATACTCTTGTCGTTAAGGAGTGGTGTTTAATTGACTCCACAACAAAAGCTAAATCGATTTTTCTCTCAATATAGACTGCTTCGGTATAAAAAGGGAGAGACTTTTCTTCGTGCCGGAGATACTCCTGCGGGAGTATATTTTTTAAAAAAGGGATATGTCCGCTTATTTTCTATCTCTTCAAATGGCAAAGAATTAACACTTGTTATTTATAAACCGGGAGAATTTTTTCCAATTGTATTTACATTTACAGCAAAACCAAGTGCTTACTATTTCGAAACCTTAAGTGAGGTAGAGATGATTAGAGCCCCAAGAGAAAAATTCACCCCTTTTATAAAAGAAAATCCAGATGTCTTTGATGAAGTGAATCTCCGTATTATTGAGAGATTTCAAATTGCTTTGCGGAGAATGGAATATTTAACTTTTGGAAATGCAAATTCACGGCTGGCGTCAATACTCTTAATATGTGCAAGATACTTTGGAATTAGAAAGAATCATAAAGAAATCAAAATACCAATCCCCTTTACTCATAAGGATATTGCAAATCTTGTTGGATTGGCAAGAGAAACAGTAAGTATTGAACTTAAGAAATTCTTAGACAAAAAGATTGTATTTTATAAGGGAAGACGGCTTGTTATAAAAAATAGGGAAGCTTTAAGAAGAGAAGCAAGCAAACTTTAAAACTGCCCATCTTTAATGGGAAAAGAAATAGAACCTCAAGGAGAATGGCAGGCAAACTTAGAGAGGGCAAGGGAAATATTATCTGAAATAAGGGAAACTTTAATTTTATCCTGGCTTAAGATTCATTTAACAGATGATAAAAAAGAAAGAATAATTTGGGGTGAACGCTGGGGAGAAGCTGTAAAAGAAGAGGTTGCACTTACCGGAGATGTTATTGCACCGGCAAAAATTGAATTAGGATTGCCAATAGCGAATAGAAATCAAGAAAGAAGGATAAAAAGAAGAGCTGGAAAAATTTCGAAGATGTGTGGCAAAACACCTGAGGAAGGAATTGAAATTGCCAGACGCCACATAAGAGTTACCAAAAAAATCCAGCATCGCTTGGGGGTTGACGGGTCCTAGACTTTTTCTGATAAATTATATATTCTTATTATTGGAGGTGAAAACTTATGATGGGTTACTGGGGAGGAGGAAGCATGATGAATTGGGGAGGATTAGGTTGGCTTTCGGGAATAGGATTTATTTTTTGGCTAGTCATTCTTGTAGATCTTATGCTCTTAGGTTTTTGGCTTTGGAAACAAATAAACAAAAAATAGATCAAAAAGGAGGTGAGTAAATGGATAAAAGATTAGAGTGGGTACTACGAGTAGCAGTCGCGGGAGAATTTTTAGGACATGGAATGCTTGCCTTGGAAGGCAAAAAGCAGTGGGTCGGTTGGATAAGTCAATTAACAACAGCAGATACGGGTTTGGCAACTCAGCTCCTTTTTCTAATTGGACTCTCGGACTTATTTGTTGCTCTTTTTGTACTTATAAGGCCAATTAAAATCGTTCTGCTTTGGGCAACATTTTGGGGTTTCTGGACCGCCATACTCCGGCCGATTGTAGGAGAGCCAATCTGGGATTTTATCGAGCGATTTGCAAACATCGGTGCGCCGCTTGCGCTCTTATTTATCGTAGGATTACCAAAAAAAGCAAAGGAACTCATCTCGTAAAAGATTATATATTGAAATTGGTACTTATAACACTTAATGTAAGGGGGGTGATAATATGGATAAAAATGAAGTAGCAGTGACGCATATACCAGAACCGAAATTATCCCGTCTTCTTTTTGCAGACACACGTTTTTCATTAGTCTGGCTCGCTATAAGGCTTTATGTTGGTTGGATATGGCTTCAAGCGGGGATTGAGAAAGTACAAAGTCCTGTCTGGACCGGTACAAAGTCAGGAGTTGCTCTTACGGGTTTTGTGACAGGGGCCCTGCAGAAAACTTTAGGTCTTCATCCAGATGTCCAGGGGTGGTATGCTACCTTTCTTAAGGATTTTGTTCTTCCCAACAGTTCCTTATTTTCCTATCTCGTTGCATATGGCGAAGTTTTAGTTGGAATAGCACTTATATTAGGTTTCCTTACAGGAATTGCAGCCTTTTTCGGTGGTTTTATGAACATGAGCTTTCTTTTGGCTGGGACTGTCAGCACTAATCCAATACTATTTCTACTTGAGTTATTATTGATTTTAGCTTGGAGAGTAGCTGGTTGGTGGGGAATTGATAGATTTATTCTACCTCTATTGGGAGGACACCCTAAAAAGAAGAAATAAGAACAATAAAGGCTTTAGTTTAAAGTACAGCGAGGTGGAAAGACCCCAACTCCGAGTCGATGGGTTTAAGATTTTGTTAGTCCTTTCAGTTCGAGCTTCAGTCTGTAGTATTTATTTTGTAAATATTGAAATTATTTTTTGAATCCAATTCTGTTTAGTCTCTACTTTTGGTTGGCTTACTGGGACTTTGTTTACTTTTTGTATAACCTCCTGCTTTGGTATATTAATTTTAGGCTGATTTTTACTCACAGGAGATTGTTTTTTTCCACTAATATTATTTTTAATATTACCTATAGCTCTTGTGACATTATATACTATTGTATTGACGATCCTGGGAAGAGGTGCGGGATAATATTTTCTAGATGCAGTCCCAATATAAAGCGCTTTGCTCCATGCACCGGAAGCACATCCGTTGCCGCCTCTGACTTTGAAAACAAAACCTCTGTTTGGTAATTTATTGACAACAGCCGTTTGAACACCATTTCCACTACCTGAAGTTTCAAAGCCATGCATAAAATTATTTTCAGAGGGACCGTAGATTATAAAATATTTATTCACCGGATTACCGGCAGGGGAATAATATAGCGTAGCGGAGCTTTTAGCTCGTGTTATTTGGAAAAGATTTGGGGCAGAAGTAGGACTTGCGTCTCCACAACCTCCTCCACCCCCAGAAGATCCTCCCCCTGAAGAAGAACTAGATCCTGAGGAAGTAGGAGTAGGCGTAGGGGTAGAAGTAACACTATATAATCCTGAACCATAAGTTCCGCTGCCGTAAGTGCTGCCAAATGCAGAAGAGGGATAAAAAACAATGACGATGACCGCAAGGATAAAGAATAAAATAAATCTCATGCTCATACTAAATATTTTACATAGCCTGGCAACAGTAATAATTTCCTTGACAATTATAGTATATATATATATATATTAAATAAAGAAAGGAGGCTTAAGATGTTTGGACTTGGCTTTCAGGAGTTATTAGTTATTTTGGCAATAATCCTCGTATTATTCGGCGGTAAGAAGATTCCGGAGCTTACCCGAAGTATAGGGCGTGCGATAAAAGAAATTCGTCATGGATTTACCGACGATAGTCCATCCGGTCCTGAAAAGGATAAAGATAGCAAAGGATAAACATTGTTCATGAATTCAAGGAGAACTTTCGGAGAGCATCTATCTGAGATACGAGAAAAACTCCTTTTCTCATTTGGCATATTTTTACTGGGAAGTTTTATCGGGTATATATTTTATAATCAGATACTTAATTTTCTTATAACTCCATTACATTCCCCGCTTTATTACTCATCTCCGGCCGGGGGTTTTGATTTTGCCATCAAAGTCTGTATTTTTTTCGGAATAGCTTTCTCCTTACCGGTATTTACCTATAATTTCCTTAGATTTATTGAACCGGCTATATTAGAAAAATCGAGATTCTTTATTTTTCGCTTTCTCATAGCATCTCTTCTTTTAATGACATTGGGTATTGGTTTCGCGTATTTCGTTGGACTGCCGGCGGCTTTACATTTCTTAGGTAAGTTCAGCTCTAGTGAAATAAAATCACTGATCTTAACCAATGAATATCTGAATTTTGTCATAAGGTATCTTGTGGGATTTGGAGTATTCTTTCAGCTTCCTCTTATCCTTCTTCTTATTAACCGCATTTCCCGTCTTCATCCTCACCGCTTAATGAAATTACAAAAACTGGTAATAATTGGTAGTTTTTCTATCGCCGCGATAATTACTCCAACTCCGGATTTTCTAAATCAAACCATTATGGCAGTGCCTATAGTTCTCATTTATCAGCTTTCAATTCTTCTGGTATGGTATGCCAATCGTGATATCTCAAGAGTCATGCGCCGGTTTGACAATTTAATTCCCAATAGACTCGGAATAATTCTGGAAAATAGAGATGCGTATACTTGGAGGAAAATAAGCTAAGACTGCCATGTTAATAAAAGAACAATTTGACAATCTTCTCAAAAAAGAGATGGACAGGAAGGAATTTCTCATCTATCTCCTCTTTATATTTATCGGATTAACCGGCCTGCCTTCAATTCTTAAAAAAATTCTCCATCCTACTGAAGAAAACACAATACCAAATTCTGTTAAACAGGGTTTTGGACAAGGTCCCTATGGAGGGAAAAGAAAGGAGGGTATTGAATAATGGCACAATTACCTACAGTCGGAGGAGATGACGGTACATGGGGCACTATCCTCAATGCTTTTCTCTCAATATCCCACAATAGTGATGGCACGATGAAGGTTCCTGCTGCTACTATCTTCGTAGCAGCCAGTGATGCCAGTGCGAATGTGAGAGCGGTTACCCCTTCTGCATATCTTTGCGACGGCACAGCTGATGAGGTGCAGATTCAAGCTGCCATCGATGCTTTGACCGTGAGTGACTCAGAGTCAACACCCAATGGAGGCACGGTGCAGTTGTCGGACGGCACCTTCGTACTGTCGTCTACTGTCAATATCAATAGGTGGGGAGTCCGGCTAGTTGGGCAGGGCGAGGAGGCGACGTACCTTCGGATCGCAAGCGGTGGGCCGGTGATAAAGATTGGGGATGGCTCGACGGCCAACAACGGCAAGAACCAAGTACTCGCCAACATGAAGATAGCGGGCAACTCAAGCAACATCGCCATCACCATCGATAAGGTGCAGAGGCTTGCCATCGAGCACGTCGTTTGCCGCGGCACCGGCACCGGCATCTCGATGTCGGATTTCCAGTGGGTGTCGTTCAAGAACCTCGCCTTCCGGAATATCAAGGACATCGCCATTGACATACTCTCGGACACTGGCTCAGAGGGCCACTTCAGTATTACTGACGTGGACATTGCGATGCACGGAACCCTCCTGAACAACACGGCCAACGGCATCAAGATCAACATCTCGGGCAGTGGAAACCCCATCTATGAACTGGCGCTCCGGCGTGTCCACATCATCAATGACGACGCGACCGCCACGGGGTTTATTCATCTCGATCTGCCGAGCACCAGTCAGGCCGTGCGCGGGATGCAACTTGACTCCTGTACCTTCGAGACTTTGGCCGGAGCCACTACGGACTCTATTGGCATCCGTTCGAATGGCGCCAACACGATGCTGTTTAACTGCTGTGCCTGGTTCGGCGGCAGCGCAATGGCGACTGGTTTCTCGATGCCGAACAACAACGGTGAATACACTTTCATGGTGTGCGATATGCGGACGTTCAAGGTCACGACTGGCGTCGGGATCAACGCCGGGACAAGCACAAACAACGTGTTTCTGCACCGTTTCTCGACGGCGGATGTCGCAACACCAACGAGCGGTACGGTGAAGAATTTTAGTGTGGCTTAAGCAGCCATGTTCGTGTTGCAGGCTGAGGTAGTGTAGAAATAAAGATACAGGCGGTAAACAATATTGGGTCTCAGCAGAAGGCGCAAGCTCTTCACCATTACCATTGACAGTTCCTACGCCAGCGATATCAGTTTCGACTGGAGGGCCTGATACAAATCACTTGGTTGATGTTTTGCTATTCCGTTATATAACACGATAGCAAGTGTTAGTTGCATCATTTTTGGCAATAAGGTGGGTCTTAGATGGTTTAAGAATGGATCAGCTTCTGCTTTTAAAGAAACATTATAGATGACACATGTTATTTAAAAAAGTTTTTTCTTTAACCCTCTTTCTTTTAGTCTTCACTTCATTTACTCCAACCACGGTTTTAGCCAGAACTTATGGTGAGGGTCTTTATGGAAGGGACAAGTATCAAGAGCCGACTACGACAAGTACATCAGGCGATGGAGACAAAATCGCGCCGGTTGCCACTCTCAAAATTATCTGCAGAAAAAAAATTAAGCTTTAAGGTAACAAAATAATTAGAGAATTCAACCCTGAGTCGATGGGTTTAAGATTTTGTTACTCCCTTCAGGACTTCCTTTTTTAAGCCACTGGGATATTTTAATGGGATTTAGGTGGTTGACAAATGATAAACTATATGGTAAATTTTACGAAGACCCAGGGAGGGAGGGTCAAGCTAAAATGAATAACGGAAAACAAGCAGTAATTAAAAGATTAAAAACTACCCGGGGACATTTAAGGCGGGTAATAAAAATGGTTGAAGAGGGGAAATATTGTATTGATATTTTGCAACAGTCTTTGGCAGTTCAAAATGCCCTCAAACGGATAGATGAAGAGGTTCTAGCCGCTCACCTATCCTCATGTGTTAGAAGAGCATTAAGCGATGAGGAAAAAGACAAACAGCTAAAGGAGATCCTCGAAGTGTTTAAGAAAGGAAGAGGATAAGACATCATGTTGGATGCATACTATAAATCTTGAAGTAGTTAAAACGACTTTCAGCCCCGAGTTAGGGTCGATAGTTTTGGGATTTGTTAGCGCAGCAGGTCTTACTTGGGTGACAGCGTATGGCACAATTAGCTTGTATAATCGTTGGTCAAAAAAATAAGGAATTAATAAAGATTTAATGATTATGAAAAATATGGAGGATTTTAAACCCGCGGCCAGTTTTTTCTTTTTGACTCCTTTTTATGACTTTTTATGTGAATTAATGGGATTTGGAAGATCGTTTAAGCTAAAAGTCATAGATCTTCTAAGCATTAAGGGTTTTGAAAAAATTTTGGACATTGGATGTGGTACAGGGACTTTGATAATTGAGGTAAAAAAAAGATACCCAAATACTGAGATCCTGGGAATTGATCCGGATGAAGAAATTCTAAAGATTGCAGGAAAAAAATTGAAAAAGAGCAAGGTTTCGGCAAAACTTATAAAGGCTTATGCTCAAGCTTTGCCATTTCCAGATTCAACGTTTGATTTAGCAGTCAGTACTCTTATTTTTCATCACCTAAAAACGGACGTTAAAAAAAAGTCGATAAAAGAGATTTATAGAGTACTCAAAAAGAGAGGAAGATTCCTGCTGATTGATTTTGGACAGCCAAAAACACTTCTTTCTAAAATCCTACTTAAGGTTGGTGCCTTTTTTGAAGGGAAAGAGAATATGGAAGCAAACTTAAAAGGCAAACTACCTTTATTTTTAGAAGGGGCGGGCTTTGAAATAAAAAAAGCAAACCTTTATTTTAGAGGAATCCAATTTTTAGAAGCAAGAAAATAAAATGGAAAATCATAAAAATCATAATTTAAAAGGTTTATATACCTGTCCTATGGATCCGGATGTAATAAAGGATACTCCCGGTAAGTGTCCAAAGTGTGGAATGATATTAATTGAAATAAAAAATAAAAAAGAAAATATAAAAGATGAACGTATGGATCACGAAGAACTAAATCATGACAAACACAATACGCATTCTATGAAAAAACTAGAAGAAATATCATGGTGGGAAAAATTCAAGATGAGTATGACAATGAGTATGGGCATGGAGCATACAGGGCTTGCCGGCAGGGAAATGGCAAGGCTTATGGAAGAAGATATTCGAAACAAATTCTTTTTCGCACTTATCCTGTCGATTCCCATTATTGCTTATTCGCCTTTGGGAGAAAAAGTTTTAGGCATAAATCTTCCGCATCCTATTCCTACTGCATGGATACTTTTTATACTCACAACTCCTGTTTTTTTCTATTCTGGATGGATATTTTTATATTCCAGTTTTAAGGCTTTACAACAGAAAACATTAAATATGGCAGTCTTAATTGCCGTTGGGATAACTGCAGCTTATGCTTTTAGCGTTGTGCTTACAATTTTAGGAAGCAGTGATTCTTATTACGAAGCGGCAGCGCTTCTTATAACTTTTGTTTTGTTTGGGCATTGGATGGAGATGAAATCCCGTCGTGGCACAACCGATGCTTTGCAAGCACTTTTTGATCTTGTCCCGCCGCAAGCAAGAGTTTTAAAAAACGGGAAAGAAATTCTGGTTTCAACTTCGGAAGTCGTAGTTGGAGATATTGTTGTTTTAAAACCCGGTGACAAGGTTCCGGTTGACGGAAAAATAACAGAAGGCGAAACAGCAATAGATGAGTCTTTGGTAACAGGAGAGTCTCTTCCGGTTGCTAAGAAAAAGGGCAACGGAGTGATTGGAGGATCAATTAATACATCAGGTTCAGTTAAATTTAAGGCAACAAAGATTGGGGAAGATACAGCGCTTGCCCAGATTGTAAAGCTTGTTGAAACAGCCCAAAACTCAAAAGCTCCCGGGCAAAAAATTGCAGACAGGTTTGCGCAATATTTGGTGGTTGTTGCAGTTGGTGGTGGTCTTTTGACGTTTGCAATCTGGTTTTTTGTAATAGGACAGCCACTTATGTTTGCTTTAACTTTTGCAATTTCTACTGTGGTTATCGCATGCCCTGATGCATTGGGGCTGGCAACACCAACAGCTGTTGCGGTGGGAACAGGATTAGGCGCAAAACACAACATTCTAATCAAAGACGCGCCCACGCTTGAACAAACGTCAAAAATTCAAGCAATAGTTTTAGATAAAACAGGGACTTTGACTCAAGGAAAACCAGAAATTACCGATGTGATTGCGGCAAAAGGATTTAGCGAAAACGAAATTATTGAACTCGACGCCGCAGCTGAGGCTAAATCTTCCCATCCGTTAAGTCAGGCAATTTTAGAAGAAGCAAAGAAAAGAAAATTAACTATTCCAACTAAAATAGAAGGGTTTAAAAATCTCGCAGGACATGGGGTTGAAGCTAAAGTTTTAGGAAAGCACGTTCTTGTCGGAACAGTAAAGCTTATGAATGACAGAAAAGTGGATATTACGCCTTTACTAAAAGAAATCGACAGGTTGCTTTCGGAAGGAAAAACAATTATGGTCTTGGCAGTTGATGGGAAAATCGCGGGAGTAGCAGCAGCCTTAGATCCAATAAAAGAAAATGCAAAAACTGCAATTCTTAGAATGAAAGAATTAGGACTTGAAGTTGCGATGATTACTGGAGACAACAAAAAAACAGCAGAAACAATTGGAAAAGAATTAAATATAGACAGAGTTTTTGCCGAAGTTTTGCCGGAAGATAAAGCAAAATATGTAAAAAAACTTCAGGACGAGGGAAAATTTGTTGCAATGGTTGGAGACGGAGTAAACGACGCCCCTGCCTTAGCGCAGGCTGATATTGGTATAGCAATAGGAGCAGGAACGGATGTTGCAATAGAGACTGCAAAAGTAGTTCTAATGAAATCCGACCCGGCTGATGTTTTGCGGGCGATAAAACTTTCAAAAGCAACTGTAAGAAAAATGAAACAAAACCTTTTTTGGGCTTCTATTTATAATCTTTTGGCCATCCCAATTGCGGCGGGAGTTTTATATCCGAATTTTCAGATCTCCCTACGGCCTGAAATCTCCGCTCTTTTAATGAGTATTTCTTCAATTATCGTTGCCACAAATGCAGTCCTCTTAAAAAGGACAGAGAAGGATTTAGTTTCGGTTTAAAAGAAAGGAAGACGTGCGAAACTTTCCAGTTGACACGAATATAAGGTTTTGGTAACGTAACAGAGGAGGTGAGTATGGCAGATAAAAATTTTACAGATCAGAATTTTCAGGACGAAGTTATAAAAAGCGATACCCCGGCTCTTGTTGACTTTTGGGCTCCATGGTGCGCTCCTTGCCGAATTGTTTCTCCAATAATAGAGGAGTTGGCAAAAGAATATGAAGGAAAACTAAAGGTTGGAAAAGTAAACGTAGATGAAAATCCAAATAGCGCTTCACGGTTTGGAATAATGAGTATTCCAAGCATTCTAATTTTTAGAAACGGAGAACCGGTTAAAACAATGATCGGCGCACAAAGTAAGGAGAATTATAAAAAAACAATCCAAGAGGTTTTAGGGGGATAATGGCTCGGATGCAAAATTTTCTTGTTCCGCAGTTCGCAATAGTATATAAATACTCCTAAGTTAACTTTCAATAATTAAATTAATTTACAATCAATCTTCTGTGTGTTAAGCTCAAAATGCGAACAGCGAAAATTTTCATCACTCGCCATTTTAATTTAGTACTATGGTTTACGATGTAATTATTATAGGAAGTGGTCCTTCGGCTTTAACAGCTGCAATTTATACAACCCGCGCAAGTCTTAAGACTCTTGTTATCGCAGGTATAAAATGGGGCGGGCAGTTAATGCTTACAACTGCTGTAGATAATTATCCGGGATTTGCGCAAGGAATTCAGGGTCCTGATTTAATGCTTGCTATGAGAAAACAGGCAGAGAGGTTTAGAGCAGAATTTGTAGATGAAGATTTTTCAGAAGGTGATTTCTCTCAAAAACCTTTTAGAATAAGAGCAGGAGAAAAAACTTTCGAGGGGAAATCGGTAATAATCGCAACAGGTGCAGATACAAAATGGCTCAATATTCCTGGCGAAAAAGAAAAAATCGGAAAAGGAGTCTCATCCTGTGCTCCCTGCGATGCATTTTTCTTCAAAAACAAAAAGACAATTGTAGTGGGCGGTGGAGACAGCGCTATGGAAGAGGCATTAGTCCTTGCCAATCTTGCAGATTCCGTAACTGTTGTTCACAGAAGTGAAACTCTTCGGGCAAGTCAGATAATGCAGGACAGAGCCAAAAAAAATCCCAAAATAAAATTTTTGTTTAATACAGAAGTTGTGAAGATTCTTGGGGATGAAAAAGTAACGGGCGTCGAACTTAGGAATAACAAAACAAATGAAGTTTCAAAAATGGATCTGGATGGAGTCTTTGTGGCAATAGGACATGTCCCAAATACAATGAAATTCAAAGGAATTGATTTGGACGAAAAGGGATACATAAAAGTTAAAGATCATACAAGAACAAATATAGAGGGCGTGTTTGTTGCAGGGGATGTTCACGATAGTCATTACAGACAGGCAGTAACCGCCGCCGGATACGGATGTATGGCAGCTTTGGAAACCGAGCACTGGCTCCGCGGCCAGGAATAATATTGAAGTATTGACACTTAATTTGAGCTGTGTTAAGATGGGATTGTGAATGTTTATCACCCTGGCAAAAACTGGGGGATAAGAGGAAAAAGATTATTTATGATAGCAAACAAAAATATTCTAACTCCCCGGTTGGGGCTTTTGTTGTCTTCTTAATCTTTTCCCTCTCACAATAAAATTTTTAATAATCAGAATCAAGCGGATTCTTAGGAGACCGGGCCCGAAGTTTACCTGGCTGAACGCCTCGTTTGCAACGAGGAGGCAAGGGGTTCGATTCCCCTCGGGTCCACCCATTCGACTCGCCTTCGGCAAGCTCAGGCTCGCTCAGGGCAAGCCACACTTTGTTGTTTGGCGCGTAGCGCTTGCTCCGATTAGATCGCGAGCCGCTACACGCTAAATAATAAATGATTGGCTCTTTGACAAGTGAAGAGAAATCCCGCCTCTGGCGGGATAAAAATGTTTTAACCCCGCCTTTGGCGGGGTAAGTTACTCATTAATGCCAATAATGGATGCCTAGGAGGCTTTGGCCGAGGAAGGACGCATACGGCGGCGATACTCGTCG
>Ga0209541_10001208_pt1 | contig 51819 bp, 66 predicted proteins | sample RifCSPlowO2_01_FD_184027 | JGI IMG/M metagenome (GOLD analysis project Ga0209541, IMG submission 184027) | Groundwater microbial communities from Rifle, Colorado - Rifle CSP2_plank lowO2_0.1 (SPAdes) (version 2) | ecosystem: Environmental > Aquatic > Deep subsurface > Groundwater | place... | reverse complement strand
TGACTGATGCGATGGTTGGGGTTTAGAGAGATTTTTTCTTTGATTTAGGTCTATTAAGTAATTCTCCCTCCATTTTTAAAATTGTTAACTCTGTTAATCTTAAATCTAGTTGCGAATGTTTTAATTTGATTTTAGATTGCTCTTCCCAATTTTTTGAATATTTTGCTGCTTGGTAAACATTTAAAATGATTGAAACGGATAATAAAATCGTAAATATCCAATAGGAGATTGCATCTAATTGGTTACTATTTTTCTTTAATGTAAGATAAGCTATTATTACTATAGTTCCTATAGCTAAAAGATAAGAAACAAAATAGTTAGTCACATAAAAATTTTCAGAAATTTTAATCGGACCAATCTCCATGATTATCACTTTTCTATTGCCTAAATTGTTTTAGAAAGACTGATGTCAATCGGAAGGTTCAATTTGATGTCCTTTAGCTCTTTGGAGCGCTCTTTAAATCCAAGTATCCCTATGCTCTTTACCTCTTCTGTTTTTTCATCAATTCTAAGGAAGACGCCGGGATTGACTTCTTCTGCATAGCATTTTGCAGGCTTGCCTACTGCTATCTCCAAGAAATCACCTTCCTCATCATAATAAACTCTCATTGGGCCTTTCATTTTATGCTCTTGACAAAATATGCTGTTATTATAAAGCCATGCCCATTTAAATACTTTACTATCAAAAGCAGGTATTTGGCGGGCGATTCCCTATTCTTGAAATATTGATAGTAATATTTGACATTTTCGTCTATGCTGTGCGTTGTTATTTTTGCAGGATTTTTTATTGCTCCCTCCAGCTCTTTAAGATAGTCTGCCACTTCAGGATGTTCTTGATTTATATGCAACCATCGCTCCCTTGACAAGTGTATTCTTCTTCCGCTTTTGTCTTTTACTTCAAAAATCCAAACCATAATCGTGTAGTGAAGTCGTTATTTTTAAATATTTTTAATAGCTATGAGAAACCTCTCCCCTTTCCTCTTATTCTCCTCAAAATTCCTGTTTGCATATTTGACTAGATTTTTCAAATATTTTTCATCAGCAGCAAAATTCCTGTCAGCGATTATCGCATCAATCCTCTCGCTTCCAATAATTTCAACCATAATCTTATTTTCGCCCAAGCTTATGACTCCCGCCCTTTTGAATATTTTTCTTGAAGCATTAAGAAGCTTTTTTGCAGATTTCAAGTTCCTGCACCTGACGTGCAATATTAAGGGTTCCTGCTTCAGCCAGATTTCGTTTTTTATTTTATTTTTTAAATAATTTTTTATTTCATTGAACTTTATTTTATTGTGCCTGGCAAACAGCCAGTTGCTTTCATTCTTCCTGTTGGATAGCTTTTCCAGCAGAACAATCCTGCCTGAGCAGCTGCTTGTCGTGTAATAGTCTTTTTTGGAATTAATGATATTGATAATTTCTTTTATATCTTCATCTACACAGCCCTTTTTGCTCTTGTCCTTTTTCCTTAGAAAATCCGATTTTTCCTTGCTGAAACAGTCAAACATGGAAAGGGAGTGATTTTTCCATATATTAATTTTTATAATTTTACTGATAAACCATTGCCAAGGCAACGATTATGATCACTACAATTACAAACAGAACAATGAAAAGCGTACTGTCTCTCATTTTAGCTGGTTGATTTTGGTTATATTTAAATTTTTGTATATGTGAACTGGCTGATTTTACGAATAAAATTCCAAAAGCTTTATAAATAATCCAACATTTCCAAAAGGGCTAAAATATTATAAAAATCGACAATAAAAACTAGGAGGATTAAAAATAAAATGGCTAAGGGAAAACCGCACATGAACATAGTATTCGTGGGGCACGTAGACCACGGAAAATCAACCACAGTAGGCAGATTGCTTTATGACACAGGAAATGTTGACGAGCAGGCAATGAGGAAGCTGAAAGACAAGGCAAAAGAGCTTGGAAAAGTGGGCTTTGAATTCGCCTTCATCATGGATAACCTGAAGGAGGAGCAGGAAAGGGGGCTTACAATTGACCTGAGCCACAAGAAGTTCGAAACCCAAAAGTATTACTTCACAATAATTGACGCCCCTGGGCACAAGGATTTTATCAAGAACATGATTACAGGCGCTGCTCAGGCAGATGCCGGCATTCTTGTTGTCTCGGCAAATCCGGGAGATGGCGTGCAGGCTCAGACAAAAGAGCACATTTTCCTGTCAAGGACTCTTGGAGTCAACCAGCTGATTGTCTATGTCAACAAGATGGACATGGCAAAGTACGAGGAGAAAAGGTTCAACGAAGTCAAGGAAGAGGTTTCAAAGCAGCTTAAGCTTGTAGGATACAAGCCTGAGGAGATAAAGTTTGTTGCAGGCGCTTCTTTTCCAGGAGACAATGTCGCAAAAAAATCTGACAAGATGCCATGGTACACGGGCGGAACTTTGCTTGAGGCATTAGACACATTTAAGGAGCCTCAGAAGCCTACACAATTGCCATTAAGGCTGCCAATTCAGGATGTTTACAACATAACAGGAATCGGAGTTGTTCCTGTAGGCAAGGTCGTGACTGGAGTTATGAAGGTAAACGACAAGATTATTGTTGTGCCTGCAAGGGAAGGCAAGGGCATCAGCGGAGAAGTAAAAAGCATAGAGATGCACCACGAGCAGCTTGACGAGGCAGAGCCGGGCGACAACATTGGATTCAACGTCAGGGGCATTGAAAAGAAGGACATAGCAAGAGGAGATGTTCTTGGGCATGTCAATCATGCGCCAACAGTTGCAACAGAGTTCACTGCCCAGATGATTGTACTGAACCATCCAACTGTCATTACAGTTGGCTACACGCCTGTTTTCCACGTTCACACAGCGCAGGTTGCATGCCAAATTACAGAAATTGTGAAGAAGCTTGATCCTGCTACTGGCGCAACAAAGGAAGAAAAGCCTGACTTCATCAAAAATGGTGATGCAGCCATTGTCAAAATCAAGCCTATACAGCCGTTGTGCATTGAAAAGCAAAGCGAGATTCCGCAGATGGCAAGGTTTGCTGTCAGGGATTCAGGCGTCACAGTTGCGGCAGGCATGTGCATCGACTTAGTGAAGAAGTAATTATTTTGCCTTATTTTCCTTTTTTAAGGAATCACGGTAAACTGACAATTACCATGAAGCACTAAGTTGCTGGCGATCAACACCGTAATAAGTGCCATAGAAGATGGCACATTTTTATCGAAAACTTTAAGTTTTCGGAAATGCTCGAAAATCTTTGATTTTCGGCATTGATGAAACTTTTTCGCATCTCGAGAATATTAGATTCTCGATGAACTTCAGAATTTTTAATTCTGAAGTAAAAGTTTCTCGTCGTAAAGGGGCGAAACCGTTTATGCAAAAAGCAAGAATAAAACTGGCAAGCATTGACATCAACAAAATCAATGAGGTATGCAGCTACATAAAAGACATAGCTGACAAAACAGGAGTTAATATGAGGGGGCCCATCCCTTTGCCGACGAAAAGGCTTAAGGTAACGACAAGGAAAAGCCCTGACGGAGAAGGCACGGCAACCTGGGAGCATTACGAGATGAGGGTTCACAAAAGGCTTATTGACCTGGGGCTTGACGAGAGGGCCTTAAGGCTGGTTATGAGGGTGCCGATCCCAGAGGGTTTAAATATTGAGATTGAGATGATTGAGTGATTTCTTGGGTTTATATTATAACAAATTCGGATTTTTAACATTATGAAAATTTAATTCAAACACGGGAGACCCATGCTATTGCTTCGCTTAAATGGGTGCCCCTCAATGACTGCCTCTAAGCAAAGAAGAGCAAGCGGTTTACTTTCAACTGATTTACAGTCAAATGTCGAGAATCAAAGATTCTCGAGCATGATCGAAAATGCGAAGCATTTATCGACAAGTCGCTCTCGTGATTTTATTTTTTATTGGTCATTGAAATTTCTTTTTATTGGACGCGTATCCCAAACCCAAAACCACAAATTATTTAAACACCTTTCCCAAAGGGTATAAAAAATAATAAAAGGTGATGTCTATGATGATGGGATGCAGCAAGTGCATAAAGTTAGGCGGCGCCACTTTTTTAGTTTTTGGCGTAGTGTTCCTTCTGAGGGACTTGGGAATGCTTACCTTCTGGAACATACAATGGTGGACAGCCCTGTTCATAGTTTGGGGCATAGGCTCATTGGGCTCAGCCAATTGCCGTGACTGCAGGGCGATAAGGGAAGGAAAGAAAAAGTAAAAATTGGTTTTTTGTTAAATTTTTATATTCACTGCACTGTCACAGAGCCGTGCATGTTCGAATGCAGCCCGCAGACATACTCGTATTTTCCTGCTTTTGTGAATGTGTGCTGGAATGCAGCCCCTGTCACAAGCTCCCCTGACTTCAAAGTGCCGTCAGAAGTCTCTACAGTATGCGTCGCAGCATCCTCGTTAGTCCATACAACAGTCTCCCCTTTCTTGATGTTGACTTCGGCAGGCGCAAACTTGTAGCCCTTGATCGCAACCGCAACAACCTTGCCGGAGCCCTGCGTTCTCCCTGTTGTCTTGTCTGCCGCCTGCCCGGCTGTTTGCGAGCATGCTATTGTCAAAACCGCCAGAACAGCTAGAACAACAAATAATGACTGCAATTTCTTCATTAAAGCCACCTCAGGGATTACAGCATCATTTAGCCTATTTAAAATTTGTGGAAATGGCATTCCAACAAACATTTATAAAGCAAAAATAAATACAAAGCAATGCCGGGATCGCGTAACCTGGTAAATTGCAAACAATTCAGGAAATCGCGCAAGCCTGGAAGCAACCCATAAAGCTTGTTTCCGAAAGGATGTCTGGGTTCAAAAATAGTGTATCTGCACACAAGGCATAGAGCATAGCTTGTTGCCTGGCTTAACACAGATAGCTGTTTGAAAGTCCCAGTCCCGGCGTATTTTAATTAGAAATGTTTTTATACATTCCAAAATACAAAATTTTATGCTCATTTACTGGTTTTTCCCCATGATTCTGCTTCTGGGTATTGTGACTTCCTATGAAGACATAAAGTTCGGGAAGATAAGGAATAAGTGGGTTGTTTCGGCGATTGTTTATTCAGTTATTGCTTATGCATCTCTTTTCCTGCTTGGGAATGCATATGGCTTAACTATAGATTCAATTTTTCGCATTGCATTTAACGCCATGCTTGCTTTGGCTGTAGGCTTTGCGCTCTGGCATATGGGGCTCTGGAGAGCAGGCGATGCAAAGCTGTTTTTTGCTTTTGTTATGTTAGTGCCGATTCACTCAAAGGGATTCTCCTCATTTTTCACTATTTTAGCGGCGACATTTGTGCCGATTATGACATATTTTTTAGTGCAGATTTTTTTAAAGACTATCTATGGAGAAAAGCTGTCCCACTTTAAAAGAGCCCTTAACCCCAAAAACATGCTTAGGATGGCACTATTTATCTTCGGCATTTCGTGGCTGGCGCAGATTTCCTTAAATTCTTTGGGATTAAGGGGAAACATATTTCTGTTGCTGCTAATAATGTATTTGCTTTACAATTTTGTTGAGAAAGTTTTCAGATTTGATTTTGTTTATATAGCATTAGCTGTATCTTTGGCGCGGATATTATTTGACAAAAGCATCTATACTTTTAGCTTTTTGCCCGGGTTTTTGGCATTGCTGCTGTTATTTTTGATTGTAAGGGTTTTTATCGTATCAATGGGCATGAAATACTTTTCTAACGAAGTGCAGCTCAGCCAGCTAAGGGAAGGCATGATTCCTGCGGAAGTGATATTCAGGCGCAGCGGCAGGTATTTCAAGAGAATGAAAAGCTTTTCAATAATTGGCGAGGCAAAATCAAAGGGCAGATTGCTGTTTAACCCGGATGTGCTGGGCAAAAATGACATTAAAAGGCTCAAATCATTGCAGAAAAGGCTGCCGTTCAGGACTTTAAGGATTCAATCAACAATGCCATTTGCTCCTTTCCTATTTTCAGGTGTTATACTTACTATTATTCTGCATTTTTTAAATATTGTTTAGCAAAATTTATAAAACATGTTGGTATTCCTGTTTTCATGGGAAATTATGAGATAAAAGACGGCAGTATATTTGTTTCTGTAAATCCAAAAGTATACCCTTTGGATGTTATATTTTCAGCAGCTTACATATTTACTGATAAAAATTACATTGTTCTTGACGGCAATCCTGAAGAAGAAGTTATAGTTGAGATAAAGCCAAAGGAAAAAACTGATGAAATGGAAAAAATAGCCATGGAATTCAACAATGAGCTTGTGAATTACGGCTCTTATGCTGTTCAGCTTGCAAGAAACGCGCATTTGAGAGAGCACATACTGCACAGGGTTCTTCAGACAGCAGGCATGCATACTGGGCATCGGCATGCGCAGGAAACAGGAAGCCTTGAAAACTCCAAGCCGTGGAAAAAATGAAAAGAGTTGTTGTGGAAAATAATGCAGTCATTCTGACTTTTAACAAAACTTTTTATCCCGAAGAGATTATCAGGCAATCAATGGCTGATTTTCATGATGTATGCGATTCGGGCTTTGAAGGCGAAAAACTTGTCCTGAAGCCAAAAACTAACGAGATAGACATGCAAAAACTCGGGTATGAGTTTTATAATTACCTGCTGGACCTGATAAAAAGCTAAAATGGCTTTGACCTACTTCAATCTGGAAAAAGAGCATGTTATTAACCATTACAGGTTCAAGCCTTTAAAAGATGGATTCCTGCTGACAAATGACTTTGGGTTCTGGGTTTACCTCAGCAAAGAGGAGTTTGATTTGGTGAGGCATGATAAAATTGAGGAAAATCAGGCTTTGTTTTCCCTATTAAAGGAAAAAGGATTTGTTTTAACCCAGGATAATGCTGATAAACTGGTTGATGACTTCAGGCAGCGCTCAATGCATTTGTTCAGGGGCACCTACCATCACGTCATTTTTCTGGATGATGAAAAATTTGATGAAGGAAATATAAAAAAGATTGTAGATTTTATAGTGCAGAGCCCGTCAAGGGAATTAATTGTGAAATTTAAAGGCAAGCTTCTGGAGAATTTTGAAGTAATAGGCAAATTTGCTGAAGAACTCAAAAAAACAGGCAAATCTGTGCAATTCAGCATTGAGTTGGGATTAGAAAGTATTAGCTATGAGCTTGTTGAATTTTTGATAAGCAATAAATTTGATGTTTGGATTGCATTAGACAATATAAAAATTCCTGAAAATACATTTGAATTGATTAAGCAGCTGCAGAGAAGGCACAGGGTTAATTTTTACCTTGATGTCTCAGATGATATTTTAGGCAAAGAGCAGGAGATTGTGGATTTTTTTGCTGAAAACAATTTCAGGTCTTTTTTTGCAAGAAAGGCAAAAGGCGTAACTAAGGATGATTTTATGGATTTCTGGAAAAAAACAATTGATTACGCATATAACATTAACAAAAAAAACCAAAGGACTGTATTTAATGAGCGCTTTGCCTCCATACTTTTGAACAAAATAACAAATGCTGATGATGTTTTTTACCCGGAGCTTGGCAATTTTTGCACTGGCGCAGTTATAAGCGAACTGGGCTATATATTAAACGGCGATATTTTTGCAAACGAGGAGTCAATCGGGATTGAGCTGTTTAAGATGGGCAATATAAGCCAAAGCTATAACGATGTTGCTTCAGACGAAGAGGCGTTGGCTTTGATAAGCTCTTCAATTAATTCAAGCCCATTTATGGAAATGAATGTTTTCAAGCCCTACATTGGGAATTGCCCTGTGTGCAGCTACATGGAGAACGGCAACATCATTGGAAAATCCACAAGCGAAAGAACGCTTATATTGACTAAGATGTTTGATTATTTATTTGAGAGGATACTGTTTGATAAGGATTTCTTGAAGTTTATTTTGCCTGTGTGAATATTTCCAAATTATGCGCATCTTCCTGTAAAACCGAAAGGTTTAAATACTACATAGGTAATACATTGTATTACATGATAGTAATTGACAGCTCGTCGCTCATACTATTGGCAAAGATTGGCGCTTTGGATATTTTGATAAAAAATATCAAGGAAAGTTTGGTGATTCCGGAGCAAGTCTATGCCGAATGCACGGCAAGAAAAGAGCTGTTTGATGCCCAGATTATAGAAAAACGCATTAAAGAGAAGGCAATAGCGAAAAGGGGCATTTCAAACCAGCCCTTATGCAATAAAATTCAGCAAGACTTCAATTTGGGCAAAGGCGAGGCAGAAGCGATTTGCTTGTGCATAGGGATTAAGTCAGGAATAATAACCGATGATAAAAAGGCTATAAATGCCTGCAGGATATTAAAAATAAGATTTACCACAGTGCCGCGGTTGATAGTGCGCTTTTATGAGAAAAAACTGATGGGAAAAGCAGAATTAAATTTAACCATAAAAAAACTGCAGAAATTCGGAAGATACTCGGATGAAATAATGCAAAAGCTTAAGGAGGAATTAAAATGAGGCGAATGGAAACCGTAATGACAGTAAGGCTGCCAAAGGATGATTTAAAGGTTATTGAGGAAATCTCCATTAAAGGGCGAAAGGATAAGTCCACAACGATAAGGGAGCTTGTGGAGCTCGGCAAAATATACTTTGCCATAATGGAATACAGGGAAAACAGAATCTCTATAGGCAAGGCTGCCGAAATTGCCGGCTTGGCAATATCAGAAATGATGGACTTATTGTCTAAATTGGGAGTAGAAAGCAATTTGGAGCTGTCTGATTACATTGAAAGCCAAAAACTTGCAGAAGATATCCTGTGATAGGCATACAAGCCTTACATCGGCAATTGCCCTGTGTGCAACTATAAAGAGAATGACAGTGCAATACCTAAATATTCAAGCGAGAGGAATTATATTTTGACAGAAATGCTGGATTATTTGTTTGAGGAAGGGTTTCTAGGATGGTTTTGAAACCGAAAGGTTTAAATATAAGTATGTATAATAAAGTATAATAATGTATAAATTTATATTAGACTCTGATGCCTTGATTAAATTAACTAAAGCAGGGATGTTAGAAGATGTTTGCAGACATTATAATTGCATTGTAACAACCGAAGTCAAGAATGAGGCTGTAGACGAAGGCAAAAGAAGATTGCACCAAGATGCTTTAAAAATTGAATACTTGATAAATAAGAAATCATTGAAAATCAAAGATCCAAAAACATCAAGAAAAACAAAGGAAAATTTAGGCAAAGGAGAAATGTCAGCAGCGAGTCTTTATTTTGAAGAAAGAAACAGGGTGATAGTGACAGATGATTCAGCTTTCATAAAATATTTGGAAGAAAATAACATAAAATTTTCCATACCTGCAGATTTGGCGCTTTTAATGAAAGTTGAGAACAAAATTGACAGGAAAACTGCATTAATCTATTTAGAAAAAATGAAGGATTTAATTAAAGAAGATGTTTACAGTGATGTTAAAAAAGATATAATGGAGGATTAAAATGGTAGTGGTATACCCAATGAAACTGAAAGATGAAATAATCCCTTTGATAGAGCTGAAAAGCAGGGAAGAGCATACAAACAAGGCTATTGTTTTAAAGCAATTTTTATACAAGGGATTGGAAAGCTATGTAATTGGCTTAGTCAGCAAAGGGAGATTGAGCATAGGAAAGGCTGCAGAAATATTGGACGCAAGCATATACGACATGCATGAGATTGCCAAATCCAAAGGCATAAAATTAAGCGCAAGTGCAGAGCAAAGGCATATAAGCAAAAGAAATTTGGGCTTAAGTTATAGGAAATAACTTTAATTTTCGTATACATTTATTATTTCCTAATAAGCAAATCACAACGAAAAGGTACGAATATTAGTGTGATTTGCTATAAATAAAAGGCTATGCCACTTGCTGAAGCCTTGAATAATAAAAAATTGCCCTGTGTGCAATTATCTGGAATCTTTCAACATTATAGGAAGGCAACCGAGTGAAATGGTAGTTATTTTAATGGAAATGCTTGGCTATCTGTTTGAGGGTGTTTTGTTTGAAAGGCTTGTTTAGCATTAAAATTATCTGCAGCCTTATAACTATTACCCACTTTTATAGCTAAAAATGTAGTTTTAGCAGGGTTAAAATGTATATGTTTGACTACTTATACCCCATAATGCTAACTGCCAATGAAAACATTTATATATTAGTGCTAATTGACAATTAGCATGCTTAACAAAGATATTTTAAGGCAAATAGTGCTTCAGCAGAAAAGTGAAAATTTGGTTATAGGGGAGATTGTAAAGAGAGGCATATCACTTGAGATATTAAATTGGTTTAAGGATAACAGAGTAATAATAATAACAGGAATAAGAAGGAGCGGCAAATCAACAATATTGAAGCAGATGATTAGGGATAAAGCAGATTGCTGCTATGTAAATTTTGAGGATGAGCGATTTATAGATTTCAAGGCGCAGGATTTCGAGCAGTTAAATGAGGTTCTAATTGAGGTTTACGGCAGTCCAAAAATATATTTTTTTGATGAAATACAGAATATTGAAAAGTTTGAAACATTCGTGAGAAGGCTCCAAGACCAGGGCAAGAAATTAGTCATTACTGGCTCAAACGCATCGCTTCTTAGCAAAGAGCTTGGCACAAGGTTGACTGGAAGGTACAAGTCTTTTGAGGTTTACCCATTTTCTTTTGCAGAATACTTAAGCTTTAAGAAAGTCAAATACGAAAAGGAGCATTCTTATATAGCAGAAAAAAAAGTGAGGCTAATAAAATTATTTGATGAATACTCATCCAGTGGCGGCTTTCCAGAATATTTAAAAAATAATGACAAAGAGTATATAAGGACACTCTATGAAAACATCCTGTATAGGGATATTATCGCCAGATATTCAATTAAAAGGCAGAAAGTAATCAAAGAATTAGTTAATATACTTACAATAAATGTTTCTTCCCTATTTACCTACAACTCCCTTAAAAAAACCCTTGGATTAGCTAACTCGATAACTGTAAAAGAGTATATCTCATACCTTAACAATTCTTATCTATTTTTTGAATTGCAAAAATTCGACTTTTCAGTAAGGAAGCAGCTTAATTCACCGAAAAAGATATACCTTATAGATACTGCCTTTAACATGATAGGAGGCTTAAATTTTTCAATGAACAAGGGCAGAATTCTGGAAAACATTGTTTTTATAGAATTAAAAAGAAGAAATAAGGAGGTATATTATTATTCCAATAAGAATGAGTGCGACTTTCTGATTAAGGAAGGAACCAAAATCAAAATGGCATTGCAGGTTTGTTATATTCTGAGCGATGATGATAAGGAAAGGGAAGTTAACGGTTTGTTGGAAGCCATGCATAAATTTAAGGTAAAAGAAAGCCTTATTTTGACGTATGAGCAGGAAAGCGAACTGAAAATTAAAGGCAAAAGAATAAGAGTTTTGCCTGTCTGGAAGTGGCTGCTCTCGCAATAAAAAACATCCAAGCGAAAGAACTGCTGTTTTGACTGAAATGCTTGATTACCTGTTTGAGAAGGTGATTTTTGAGGAGGGGTTTTTGGGTTTTAGCTCTTAAATATCATTTTAAGTAGAAAGTTTTATTAAGGATATATGTTCCTGCATTGCCGGTATATATAATCTAAAAATGGCTAAGAAAAAAACTTTAACATAAAGAGAGATATTGGGCTTGCTTCAAAAGAAACAAGATACCCTAAAAAAATACAGAGTAAATAATATAAGATTATTTGGTTCCTACGCTAAAGGCAGACAGAGGCTTAGCAGCGATATAGATTTTATTGTAGAATTTGCAGAGCCGAGTTTTGACAATTTTATGAACCTTGTAAGTTATTTGGAAAAGCTGTTCGGCAGAAAGATTGATATCTTAACTCCAAAAGGCGTAGAAGGGATAAGGATTAAATCTGTTGCCAAGGATATTAAAAGGGATGTTATCTATGTCTAAAAGGGGAGATTTGGAAAGATTAAGTAAAGAAAGAGCCATTGCATTATATAAAGAAAGAAAACTAAGTTTAAGCGAGGCAGCAAAATTAGCAGATATCAGCATAGGAGAAATGATGGAGCTATTGATTGAAGCTGGCGTTAAATCAGGGATATCAATAGAAGACTTTGAGAAGTCTAGTAAGGTCCGTATAGGACTCTAATGACGAATAAAGAAAATAAGGGAAGGCAGCCGAATGGAAGGGCAATGATTTTGACTGAAATGCTGGATTGTTTGTTTGAGAAGGGGTTTTTGTTTGAAGAGGGTTTTTTTGGGGTTTATTTTGCTGTAAGAATCGAGTAACTTATATATTATTAAAAAATTTCAAATTAATTTTATGGTAAAAAACATTAAAAAGAGGAATTCGGATTATTTTTCTGGCAGGTATTTTAAAAATCAAGTAAAATTATTGCGCTATTCTGTTTACTTTATTGCAGCAATAAGCGTAATTTATTTGCTGCTGAATTTTACCTACTGCAAATCCAGCCTTAAGGCTTACAGCAGCCTTGGAAATTTTCCTGTGATTGATAAGGATAAAATAAGCTTAGGCTATGCCTTGATTTCCCCTCATAAGGATAAAGGCGAGAATGGCGCAATCTATTTGGTTGACTTGTATGGCAAGCCAGTTCATAAATGGCAGACTAAGCATCGCCCTCTTTATTCAATACTCAAGAAAAATGGTAATATTGTAACCACTTTAATAGCCCCTGGGAATGACTCGGATTTTCCTGCTGGGGGAAGGACTGGAATAATTCAGGAATTGGATTGGAACGGTAAAATATTGTGGGAATATAAAAATGACAAGCTTCATCATGATATTGAAATACTTCCTAACGGAAATGTTGCGGCGTTAGTATGGGAGCCTGTGCCAAAAGACATGGCTAAAAAAATCAAGGGAGGCGTTTCAGGCACGGAATTTCAAGGTGATGTCTGGGCAGATGCTATAATAGAAATTAGTAAATCTGGTGATATTGTATGGACTTGGCACGCTTACCAGCATCTGGATACTGAAAATGATGCTCTCGGGCCATTGACTCCCCGCGCAGAATGGACTCATGCAAATTCTTTAAGGTATATTTATGGATATTCTTTCGACGATGAAGATGAGGCTTTCAGCTATGAAGATTCTTATTTGATAAGCTTAAGAGAGATAAACACTGTTGCAATAGTTAAAAAAAGCGATGGCAGCATTGCATGGAGAACTCCAAAATCAATGCTTGCCTATCAGCATGATGCAACTATGCTGCCAAATGGGAATGTACTTGTATTTGATAATAATGTTTTCAGGAAGCCGAGCCCTCGTCCGCTTCAGGGCAGCAGAGTTGTTGAGATTGATCCCCAGAAGAACAAGATTGTATGGAAGTTTGACGGCGGCGAGACTGGTGCGGAGAAAGCCAGATTCAAGGCGGATATAACAAGCGGAGCCCAGAGGCTTCCGAATGGCAACACGCTTATTATTCATGGACCCTTAGGGTATCTTTTTGAAGTAACTCCTGAAAAAGAGCTTGTTTGGGATTTTATCAACCCCTTTGGCTCTGACTCCACACCATGGCCAAATACTGCTATTTTCAAAGCCAGACGCTATGGAGTTAATGAAATAGACTGGCCTGAAAAACTTAATTCTCCATTGCCAACTTTGTCTGTCATGTGCCAATCTATTAAGAGTTATATCTAATAAAATGAAATCTGCTAAAATCAAGATTTTAAAATTCATCGGAATATTTTTTGTAGCAGCTTTAATATTGCTGCTTGTTGCGTACGGAATACTATCTTCTGGCAGGGATGCCAATCAAAATTCAAATGAAAGGGTTGTTGTTTTTGTTCTCGACGCCGGAGACTGGAGGATTATCAACAAAATGGTTTCAGAAGGCAGGCTGAAAAACCTAAATTACTTAATTGAAAATGGCGTTTCGGGAAAGTTGCAAAGTGTTTATCCTTTGTTCACACCTCCAAATATGGCAAGCATGTTTACAGGAAAATTGCCCTCCAAGCATGGCATAAAAAGCCATTTTGATTACAGCAGAGAGGATACAAAAAATCAGCTTTACAGAAATATGAAAGCCAAGCCATTGTGGGAGATATTGAGAAACAAAAACATCACACTAGATTTGGTTGGATTTCAGGAATTTGACTATGCGCCTAGGATAGACGGCACGATTGTCACGGGATTTTATATAATAAAAAAAGTATCTGCATATAATAGTTATTTTTCTGATATCAATGGCGAGATGAAATTTTTAAAGTACATACCGGATTTTTTGCTGGTTTCCAAAAGCAATGGGGGCATTTTGCAAGATTACAGCTTTCTTGAAAATTCTGAAGCAATAATGAAAAAAAGCAATATTTCGCTGAATTTTGATACTGAAATAACGCATAGAATGATACCATTTGTAATTGAAAAATTAAAAAATACTGAGAAGTCCAAGAAAGGCAATGCAGAATTCTCAAAGCTTATAAGCGGGATTGAAACTGTTTTTCATTCAGGCATATCAACCAAATTCCAATTTGAATTGGATATGATGTCAAAAGAGATTGCATTGGACTTATATAAAAGCCACAAATCAAATATCATGTTTGTTTATTTTGCAGGCACTGACATTTTCGCCCATAACTATTATTTTAACGGCTGGCATATGGAAGACAAGAAAAACGAGCAGAGACAAGTGTATGAATACTATCAGATTATTGATGGGTATATAGGCGAGTTCTTAATGGCGGCTGATGAAAACACCGCATTTTTTGTTGTTTCTGACCACGGGGCGCAGAATATGACAATGGCTCAATATCTTTATATAGCGCCCCACATACCGCCCCACACAAAATACGGAATATTCATAGCCCAAGGAAAGCAAATCAAGAAAGGCGCAAAGATAGAGAATGCTTCCATTACCGATATTACGCCAACCCTGCTTTACATCTACAATCAGCCAATGGCAGAGGATTTTGACGGGAAGGTTTTAATGGATATTTTTAAGGATGGCTATAACCAAGGTAAAAAGACAAATTATATTGAAACTTATGAATTAGTTTAGATTACACCAATTTTAACTTAAATTTTTAATTTCTTTTTTGCATCTATAGATATAATAAATATCAATAGTTTTATGACTTATTGTGTTGAATAAAGTGCATTTATCAACTTTCTTCATAAAATCCCTTGCACGAAAGTGCACTAAGGCATAATCATAATTTTCCTGATTAATGTTATCTTTGGTTAACAAAATAAACTCATATCTTTTTTTAGGCGCATAAGATTTCAAAAACTGGAAAGTTTTTACGTTTGAAGCATAATAATCCATGAAGAAGTATCCTATCGAGCTGTTTTCAGGCACATTTGAAACCAGAAAATCAACGGCCTGCGGCATTTTTTGTACGGACAAAAAGGACGCTTTGTTGTAGCCTATATTCTTTTCACCATATTGGTAGCCATCCAACTCGTAATAGGGATGCAATTCCAGTAAAACTTTTGTTTCAGAAAATATAAGCAGAATTACAAAAATCCACAAAACAATGTTACCTGCACGCTTTTCAAAAAATTTTTGAATTAAAAATACAGAATCAACAACAATTAAGTAAATAATGGGCAGAAGGAACATCATATGCCATGTGAGTTTCCATTTTAATAAGCTCAGGGCAGCAAACGGCACAATAAATGACAAAAATAAAAAGCAGGCTCTTTTGTCATTATGTCTAAAAGCCAAGCTGGCTAATCCAAATAGAAATAACAGATTTGCAGGAAAGTGCAATCTTATGTACAATATCTTTACATAATCGTATATGGCTGAATTAGCAAGTTCTGAAGAGTTCCAGGTGGAAAACCAATTAAATGTTTTTGATATGGCAAAAGTTGATAGATGTGTAGGCGAAAAAATAAATGTAAAAATCACAATTAATATTGACATGTTTAAAATTCTGTAGTAGAAATTCAATATGCCCCTTGTTTTAAAAAGCATTATTGCATAGATTACAGACAACACAGCGCTTATGAAATACAAATTCAGTTTTTCTGTTATAAATCTTATATTTATTAAGATATTAAAGGCAAATAGGAATAAAATGCAAATGCCGAATACAGTAACTAATTTTGATGAACTGCCGACTTTATTTTTTTCTATATTTTTATTTTTTAATATAAAATATGAATATGTTAGAATTAAAAAAATGCCAAAGAGTTTAGAAGCTATAGCAATGCCAGTTACTATTGAAGAGACAAATAGCAATTTTTCAGAATTTGAATTTATAGCCTTGAAGAAAAGAAAACTTGCTAAAGTATAAAAAAACACAAAAATGCTGTCCCCAGTAGTCATTGCATATCTTGAAAATGCAATATAATAAACTGATATGGAAAGCAATGTTGCTGCCAATATACCGGCTTTTTCATCTTTTAATTCTTTGCCAAAAAAGTAAATAACAATGATGGTTAACACTGAAAATATTATAGAGATTAGCCTTGAAATGAAAGCCAAATCGGAAATTGTTTCACTTTTTAAAAAATAAAAAAAGAAGGCTGAGAGGTAAAAAGGGAACCTCATCTGCTCAATTTGATATGACTTAAAATCGCTATAGTACTCAAATGGGTTTGGGCTGTTCTTTATCGCTAATGCGATGGGGATGTCAAAATATTCATCACTTAGTAATTCCATATTTCTTACGCTCAAGAACCTTATAAGAAAACCCGTTAGGCACACGATAATCAAAAGCGCAATATACCTATGTTTTTTGAGAGAAGTTATTATTTTCGATTTTAGGCTGTTTTTACCTTTCATATCGGCAGAGTTTAATTTATTCTTTTAAAATTTATCATTATAATTGATAGCGGCCCAAAAAATTGCGCTTTGTTGCACTAAATTAATTTATCACTTTTGCATAGTAAAAATAGAAAGGTTTATAAAGGACAAAGCTAATGAAAGCTAGAAAATGAAGGAGCAGGATGAATTAGCGGGTATAATAGAGAAGGAAGTTAAAAAATCAAACTTAGTAGATTTAGCACTTCCAGAATTAGCTCAAATCGAGAAAAATGCCCCCCTAAATCAATTAGACAGGAGGGAATTTCTTTTTTATGGCGCAGAAACTGTCGGAAAGTTTATAGCGTCATTAGCAGGGCTTGGGCTATTATCACAATCAACCTCTTCTTGTGCCCCTATAGGCGCAACTATCCGCACAGCCGCAGAAAAAAACTGGGAGCTTTACTTGCTAAAGCAGGATTGGATTAGAGGACCGCGTGTGTTGATTCACCCTTCAACAGGACTACCCAGTGATTTTCAACATCATATAAGGCAAGGATGGAGTGGTGGTTTTGGGGCGAGTGATTATGATGTCCCAATTGGGACACCAATTGTACCGACTGCAAATGCTTTTCGAACAAGAACTAATTATGATAGGACAGGAGGTAATCAATTAACCCTAATCCACAGATACAAATCAGGATTTGTTATGATTAGTTGGTATGTACATTTGGATGGCTATTCTGACATTATTCCTAAAGGCAAACTAAATAGGATGGAAGGAGCTACAGAGGTAAGAGACCAAGAGTTAAATAAGCTAAAAATCATAGCTTTCTCAGGTAATACCGGTGTTGGTCCTGGAGGTGGCGTGCAACCACAACATTTACATTTTCAGATTACGGAAGCGGGAACATATCCAGGAGGATATCCAATAGCACCTGGATTAGAACCCTTTGAGCTTGGAATTGATGCAGATAAAAAAATCGGCGAATATGGAGGCAGGCCAGTCTACTGGAATGGTAGGACTGCCATAATACACACCCCATCAGGCAGAGAAAAGTGGCTGCAGCGCTCTATGGATAATTTAGAGAGAAAAGTAAAGCAAAGCAGCCTAGATAAAGAAACGAAAGATGAAATTCTCAAAAGGAGTGATAATCCGATTGCTCTGAGAGATTATCTTGGTATGAGAGTTTTACAGAAGAAAAGAGATGAGAAAGGAAATTTCAATTACGAATTCAAGCCAGACTCGTTTATGTACGCTCTTATGCTTGAATTTTATGGCAGAACTTCAAAGCAGGACTTTATAGCAATGCTTCCATTCCCATATCCTGGGTTAAAGCATATATACCAAAAAGCAAATTCTCCAAATGTTCAATTATAGATGCTTTGATTGTTAAATTTCTAAATTTCCAAAATAAAACAGCAAAGTTTAAATAATTCATATGGTATTATCTCCCTAAGGCAATAAAAAGAGCCAAAATGCTACCAAAAATAAAGAAGAGGATTAAAAGCTTTATTCTCGAAGAAGAAGGCAGAATATCAAAGCAGTCAGCTCTTAAAATCGGAGCTGCGCTGGCGTTGTCGTCAGCTTCATTAAGCCATTTGGCTGATGCGCAATGTCCTCCGGGAGGTTGCGCAGGAGCAGGCGGATGTGGTGGTAGTTGTGGGTGTACGAGTGAAGGAACTTATTGATACTATTTATCCGAAACTTTTTATTTTAATTTCATGCTTAATCCAAAAAAAGGGGCGAAAAAGGTAAATGTAGCAATTTTAATAATAGCTGTAATTCTGATTGCGCTATTTGTTTTATTGCAGAAAAAGCCAATATTTGAAAAAAAAGAAATTGTAAAAGTTGCTTTTATGGGGGATTTCTCAAACGACAAAAGCACTACTGAAAGCGCCTTAACCGCAGTTAAGATAGCAGTCGAGGACATGAACAGAATCTACAATAAAAAATACGAGCTAGTAGTTTATGATGTGAACAAAAACAGCAAGGCAGATGTCGAAAATGCATTTAAAAGGGCTGGCAATGAAAATGTTTTAGCCATTATAAGCAAGTTTAACCCAGCAAACAACCCAGCCAATGAAAAGATTCCAACTATATACATTGGAGGAACAAAAAAGGAAAGCACAAAAAGGGAGAAATTTTATTGGGGCATAAGGCTTTTTTTCATTGCCTCTGATTATGTGGACCAGCATTTTAAGCTGATAAAATTAAGGTACAATATTAGCAGCGCTGCTTTTATAGCAGACAACCAAGATTGGCTTTCAGATGACTTCATGAAAAATGTAGAGTCGTTCAATGGCATTAAGCTCTCTACATACCGTTTCAACAGAACAAAAATCCCGGAAATAACTAATGACATCAAGCAAAAAAATCCTGATACTGTAATGCTACTAACAAGCGACGGCCGCGCGACAAGCTTTTTGAGGAAGGCAAAAGAAGACGGATTAAACAACAATCTATTTTTAGTATTTGCAACAACTAACGTAAGCTTCCTTATATTGGAAGACAGCATTCCTGAAAGAATTATCATAGCCCCCCCGCCTGCCGACAAGCTTGGCCCTATTGAAGAGGTAAAGGACGCTTTCGGCGAATTCAACAGAAGAGTATTCTTATTAACAAACAGCACAGCAACCAACTTGCAACTTGACGCTTACGATGCAGTGTCACTAATTGCTTACACTGCCTCAAGTATTAGTGCAACATCCAATCCAGAAACAATAAAGCAGGAAAGGCAGAAATTTATAGAAGAGTTATGGGGCATAAAACAATTTGCATCATTAAAGGGATCGTTAACTCCTAATGGTAAAACAGGCTACTTTGAAAGAACTCACGTAAACACATTCTACATTGAAGATGCAAGGTTTAAGTCAGCAAAGGATGTAATAATATAAGGGTTAATTAAAATGCTTAACCATCTCCCAAAACCAAAATCATCATTCCTTCAATGGCACATGACCGAGAGATGCAACCTTCGCTGCAGGCGCTGCTATCAGACTTCTTATGAAAACTTTGGAAAGTTTTAAATATGAATATGTTACTATTCATTCTGTGAAAGAGGAAGCTGAAAGGTGGTGGAAATATTCAGAAAGTGATGTAAAGACAGCTAAATATCTGTTTGAAGGGAAGAAATATAAAGATGCTTCCTTTTATTGCCAACAAGCTGTCGAAAAGGCATTAAAAGCTCTTCTTTTAAAAAGAGGCAAAAAAATAATTAAGGTGCATGACCTCGTTAAGTTAGCTAAAGTTTTAAATTTAGGCGAAGAATTAATAAAAGATTGCGAAAGACTTAGCATTGTTTATATTGATACAAGATACCCGGACATAGGCACTAAGCAATATACAAAAAATGAGACTTCCGAAGATATAAAAATAGCTAAAAAGGTTGTGAAATGGATAAAAAAAAATCTATAATAAAAAAGCTAAAAAGGTTCAAATTAAATTTGAATGAAGAAATTCCTGTACAAAAAATGTTTTTTTTTGGAAGCAGGGCTACAGGTAAACCGCATAGGTGGAGTGATATCGATTTAATTGTAGTTAGTAAAAAATTTCAGAAAAAAAAATTTAGGTATAGGCCAATAGGTTTTTATAAGTACTGGAACTTAAACTACCCTGTAGATTTTTTATGCTACACCCCAGAGGAGTTCAATAAGCTAAAAAAGCAGATAACAATAGTAAGAGAAGCTGTTAAGGAAGGGATAGAAATTTGAATTAGTCATTAAAAGGTGATTTAAATCCTAACTTATTTGCCAAAACCAGCGTCATCATTCCTGCAGTGGCATATCACTGAAAGATGCAAGCACTGCTGCCAGACTTCTTACGAGACTCCTGAAATGCGATTATAGAACAGAAACATTTATATAATAGTGGAATGTTTTTATTCCACGTGGAAACTTTTATTTCCAATCAAATGATATTTAACACCTATCTGGAAGCCTTATTGGGGAGCAAGGTAAAGGTAAAGATTTTGAGAGCTTTGTTCAGGTTTGAGACTAAAACATTTACTTCAAGAGAATTAGCTGATAATATTAAAGTTTCCCATACTGCAGTGTTAAAGTCTTTAGGCGATTTGCAAGGAATGAACATTGTAAAAATAGAATCTCATGGGACATCTAACTTGATAGCATTAAATAAAGAAAGCTATTTATACAATGAACTAAAAAAACTTTTTGATTTCGAGATTAAAACTATACAGCATTTAAAAGAAGAAATTAAGAAAATTTTGCCTAAAGCTAAATCTGTTGCCTTGTTTGGCAGTGTTGCAATGAGAAAAGAGGCATTTAATAGTGATATTGACGTATTAATAATAAGTCGAGATAAATCTAAAATAAATGAGATTATAGCACAAAATCAGGAATCTTTTAGCAAAAAGTTTGGAAATGTCATATCTGCCCATATAATGACTGAAAGCGAATTTAAGAGGAAAAGAAATATAGCTTTTGTTGGAGACATATTAGAAAGCCATATCTTAATTAAAGGTGATAAATTATGAAAAGCAGAAATGTTGATAAACACAAATATATGAATTATCTATCAAAAGCAGACGAATTTTTTGATATAATGAATGAAAGCTTTGCCAAAAGAAAATTTAATGCTACTGTGCTTAATGCAATTCATTGCGCAATAAGTTCCGCAGATGCATTAACAGTTTTTTATAAAGGAATTAGGCATGCTGGCGAAAGGCATGAAGATGTTATAGCTTTATTAAACTCATTAGAATTGCCTGATATACAAAGCAAAAACAGGCAGTTGCTGGATTTGTTGCGTATCAAAAATAGCGCTGAGTACGAAGAAAAGTTAATGACCGAGGCAAATGCTCTTGACTCGATAAAAAATACAGAAAGATTCTTTAAATGGGTTAGGGGTATGTTAAAAGACTAAGTAACTTAATTTCAATAAAACAGAAAAGTTCAAATATTAGTAATGATTATTAGATTTTTTACAGTAAAAAAGGTGATTCAAATCTTAAATTATCTCCCAAAACCAAAATCATCATTCCTGCAGTGGCACATCACAGAAAGATGCAACCTTAGGTGCAAGCACTGCTACCAGACTTCTTATGAGACTCCTGAAATGCCATTGCCAAAGATGCTGAGCATTGTTGACGAGTATGTAGAACTGCTTGACTTGTGGGGGATTGATGGCAGGATGCAGGTCACAGGCGGCGAGCCTTTTGTCAGAAAAGATATTTTTGACATTCTTGAAAAAATCCATGAAAATAGAAACAAGCTTAAATTTAATATTATGAGTAATGGTTTTTACATAACAAAAGACATAGCCAAAAGACTTAAAGACTTGAAAATAGATTTCTTCCAGATAAGCATCGAGGGGGAAGAGCATACAAATGATTATATAAGGGGCAAAGGTGCCTATAAAAGAATAGTTGAAGGAGCAAAAATTCTCGTCGAGGAAGGAATTCACACAAGCTTCTCATTTACAGCAACAAGCATAAACAGCAAGGAATATTTTAAAGTTCTTGAAATAGCAAAAAGCTTGGGTGTAAACAGCCTTTGGAGCGACAGGCTGGTGCCGTGGGGAGCCGGAAAGCAAATCCAAGAGCAGATGCTTCAGCCTTTGGATGTCAAAGAGCATTATGAAAAAGTAACAAAGATATCAAAAGAGCTGGAAAAGAATGGCTCAAAGACAAAGTTAAGCAGGAACAGAACCCTTTATTTTATGGCAGATCCTGAAAAGCAAGACCACCATCCATGGGCTAACCATTGCGATGGGGTTGGAACAAGAGGAATGACTGTTCTTTGCGACGGCACAGTTTATCCATGCAGAAGGCTGCCAATCAAGGTTGGCAATGTGATGCAGCAATCCTTGTTTGAGATTTGGTATGCAAATGAATGGATGTGGAAACTAAGGGACAAGAACAACTACAAAAACGAGAAATGCGGCAGTTGCGAGCTTTTTGAGAGATGCGGCGGAGGGGCACCCTGCATTGCTTATGGATATTCTGGAACTCCGTTTGCAACCGACCCACAATGCTGGAAGGCATTTGACAAGATACTTCCCGCAGAGGAATTGGCTAGAATGGCAAAAATTGTAGAAAGTGACAAAGAGCCAGAATATTGGGAGCACGTAATGGTTCAAGACAAAAGCAAGGATTTGGGAGAGTATTTTGAATTAAACAACGGCAGGATTTATTACTGCAATGGCTTGAAGGTTGAAGCAAAGGACATTGAAAAAGAGAATGACAATGCTGTTTATTTGAGCATCATTGACCTAGAAGACTTTGAAATTGATGGTTTCCTGAACAAAATCAAAAATAAAAACATAAAAAAATTATTAATCTCAATTAAAAATCTGAACAATGCTGAGTCAATCAAAAACAAATCAAAAATCATAAATTTGCTTGCTTATTTAAAAAATGATAATATAGACTTCAAGCTGACAATGCCTTTGCCTAGGGAGTGGTTCGGGTTTGATTATTACAAGGTATCGAGGGCATTGAATGCCCCTGCCTCGTGGAAAGAAAGCATGGAATTGTTTTACATTGAAAATGAGCAAATCAAGATAAGAAATGTAATAAGTATAGACGGCCCAAAAGTCAAGTACATGCCTAGCAGGAACCAAATCTATGAGTTCTTTTCTTTCTTTTATAACAGGCCCAAAATGCTGCAAAAGCCGAAGGAAGAACTGGTTCAGGTTAAGGTAGTTTGAGAAAGTTTTAAATAAGAATACACTAATAATCCTTCTATGAAAGAAGAAGTTAAGAAATGGTTTAAAAAAGCTAAGCAAGATTTAGGCAGCGCAAAATATAATTTTAAAGGCAAAAAGTATGATGTATGTGCTTTTCTTTGCCAACAAAGTGCAGAAAAGGCTCTAAAGGCGTTATTATTAAAAAAAAGCGGTGAAATAAGAAAAATTCATGACCTAGTTGAATTAGGGAAAAATGTTGGATTGCCTTCTGAGTTATTGGACAAAGCTAAGGAATTAACGCTGGCTTATGCCTATTCAAGATATCCTGATGTACAAGAAGTAAAAAATTTAGGCAAAATCGTCAAGAAATTCTTAAAAGTGAGTGGGGAAATTTTAAAATGGGCAGAAAAACAATTATAAGACAATTAAAGGAATATAAAATCGCCTTAAATAAGGATATTTATATACATAAAATGATTTTTTTTGGTTCAAGAGCCACAGGCAGATTTAATAAGGATAGCGACATAGACTTAGTTATTGTAAGTCCAAAATTTAAAAGATTAAATTTTTTTAAAAGAGGTGCAAAGATGTATGATTACTGGAACTTAAATTATCCAGTAGATTTTTTATGCTACACCCCAGAAGAGTTCAATAAGCTAAAAAAGCAAATAACAATAGTTAGAGAAGCTACAAAGAAAGGCGTAGAAATTTAATATAAAATTTAAAAAATTTGTAATCGAAGTACATACAGAAAAGGATACTATTAATAATGTAGTCTGGGTTATAAATGCATTTAAGGTTTGGAGGTAATAAAATGGCAAAATCCAATTCTAATAAGGCACAGGGCACCCTTAATAAGCTAAGACAGCACAGAATATCCATAGCTAAGGCTGCGAAAGAATGCTGGCTTTCATTATCAGAAATGATTGATGTTGTTAAAGAAAATAAAATAGACTGGACAGGCTATTCTAAAATGGACTTAAAGAGGGACTTAAAAATCCTCAAAGAAAAATAATTTGTTGAATTTCAAACAGAAAACCTAAAAAAGCACATCAAATTACTTCTTTTATGAACCTTTTATTCATCAGCAAATACCCCCCGATAGAAGGCGGGGTTTCCGCGCAGACTTATTGGCTCGCCAAAGCCTTGGGAGAGAAAGGGCACAAAGTCTATGTAGCTTCAAACTGCTGGGAAGTTGAGCAAAGATACAGGGAGCAAATAGATGAAAATGATCTAAACCTTTTAGAACCCAAAAACGTCGAGCTTTTCAGCACAAGTCCGGAGTTTAAGTCTTCAATACCTTTCTCGAAATATTACGAGTCAAGATTGACAAGTATAGCTTTAGATATAACAAAAAAATATAATGTTGACGTGATTTACTCGCATTATCTTCTCCCTTATGGAGTATCTGCATTGCTATTAAAAAAAATAATTAACATGCCTTGGCTTTTGCAGCATGCAGGCTCTGACATAACAAGATTGTTTTCTTTTCCGCAACTAAAGCCAATCTTTATAGAATGCTTCAACAATGCAGACAAAGTAATTGGCTACTCAAATACACGGCAAAAATTCGTTGAAAACAGCCTGGATACAAACAAGCTGGTCCCCATTGGAAGGAGCATCAACCTAAATGAATTTAATCCAAACGTCAATCCAGTTGATTTTTCACAATACGGCATTGAAAAAGATACGACTGTTTTCACATATTTCGGCAAGATTTCAGGATTGAAAAAAACCTATGAATTTATAGATGCTGCTGCTGAAATAAAAAACGAGGATTTCAGGATTGTTTTTGTTACAGAGGGCGGAAGCCATTCAGACGAGCTTAAAGAGCATGCAAAAAAACTGGGAATTCTGGACAAATTGGTTTTCATGCCGTTCGTTCCTCCTTGGAAAGTACCGTCAATAATGAAAGCTTCAACATGCATAGTCTGCCCTGAAAGCGAAGAAACTCCTTTTCTTCCAAAAGGCACTCATGGTCCCCAGATTGCGCGAGAAGCAATGGCAGTTGGTAAGCCCGTTATCATTGGAAAAGGCGTCAAGGAAAAGGGAATTTATTTAAAAACAACAGAAAACCACAATATTCTGGTGGTGGATTCAACGAGTAAAGGGGATTTTGCAAATATTTTAAAATTCTTAATAAACAACAAGGAAAAAAGTGCGGAAATCGGCAAAAATGCAAGGAAATTTGCAGAGGCAAATGAGGATTTTGAATCTTACATAAAATCAATGGAAAATATTTTTAGCTCATTGTTACAAATTTAAAATGAAGAAAATCATTAAAATAAAAAGAAAGATTGTAGTGGATTTAGACGTTGTTACAGTAGGTAAATGGGATAAAGGTGAAAATGGGGATAAAGCCAGAAAGTTTATTAGTATAGTAAATAAACATGAGTTCTATTTAGTAACTCCTACTTTGCTTTTAGAGTTATTGAGGAGATGGAAGCACGAGAGTCTTAAAATACAGATAGAAGAATTTTACCTAAAGAATTCAGATGAGCAAATCGAAAGAATACAAATTATAGAGCAAATTGTATCAAAGGGCATTGATTTTGAAAAGCTTTTCAGCAAAATCGTTGATATAGGGATCAAAGAAGAGGACATAACACTGATATTGACAAGTTCTTTGAGGGAAGCCATACTCGTAACCTTTAACAGAATTCATCTAAAAAACAAGGAGGGGGGAATAAATGAGATACTTTCAGAATATGGGCTTAAGACTATTAAAATCATTTCGCCAGAACAGATTTGAAAGACTCTTTAAGCCTTTTGTAGTCTTCCAAGAGCAAATTTCCCATATCTTTCTTTATTTCATCAGCCAAGGCTATCAATTCCTTGGTGCTCATTTTTTTCGGGTTTTTCATATCAATTATAAGGCTAATCGAGTATATAAAATTTGTGGTTAAAATGGATAAAAAGATTATATTTGTTTTATTATTTGTAATGACCATATTAATTATTGCAACTGCACTCTCCAAATCAATTGAAGACAAAAACTGGCTCTATCCGGGCTTTAGCCAGTATTCCAACAATTTCTATCACAAGCAATACCAAATCAGTGCAAAAAATGCAGCAAATCTCGAGATAAAATGGGCTTGGGAAATCCCAAGAAGAAGCCCGCCGGTTATGGACAAAGAAGGCAACCCAGTCAGAGGAAGCTGGACACCGCCTTTGGTTATAGATGGCATTGTTTATACCGCAACCTTCGACAACCAATTCTTTGCCTTGGACTCAAAGAATGGCAATGTAATCTGCAAAAACGAAGTTCCAAGAGTGAAAATAAACAATCGCTCACAATATTCTGGCAGAGGGGTAACCTACTATGACAATGGTATCTTGATATCGGCAGCGGACTGCACTATTTATGCTTTTGACATAAAGGACTGCAGCATAAAATGGATTTTTCCAAACACTTGCGAGAACATTCCTGGTAACCTTGGCTCTTACATTAACATGAACCCGCCTGTTATATATGGCGACTATTTTATAGTGGAAAACGGCGGCGGCGAGTTTGGCGCAAGAGGCTTTATAGCCGCCTATAATTTAACAACAAAAAAATTGCTGTGGAGGTGGTTTACCATACCTCCTGCTACAAATGGGCCCAAGAACTGGCATTTAGAGGCGCATAAAGGTAACATAAAACCATACAAATATGATTGGGGCAACTCAACAGAATTCGGAGGCGGCACAATATGGGCATGGCCTGCGATTGACACTGAAAACAATGTGATATTTTTTGGCACTGGCAATCCTTCTCCTGACTTGAACGGCGCAACGCGCCCAGGCCCAAATCTTTACACAGATTCTGTTGTTGCATTGAACATAACTAATGGGAAGATGCTTTGGTATTACCAGCATACAAGCCATGACGTCTATGATCATGACATAGGCTTTAGCGTTATTTATGATAAAATCAGTGTAGATGGCAAAAAAGAAGATGTTGTAATTGCAGGCTCAAAAAGCGGGCATGTTATTGTTTTGAGAGCATCTGATGGCAAATTATTATATGCACCAGTTCCAGTTTCACTCCAACTAAACAACATAAACGACAATAACCCTAAGGCAGATTTGACTTTAGAAAGCGCAGGAAATGATGTGATATGCCAGTCTGCAAATGGAGGCATTCAGTCTTCTATCGGCTTGGCGGATAATGTTATCTATGCTGTAAGCCAGAACCAATGCCAAAAAATGGAGGCTTTTGCTGTTACAAGCCGCGATAAGTATTTTGGAGGCAGGACAATAGGCGTTGGGCAAAAAGAAAACTCGACTTTATATGCTATTGATGCAGTCACAGGCAGGATTTTATGGACTTTTTTCATGAATGATTCTTACAGAAAGGGCTCTGCCACAATAAGCGGAGACTTGGTTTTGCTGGGAGCAGACAACGGCTTTGCATACATTCTGGACAGAAACAATGGCAATCTTTTGTTCCAGCTTGACGTCGGAGCGCCAATCGGAGCGCCGATAACAGTCGGAGCAGGTGCAGACGGCAAAATGAGAATCTTTGTGCCATTCGGAAGCAGAGGACTAAGAGAAAGGGAAAATGGCATCATCGCTTTGGGATTGAAAGAGAATAAGTTTGGAAACACTTATGCGATTCTTGGGATTGTTTTGGCTATTTTAATCATTGGTTTTGTGGTTTATAAAAATAGAATTAAATCTGCCAAGCCAAAAGGAAAGGCAAAAGGAAAATCCCAAACCAAAAAGTTTTAATATTATAAATAAAAGTTATATACTTAGATGGAAAAAAAGAGGATTTTAGTAGTATTGGTAATCCTATTTTCTTTAATTATTTTTCTTAATGAAAATGCCAGCGCGCAGTGTACTGTTGGTGGTTGCGGCGGCGGCTGCGCAGGCGAGTGCACTTCTGGAACTTCCGAATTTGGCGGCGTTTGCAGTGCATGCGGCATGACTATGAGAAGAGACTGTGACAGCGGCGGTGCTTGGGGTGGCTGGTATTGCCAGCCTTATAAATCGATTCCTATACTAGTATCGCAACGATTTTATGATCTCCCGCCTCTTGGTGATGTTTCAAATTCTGTCTTAACAAGCAATGAACAAGCCAGGCTGCTTTATCTGCGGAACAGCGTCATTGGCGATAATTATGACTCGCTAGATTCAAAGGAGTATCCCTCTTGGGCAGAGTATGAATCTCTTGCGATTAAGCAACAATCTACATATGGGCAATATGGGCAAAGCTGCGGCTTGTGCGGAGGCACAATAAAGTGTGACGGCACTTGCAGCATACCAACTCCTAGCAATTATGGCCAGCCATGCGGCAATCAAGGAACAATACAATGTGATGGCACTTGCAGCAGGCCATGCGATTCAAGGCAAGGACAAGCATGTGGCAACTGCGGCACTTATGACTGCTTGGGTAACTGCATCAACCAAGGATTATGCTTCGTTGGGCAAACCCAAAATTTAGGCAACTGTGGCAATTGTGGCATTCTACAACAAACATGCCAAGGCAACTGCCAATATGCCCCAGCCCAGTGCATAAACCAAGGCCCTTGCTCGGCAGGACAAGTTTCATGCTCAGGCGACACAACCATAACTTGTGCAGGCAACTGCCAATGGCAAACCGGGCAGAATTGCAACACCCAAGACGGCTGGTACGGCGGAGGCAACACGCAGACAGCAACTTGCGGCAGTGTTGATAATGATGCCACTTCAGAATTCAGGAACTATGGCTGCTCTGGCGGCTCTTGCACTTATTCTGTAACGCAAACAGCAGATTGTGATGGCTCAGACGGCTGGTACGGCGGCGGAAATTCAGCAGGCTGCGGCTCAGACCCAAATTCTGTATGGAATGATTATTATGTAACCACTAACACAGGCTCTTGCACGTCAACAACCACATGCTCAGGCACCGGCAGTGCCAATTGCGACAGCAATGATGTCTGCAATAACAAATGCGAAGGCACTGTGTTTACTTCAGTGCCCCCAATGAAGGATTATTATGTTGTTTCAAACTCAAACTCATGCACGTCTACAACTGACACTCCTTCAACAGAGAACTGTGCAACTAAAGCAAGCACTGACAGCGACAATTCTCCAGTAGCCTACACTGTGCCAGGCAGCGTGACAGACTACAGCGCATGCACGCTTGGCGGCTGTACTGGCACGGCTTATTCAGATTCCTGCTCAGGAACTATATTGACAGAGTATGGCGCATCAGGCTCTTCTTTTACATCCTCAGCTTATGAATGCCAGAATTTTGAATCGAATTACTGCTCAGGCGACAGGTATTACAGGAATGAGTGGGCATGTACAAGCTCCCCAGGAGCCTGCACAGACGCAGCAGACACCCAAATAGGCACTAATGCAGATGGCGACTTAAAGGACAAGGAATGCGGCGATTCTTTATGCGACAACGCTCCAAATGTTTATGACTCAACAAAAACAGCAACAGAAACAAGCTGTGCAGATGGTTTGGATAATGATTGCGATGGGCAAGTTGACTGCAATGACCCAGACTGCAACGGCTCTGTTGCAGGCACAGTAAAAAACGCTGACAACCAATCTGTATCGTCTGCAAGCGTCAGCGCAAAGAAGGGCTTTACAACAGTTGCAACATCCACGACAAGCCAGCAGGGCAGCTACAGCATCGCCTCGTTAAGCTGCGATTCTTATGACTTGGTTGCCTCCCATCAGGATTACGCGCCAAGAACCCAGGCATTCAGTTTGGCGCCAAACCAGCAGTTAACCATAAACTTTGACGGCGGCAATGCGCTTGTTTTTGGCACTTCCTGCGAGCAGGACTGCACTTTTGCAGCAGACAACATAATACATGCCTCATGCGACGGCAAAAACGGCTGCGCTTTCTATGACAGCATTGCAAAAGCAGCCTGTGACAACTCCCAGCCAGGCTGGTTTAGGGACTACAACGAAACGCATTATGTGGCATGCGCTTCCGGCGCTCCGCAGCCAAAGGTGGAGATCGAAGCAAGCCTAAGCTGCGAAAGCGGCACTCTTGTTAAGGTTACGAGAATAGTTATCTATAACGGCGAGCCTGTAAAGCTCGTTGTTGCAGCCTGCGGCTAGTCAAATGCCAAAATTTAAAATAGACGAAATCACGCTTGTGCTGATTGTTGCTTTGATAGCCATGGTTGTCGGCGTTTACAATAAGACAGCCAAGCTGGAAATGGAGGCGGGGAAAATAGCGGAGGTTATTTTGGATGATCATGCAATAAGCTTTGTAAATAACGGCGTTATCGATGGGGACAAGCTGAGTCAAATCCAAAACATGGACTACAATCAATTTAAAGATTATCTTAAGGTTAAAAATGACTTCTGCATTTATATCGAGGACGGCAATGGCAACATACTGCTTGCAAAAGGCTCTTCAAAATTGGGCAGAGATGGCTTGTACTGCAGAGAATAATACTATTGCTAAATTTTTCAATAAAAAATGAGCAGAAACCAAAAAGCCCAGTCATGGTCTATAGACATTATCTTTGGGGTAATAGTATTTATGGCTGCTTTTTTTGTATTTTTTGCAGTTTTAAGCGAGGATCCCAATGCAAAAATCAGCAGGCTTAAGGAAGATGCATCAATAATAATAAGGCAGATAGTGTCAGGAGACTCATCGCTCAGGATTGTGGACGGAACAGAAGTTAATGAAAGCAAAGCCAGCAAGCTCAAAGAAATGAATTATGAGGAACTGAAAAGGAGATTCAGGGTTGAAAATGATTTTTGCATATACATCGAAGACAGCAAAGGAAATATTGTCCTTATAAACGACAGCTATAAGGGGATTGGCTCGCCGCAAATAAACATAAGCGGCACGTTGTGCAGCCAGAAATAAACAAAAAATTATAAATATGCCCTAATTCTGGTTATATATCAAAATGCCGTCTAAAAAGAGGGGTTATTTCTTTGTACTGGATGCTGTGCTCGGGCTTTTTGTAATTGCGATGGGTATTTTCATAATAAGCACTTCTTACGTCAATGTGCCGCAGCTTACCCAGGTAAGCCTGCTTGCAGACGACCTGCTTGTTTTTCTCTCCAACACAAAAATAAAAGACCTTAACAACCCCTATGCGGGCATCGGCGGGCAGCTGTGGAAAGACGGCGTTATAACGGACGCTGACAACTCGCTGCTTCAGCAGGTTGGGGAGTTTTACGCTACAAACAAGCTTGACACGGCAGAGAAGTTCGTAGCAAATGTGTCAAAGGATATCGTGCCTGAGCAGTTCAGGTACGAGGTTTGGATTGACGGCAATTTGATTTATCCAAGAAACCCGGCAGCAGAGCATATAAGCTCAAAAAACAATACAGCGCTTTTGCTCACCTCAAAAAAGCTCACTTTCGGGATTATGAGCAGGACAACAAGCAGCATATGGGGCCCCTACAAGGCAGAGGTGTTCACATGGGAGGGGTAAGGAAAACCATTGATTTCTGGCGTGCAAAAAAAAGCGGCTTTGCAGGCATGGGCAGGAAAGGCATATTCTTCACATTCATCGCAATAACAATAATGGCTGTTTTCATCATAATATTCACGCCTCAGTCGGGCGTAAGCCTCCAGAAAAACTCCCAAGCCCTGAAAACAAGGATAGGGTCTGTAGACGGCTATGTCAGCGACTTGGAAAGCAGTTATTTTGAAACAGTGCTCAGGGCCACGACTTTCAAGGCTGTGCTGTCGCTTATTTTCTATGTAAACTCGACCGGCTCCTACCTCACAGATTTTGACTCCGCATTTTCGGAAGTCATGGTGACCGGAAGGATAAACGGGCTCCCGATAGACTCAATTACAGGCAAAAAAATTATGGAAAACAGCACGCTGACGGACTGGAACAATAAGATTATATCAACTGCAAAGGACACATTGAACGTGAATACCACAATCACAATAATCAACGTCTCGGCATCCCAGTCAAAGCCGTGGAACATCGACTCAAGGCTCCTTGTTAATTTTACGGTTGCATCGAATGTTGCTGAATGGAAGAAAAGCTCGGCTGTAACAGCCACCATAGGTATTGAGGGCCTTCACGACCCCTACTATCTTGTGAACACAGACAAGGCATATACAAACCAGATAAAAAAATCAACAGTTGAATTCAACCAGTGGAGCATAGAAAAAGTAAGGGAGCATTTAAGAAACGGCTCTTATATGTACTGGCAGAATTCCGATGCACCAAGCTTTTTAATGCGCTTTACCGACAGCATAAGCCCTTCAGGCTGCTGCGGCATCGAGTCTTTTGTCAACCCGAACAAAATAACCCCAAGCGACCGGATTGAAAGCTATATGGACTACCTGTTCTGGACGCACAAGTTTGCCGGCAACTGCACGCAGCTTTACAACATAACGGGCTTATGGGACGAGTTCAAGTTTTTCAAGCTGGATTTAGGGCACATGGCAAAGTACAACATAACATCCCAGTACGCCGTAAAGACTTGCTAAAAAAGGAGTTGCCACTCAGCTGCAATAACTAAAGTTTTTATATGCCCGAAATCGAATATTGAAGATATAGCCAAACAACAAAGTAATTGGGCATATAAATTGTTTGTTGTTGGCTGTCTTGCCAGCCGCAACAATACCTGATTATTTGTGCAGTTGGCAATAAAAAATCAAAGATTTTTGCATAATGCCAAATTAAAGCATATGGCTAATGACAATGTGCTGAGGACATCGGCGGATGAGCTGCTTGAGCTGGTAAAGAAAAGCGGGAAAATATCTGTTGAGGACGCCGCAAAAAAGCTCAAAATGCCTGTTGCAAGCATTCAGGCGCTTGTTGATTTTTTGGTTGAGGAAAAGGTGTTTGGCATAGAGTACAAGTTCACAACCCCCTATGTGTACCTTTACAGGGAAGGGGTAAGCGGGGCAAAAGAAAAGGAAAAGGGCTTTACTGAAGGGCTTATAACAAAAGAGAAGTTTTATGAAAGGGCGAAAGGAAAAAGGGTGCCGTATGAGAATATCGAAGGCTTGTGGAGGAAATACCTGCAACAAAATCTTGCCCATATACGCGAGGAGTTTTTGAGGAAAGCCCGTGAAAAAAAAGTTCCGGAAGGAAAAATAGAAGAGCTTTGGAACAAATACCTATCCTACTTATAATTAAAAATGGATATTGATGATTTTTTGGAGAGGGAGCTTTCTGGAATTGGCTTGGATACGGGCAAATCCGGAAAACCGGAAAGCCCGGAGCATTTCAGGGACATTGATGCATCGCCGCTATTCGAGAACATAAGGGCTGATTTGGGCAAAGGCAACCTGGAGCTTGCAGAACAGAGCTATGTGCAGCTATGGCATATTCTGGCGCAGCAAAAGCTGAAATGGAACAAAGAGCTCTATGAGCAATTGCTTGCGCTTTCAAGGCAGTTCTCAGGCATGCTAAGCCAGGCTTACGGCGATGTGAGGAAAAAGGCAAGCCAGATATACGAGCTTATAGGCAGGGGAAGAAACTCACTTAAGGAGGGGAAAAAAGACGTGCCTTTTAGGATTTACGCGGAGATAGAAGATTTGCTGAACTCCATGCCAAATGTCTTTTTTGAGGAAAAAAGGGCTATACAAGAGCAGGTTATGGAGTTTTATAAGGAGCTTAAGAATACAACAGACAACGAGCTTGTAAGAAGGGTGTCCTCCCTTGTTCAGGAGGTAAACATGCTTATAGACAAGGTAAATGCCTCCATAAGGGCAAATGACATGATAAATGCCATTGTCAGCTACAACAAGTGCATGGAGCTCTATAACCAGGTGCCGGAGGGTTTTTTAAGGCACAAAAATTCAGCCGGAATGAGGCTGCTGGAGATTTATAAAAGCCTCAGCATTTACACAGAAATATCAAGCCTGCAAAAGCAGTTAAGCCGGCAGCCGGCACGGCAGCAAGCCAGGCAGCAGGCTCCCGGGCAGCAGGAGCAGCCCATTAGAAGCATTCCAAGCCAGCCGGCAACGATGCAGACATTGACAAAGCCGATGCTTGTGCACACCAAGAAGGAGCTTGCCAAGAGGTACATTGAAAAAGGCTTTTATAATGAGGCTGCAAAGGGAATAGAGGAAGCGCTGCAGCTTGACCCAGGCGATGCCGAAGCAAGGGCGATACGCGCAAAAATAAAGACACTGCAATGAAAATACGGCAAAATCCTGTTAAATAAAGCGTATAACCAAAAAACAAAATGGAAAGGGGCGAGAGGATAATTGACACTTACGAGCTTAACGTAAATGACATAGTCGTCGATGTTGCGGTAATATCGAAAGACACTGAACCGGTTCCCATATACACCATTTCCATAACAAACATAAGCGGCACCACAAAGATAATTCTTGAAAAGATAAGGGACGAGTTTGTTGCAGAGGAGACAAAAACACTGACAGAGGACGAAGGCGTCTACAACATACAGGAGCAGTTCAAGGACAAAATTCTCAAATTGCTTGCAAAATATTTCCCTGACGCGGACAAGAAGACTATGGATATGCTTATAAATTACATACTGCAGCAGAATATAGGGCTCGGAAACCTGGACATCCTGCTCAAGGACACAAATCTTGAGGAGGTTGTGATAAACAATGCAGAAGAGCCCGTATGGGTTTACCACAGGAAATACGGCTGGCTGAAAACCAATGTGCTTATTCCGACAGAGTCAAGGATAAGGCATTACTCCACTATAATAGGCAGGGATGTCGGCAAGGAAATAACCATTCTCAACCCGCTGATGGACGCCCACCTGAAAACAGGCGACAGAGTAAACGCCACTTTGGCGCCGATTTCCTCAAAAGGCAATACAATAACTATAAGGAAGTTTGCAGTCAAGCCATGGACTGTTACGGATTTTATAAAGGAAAGGGTGATTTCCTATGAAGGTGCGGCCCTGCTGTGGATGGCTGTGCAGAACGAATTGTCTGTAATTATTTCAGGAGGAACCGCCTCCGGAAAAACAAGCATGCTGAATGTCATTTCCAATTTTTTCCCGCCGAACCAGCGCATAATATCAATGGAAGACACAAGAGAGCTGATGCTGCCAAAAGTGCTCCATTGGGTGCCGCTGGAAACAAGGCTGCCAAACCCTGAAGGGAAAGGCGGCATTGAAATGCTTGACTTGATAGTCAACTCCCTCAGGATGAGGCCTGACAGGATTATTGTAGGCGAAATAAGACGGAAAAAGGAAGCTGAAGTGCTTTTTGAAGCCATGCACACAGGGCATTCGGTTTACGGCACTTTGCATGCAAACAATGTAAGGGAAACGATAAACCGGCTCACAAACCCGCCAATTGACCTGCCAAAGCAGCTTTTGTCAGCGCTGTCTCTAATCGTTGTGCAGCACATAAACAGAAGAACAGGAAAGAGAAGGACTTTGCAGATTGCCGAAGTGCTTCCCAACGGCGACCCGAGGCTTTTGATGCAGCTTAACCCGCTGAAAGACACTTTGGAGATTGTAAATGAGCCATTGGCGATTCTTGAAACCTTAAACCTTTATACAGGGCTTTCAAAGCAGGAGATATACGCTGACATGCAGTCAAAGATTGAAATCTTGAAGTGGATGGTGAACAAAGGCATGACAGACGTCAACAGGATAGGCTTGATACTTTCAAAATACTATCTGAACAAGCCATTCATGCATCTAACAGGTGTCTAAAATCGGGTTTGTAAACAGGGTAGCTTCATTTTTCCCTGGGCTTAAGAGCGAGCTCAGGATAGCGCACTTGCCGTATACTACGATAGAGTACGTCAACAAAAACCTGAAAATAACTGCTTTGTACGCGTTTTTGCTCACCATCCTGTTTTTTTTCGTTCTGCAAAAAGCAAAACTATCCTTGCTGCTGCTGATGCCAATTTACATAGTTTTATTCATCTTGCTCTTTGAATATTCACTGCTTAAGGTAAAGGCCAAGATACGGGGGCGCGAGCGCGAAATCAACAAGGAAGTGCTGTTTGTTGGAAGATACCTGCTTGTAAAGCTTTATTCCGGAAGGCCGCTGCTCAACGCCCTTATAGAAACTGCAGGCAGCAGGGGCATCGCCCTTAAGTACATAAAGGAGATAGTTGATGACATAGACACAGGCAACACGATTGAGGATGCTTTAAAAAACGCGATGACTTACTCGCCTTCTGAAAAATTAAGGAGGGTGCTGTTCCACATAAACAACGCGCTCCAGCTCGGCATAGATGTAACAAAGCCCCTTGAATCCGTGCTGGAGGAAATAACAAAGGAGCAGGAGCTGGAAATCAAAAAATACAGCAAAAAGCTGAACACTTTGGTTATTTTTTACATGCTCGCAGCTGTTATCCTGCCCTCGCTTGGCGTTGCAGTATTCATAGTCATATCAAGCTTCATAAACTTCCCGATTGACTTGAAGAACCTTCTTGTGTTCATATTTTTCATTGTTGTAATCCAATTTGTCTTTATAACGCTTTTTAAGTCAATAAGGCCCATGGTGAACCTGTAATGGCATTCAGGATTATATTTCTGGAGGAGTTTGGCAAGGCATTCGTGCCGAAAAAGGCGGCGCCGCATTTGAGAAAATATCTGCTTAAAGCCGGGTTCAACGAGGTGCCGTACAGGTTTTTTGGGCTTTTGTTTTACGCATCAGCGGTTATAACAACTTTGATATTTATAGTATTTGTATACCCTTACCTAAGAAGATTTTCCCTGCTTGAAATCTATGTTTACTCGTTTTTGGGCTGGTTCCTTGTGCAGCTTTTTTTTGCAACCCTTTTCATACTGCTTGTGTATTTTTACCTTGACCTGAGGATTTATTTCAGGACAAAAAAAATGGAGGAGCAGCTACCGGAGTTTCTGCAAGTGCTGTCAGCCAACCTGAAAGCAGGAATGACTTTTGAAAGGGCTTTATGGGCTGCAATCAAGCCAAGGTTCAATGTGCTTGGCTCCGAGATGGCAAAAGCCTCCAAAAAGGTTATGACAGGGTATGACATCGGCAAAGCGCTTACAGAGCTTTCTGACAAATACGATTCTTTGATGCTGAGGCGCACAGTAGACCTGATAATAAGCGAGGCGGAAAGCGGAGGCAATATAGCAGAGCTTATTGACAGGCTTGTTGACAACCTCAAGCAGACCAAGGCGCTTAAGGACGAGCTTTCCGCATCAGCCATTGCTTACGTGATTTTCATATCTGTGATTGTTGTTGTTATAAGCCCGCTGCTTTTTGCGCTTTCATTCCACCTTCTGGTGCTTATCCTGAATTTCATAGGCAATCTTTCTGTTGCAGCGCAGCGGGGAGCAGCCCTGCCTTTTGTGTTCTCAAAAATAAATGTAAACCAGGATGATTTCAGGGCTTTTTCAATAGTTGCAATCCTTACAATCTCATTTTTTTCGTCGCTGATAGTTGCCATAGTTGAAAAGGGCAGCATGAAAAGCGGGCTTAAGTACATCCCCATATATATTTTCGGCTCGATGATGTTTTATTTCATTTTCATGAAAGCTCTGGGGGCGATGTTCGGCGGCATATTATAGAAATTCAAAACAAAAAGTTTATAAACAAGAAACTAAATTAAAAATTAAAAGAGGAAATTAAATGGCAACGGCCAGATTTAAAAATACCAAATCCCAGGCAGCTTTGGAATTTCTCACAACATACGGCTGGGCATTTCTGGTTATACTCATCATGATTGGCACGCTTGCTTACTTTGGGATATTGAGCCCCAGCAAGCTTCTGCCAAACAGGTGCAATTTCGGCTCTGAATTCCAGTGCCTGGATTATCAAATCGGAGCAACTACATTTAAAATAAGGATGAAGAACAACATAGGTGAGCCGATGGATGTATCATCTGTAGACTTAAGCGGTGAAAGCACAACAGCGTATACTTGCACGTCGCCAGCAGAGCCAACGCCGCCTGCAGGCTTAACTGGATGGAAATCAGGCGAGGTCAAGGAGATTTTATGGACAGGCTGCTCAGGAGGGGGGATAGTTGTTGGTGAAAAAGGCAAGGTTTTGGTAACTATAAGATATAACACAGTATCCAGCGGCTCTGGCTATGCAAAGGAAGTGAAAGGGGAAGTTCTCTCTACAGTTATCTAAAATCCCTATAAAACACAAATTTTATATATGTTCTTTCTGCTTTCAAAGCAAAAAAGGGCTGGCAATATGGCTAAATCACAAGCTGCACTGGAATTTCTTGCAACCTATGTCTGGGCTTTTATTATAATTGCCACTACGCTTGGCGCCCTGTATTATTTCGGCATTTTTGATTTTGGAAAGTATCTCCCGCAGAAATGCATGTTCCCGTCACAGCTCAAATGCCTTGATTTCAGCCTGAAGCCCGGTGAGGTAAGAATCAAGCTTGCAAATAACCTGGGGGAGAATATAAGGGTAACTCAGGCCCAGATAACAAATGATGCTAATCCTCCCATTTCATGCACTCCCATTTCAAGCTTTGACTGGGGGCAGGCAACTGAAAAGGACTTGATTTTTGCTTCCTGCACAGGCGGCGCTTATATCGCCGGGGAGAGGGTTGATCTGAAGGTGTCATTGAGCTACTACGCTGTAAACACGCCAAGCCAGCCCATTCACACAGTAACCGGTAAGATAAATGGAAGAGTCACATCAAGTTAAGGCACAGTCATCCTTAGAGTACCTCCTAATCGTAGCCCTGACTTTTGCCATAATCGTGCCTACGACTTACCTGTTTTACAATTACTCCAGGGAGTCAAGCCAGGAGATAACTGATGCGCAGATAACAAAGCTTGGCAGGAGCATAGTGGACTCCGCGGAGTCTATTTTTTACTCGGGGCAGGGCTCAAAAACCGTGCTGGAATTGAATATTCCCGACAGTGTGTACAGCGCATTGATAATAGACGGAAGGGAGCTTGTATTCAATGTGACAACAACTTTCGGCGTTTCGGAAATCGTTTTTTTCTCCTCTGTCAATATAACCACACTAAGCCAGAACTGCAATGCAAACGTTTGCAGGATTCCGGAGCTTGGAAACTCAGGGCTTAAAAAGGTAAAGATAGAAGCTGCAGCCAAAGACAATGTCAGGATTGAAGTTATATAATCCAAAATGCGGCAGTTTAGGCATGAAAAAATGCATACGAAATCCCAGTCAGCCATGGAATTCATAATGCTTGCATCCTTTATGCTTCTCGTTGTGCTCGGCTTTTTTGCAGTAACCAGCTCAAAGCTGCTAGAGGCAAGGGAGGAGGGCAACAGGAAAATTGCAGAGGACATTGCAGAGCTTGCGTATAGCGAGATAGATACTGCGCAGTATGTCAATGACGGCTACTCAAGAATTTTTGCAATGCCGCAGGCTGTCAATGGAGTTGACTACACCATAAAAATAATTGACAACAGGGAGCTTGCGGTTGATTATCTTGACAAGGGGCACATAAAGTTCCTTCCTTCAAATGTAACAGGGAGCATTGTAAAAGGAAACAACAAAATATCCAGAAACAATGGTATCGTATCTATAGAGAATTTTGAAATACATTAATTTTGTCAAAATTCTCTAAGAGAACTTTGAATGTAAAGTGATGAAATAGGAGGTTATTCAAAGTTCTCTATAAACTGAAATTATACATAGGGTATATTTTCATGAAACTTTATGCCGTAAACATAAACATAATTCCACAGCATGCCCCTTTTTCTTGTCACAAAGACTGAAAATCCTGCATCGCGGAACATTTTTTCTATGACCTTGTCATTGGACAGCCATGCCACATTCGGTATAACTTTGAAGAAATCAGCATAATCGACAAATACAATCTTTCCGCCGTAAGGCAGCAAGTCCCTCATCTCCCTGAGCACCTTTTTCACGTCCTGAAGATAGCCCATCATTCCTATGCTCACTATGGCATCAACATGCGGTATGGAAGGATGCACCCTGTTTATCTGGTGCTCGTCATGAATTACTATTACATGATTATGCCCCCTTTTAATCAGCCTTTTTTTTGTTATGAGCAAGTCCCTTCTCGACAGGTCAGTCGCATAAACCCTTCCATTTGGGTTGACAGCCTCTGCAAGATGCAATGTCAAGGTTCCAACAGAGCAGCCGAATTCCAGCACCTTTTTTCCCCTTACATCACCAAGCAGCGCAAGTATCTCTTTCCTTATGCTTTTGGGCAGTATAATCTTTTCAGTCAGCAGTGTGGCGTATGCAAGGGAGTCATTTATGGCTATGATTGCGTCAGGATTGTAATAAATCTCGAGAAGAAAATAAATCGGAATTCCGACAAAAATAAGCGACAAGCCAAGCTTTAGTATGCCAAGCGCATTTGCCTCGTTCAAAAGCCACAGGGACATAATGCCTAAAATTAAGGCTATTATAATGGCGGAGCCGGCTCCTGCAAACGGCACTTTAAAGCCTCTTTGCACAGAGGGCTCCTTAATCCTGAGCACAGGAACTGACAAAACCACAAAAATATAGAGCAGCAAGCCCAGCGGCAGCAGCAGGCTCAGCAAAGCCTTATACCTCCCGAATACCATCCCAAAGGCTGCGAGCGCGACTATTGTCTGGAATATGATGGCTTTGTACGGGGTTTTAAATCTTGGGTGTATTTCGCTGAACTGGGATATGAACAACTTGTCCCTTGCCAATGCAAGTATCAGCCTTGGAAGGGTTATTATTTCGCCTGCGGCAGAGCCGATTAAAGCTATGAAAATGCCGATGTTTACCGCCAGCATGCCAAGATTCCCAAATGCCTTTTCCGACACAAGCGACAAGGGGGCAGAGCTTGAAACAAGCGACTTCCATGGAATTACTCCTAATGAGACAACCGCAACAAGGATTCCCATTGCCCCTACTATGACAGTTCCCCACACAATCGCCTTGGGTATTGTCTTTTCAGGCTCTTCTGTTTCCTCGGCAAGATAAGTTGCGGACTCCCAGCCAAAAAAGCTTTCAGCTATGTAAAAAATGCTGATGAAAATAGAGGCTGTGCCCAGTGTGAAGAAAGGAAAATAATTTGAAAAGTCTATGTGGAAAGCCCCAGGAACCACTACAGAGGCTACAACCCCAATTGACAATGCAGCTATCATGACGACAACAATCCCGCTTGTCTCGATGCCTATGTATGCTATAATGTTCAGAAGAATTATGAAAGAAACGCTTATGATTATTTTCAGCCAGAAAGCTGACGAAGGCATGAGGTAGTCAATTGCTGCTGCCACTACCAATGCTGTTGTTAGGTTGCCCACAATCCATGCAAGCCATCCTATCATGAACGAGAAAAACCTGCTGTAGGCGTGCTTGCTGAACTCATAGATACCGCCTGCCTTTGGGTATGCTGACGAAAGCTCTGCAAAAAACGTGCTTATGTAAACTGCAATAAGCGTAAGCACAGCCCATGCAATTATTGAGGCGTTTCCAGAATAGTTGGCTGCTATTGAAACCCCAAAGAACAAGCCAGTGCCCATTATAGAGGCTATTGCCAAGGACAGGATTGTCCAGAACCCGAGAACTCTCTTTAATTCGGCCATTGCCTTAACTTTGGGCTTTATGTTTAAAAACAATTGTTTATACTTCAATGTGGTGAAAAAATTGGAATAAAAAACCGCCCATATAGAAACAAATAAATAACCTAATCAAAATAACAGAAATATGAAAAAATATATTGTTTTTTGCTTTTTGGTTGCGTTGCTGCCTGCAGCCTATGCTGCCTGTACCATTCCAACGGAAAACACGGAGATAATGGAAACTGCTGTTTTTTGCCCGGGAATTTACAATATTGAAAACGGCATAAAAATAGCCAAGGACGGGATTGCAATTGAATGCAACAGCTCTGTTTTGAGCGGGAACGGAATAGGCTACGGCATTCTGGCTAAGGGCAGGCAGGATGTCGCTGTGAAAAACTGCAATGTATCAAATTATGAAATCGGCATTTACCTCGACAGCACAAACAAAAGCATTTTGGTTGGGAATCATCTTTCAAAAAACAAATACGGGATTGCATTGTTCAATGCATTTGGCAATGATGTTGATGGCAATATTTTGGCCGGCAATGCAGACGACAAAATAGCTTTCCTTCCTTCCCAAGCCGGAGACGGGAAGGGGCAGGCTGAAACGCAAAAAAAGGATATCAGCTCTCCGCACAAGGTCATGGAGGAAGTAATAAGTATTAAAAAGCCGTTTTTGAAGGAAAACGAGGTTTTGGACGAGGTAAATTACATTTTCAGCAAATACTTCAATTTAACCCAGGAAAATCTCGAGATAAAGAGGGACGTTTTTTACAATGAAAGCGACAAGAGTACAAGGATAGCCCTTCATTTAATGCCGAAAAAGATGCTGCTTAATGTAAGCGTTTACGAGAAAATACCAAAGTGCGTCAGCGCTTACGTGAATGAGATACTGATTGAGACGTCAGGGTACGAGGTTGTCAGAAACGATCCGCTCATAATGTGGACCTTCCCCAGACTTGAGGGCAATAGCAAAATATCATACAAAGTCTTCAAAAGAATCGACGAGGAATGCAAGAATCTCCTGCTGGCATTTGGAATAGCCGCAGGGCTTGAAGAATTTGCAGAGGAAAAAAGCCCAAGCATAAATTATATGCTGGTTATATCATTCGTCATGGCAGCTGCTATTGTTTTGTATTACATTAACCGAAGTTCAAGGCGAGCCTGAAGGCATAGGGCTTGCCCATTATCAATGACTTGGAATCCCTTATGTCATAAACCATGGAATCCTTGTACGGAAAGACGGTTACATTGACATCATAACTGCCCAAATCCGTCCTGTCAACGCTTGCCGGGATTTTGGCATTTAAATCCGCAATTTTGGCAGCCAAGTCATATATGTATTTCAGCCTGACGTTCAACAGCGACGAGAATTTCTCGAAATTAAGCTGGCTGCCCTGGCTGGCTACTTTGAGCGGCAGTTCCACTTCAAACAGGACATCATTCTGGTTTATCTGCACTTTTGAATTTGCACTGCCTTTTTCAACATCCCATCCCTGGCTCCTGAAGTCCTCAAAGTCCCTGAGGCATGCATTAATGTTGAGGCTCAAGTAATCTGAAAGCTGGCTTTGCAATTTCTCGATTGGTGGAACTCTGCTTCGGCTGCCGTAAATGTAATATTCAACCCCTGAATTCGGGGCTTGCAGGTAGCTGTCAAGCACTATTATTCCCTGCCTGCCGAGCAGCCTCAGGCTGTCTTCCGCTGTTTTCTTAATGCAGCTGCTTACGTAATTCTCAATGCTGGTTTTCTCGAATACAAGAGGCTCGGCTGAATTTTTGTTCCTGAAGTGGTTTGCCGCATAAATCACCAATGCCGCTACTATTGCAATAAAAATCGCAGCAATAATTATGAATGCAATCTGGGCTTTTTTATCCATCTTTCCACACATCATTTATTTTTTCATGCTCCGGCGGCAGTATTGTCAGCCTGTTCTTGCCGTTGTCCTGAATAAGGACATTGCCATTTATTCTAGCTATTGGCTTGAAATAGTCTGTCCCGTATTCGTAGTTTATATTCTGTGCCGTATCTTCTTTTTTGAGGTTTAAGTTCAGCTGTATTACACTGTGAATTTCATTTCCAATCTCCATTTCTTTTATACTGTAGTAATTACTCGGGTAAACTATTGACAAGTTGCCGTTTATTTTGTTTTTATTCGTTAGAAAAATGCTGTTGAGGAAAATCAGGTTATTGTCGTAGGAGAATAGCGCGTTTATATCCCTTAATCCACTGTATACAAAACTGCTCAGCAAAGATGCAGTCTGGTTGTTTTTCAGAGGGTATCTTAAATAATTCACTATTCCGTTTAGTTCAATCTTTTTTTCAAATAAATCCACTAAGCCGTTGTAGTCTTTGAACAGCTGCGCCTTGCTTTTCCTTAGGCACAGCCTGTAAACCTTTGATTCTTTTGGAATGTTGACTACAAAATCCTTTCTCAAGTCCCTGTCGCTGTAGAAATAGCTTCCTGCAGGGGTGATTGTGAGGCACTTGAAGCCAAAAACATTGTCAGTCTCAACAACTGCAGAATTATTTGACTCAATGCTCTCGTTGTAGCCGTCTTCTATTTTTGTGAGTGTCCCGTTTTCTATAACATATTGGGGATTGTCGCTGCTTTTGTCAACAACGACTTTTCCCTTGCCAGAAAATTGGTATTCATTGAACGTGCAGTCAGTGATTTTCAGGTTGACATTTGATTTCGTTGTAATCTCGACTTGATTGCTTACCCTGAATTCGCTGTCCTTGATGTTGTCAACCCTTATGCAGTCGCTTATGAACGTGTCTGCTTTTTCGACGGAGAAAACATCTTCATAACCGTCAAAATTGTCTATGTTGGTGGAGGCGCTTTCATTCGTCAATATGGAATCAGCGTGCTGGAATTTTATTTTAGAGCCGTCATAGGAGCACTTAATGCAATTGTTTATGGATGTCTTGTCAATTTTCCAAAATTGTATAGCATCAAACTCAACGCCATTGCCGACAACTTTCCCGCCGGTAATTCCATCTGTAACAATGGATTTTTTTGTTATTTCGCTTAAAGCCCCGTCTTTTGCATTTTTGTCAAGCTTGTTCCAGTCGCTTACTTTGTTGATGTTTGGAGTGCCTGAGGAATCTTTGAAGGATAGCTGGTCTTTGGTTAGTTGATTTAGTCCATCATCAGAAAGCTCATCAATGTGCGAGCTTATTTGTTCTGGTGTTAAATCTTTTATTTTTACACTCTTTTCAATATTTTGAATATTATGCGAAATATCATCGGAACTCATTTTTTGTAAATCATTAGTATTGATATCATTAAAAAATTGTTGATCTATGTGATACGCAATAGTCAGAGGTAAAGAAAAAAGGATAATAAACAATAAACCGCTAATCTTTCTTGTCATGCGTACTATTTTAGTATTTCTTTATAAAAATATTGCTAAAATCTACCAGATTTCATGCCATTTAAGTATGTGATTGCAGCAAGATTATTTTTATTAATATTTTTTATAGTATATTCAAATTGCTCTTGTGCCAATTTCCTAGATTCCGCAGTATTCATAAATCTCAAGTATAATATGCCTAGGTTAACCCTTGTGCTTTCATCACTTGGGTTGATTTCTAATGCCTTTTTATAAAATCTTTCTGCGTTTTCAAAATCTCCACTATACCTATAACCCAATCCTAAATGGGCATAAAATAAGCCGCTTTTATTTCCTGGATCGTTTTGATATGGTTGCATCATTTCTAAAGCCGTTTTGAAAGTTTCAGGTTTTAGAAAATTGCCTGCTTTCTTTCCTATTTCATCATAATCTATTTGTGATTTTTTATCAATTCCATCACTCTGCCCGTAAGCTACCCCTCCCAATAATTTTTCAAGCTCGTTTCCGCTAGAATTCTGCACAACTCTTTCAATTCCTTTGTTTGGTGTCAGATTGTCGTAAACTGATTTTCCTGCGACAAAGGCAGGTTCTGCTAGCACAATTCCTAAAGCTGCCAGAGGAACAACATATTTCCGCTTCATATTTCTACACCTAGTTTTATCCTTTATAAACTTTTCGCTTTTTTCACTCTATTAAAGTAGTGAATTATATATGTTTTATATAGTTTATTTTCTATATGGAATATTAATAATATATTTTAAAAACCTTAATATACAAAGCAGTTAATCTATTTTTAACATGAAAATAATGATGGTTGAATCAAGGTACAAAGGCGAAATCAACCTGTCAAATTTAGATGCATCCATTTTTCCAAAGAAAATTGGATTAGCGACAACAGTCCAGTTCCTTGACTATGCTGATGAAATAAGGCAGTTTCTTGAAAGCAATGGAAAAAATGTTTTTGCTGACAAAATAAGGCAGAAGTACGAAGGGCAGCTGCTCGGCTGCGACACAGGCGCCGCAGAAAAAATAAGCGATAATGTTGACGCGTTTCTCTACATTGGAACAGGCGTCTTTCATCCACTTGGAATTGCGTTAAGCATAGACAAAGAAGTTTTCTGCTACGACCCCATAAATGCAATAATGTCAAAAATCGACAGGAGCGAAGTTGAAAAGTACAATAAAAAAAGAAAAGCTGCTTACATGAAATTCCTTGAATCAGCAGAAATCGGCATTCTGGTTTCATTGAAGCCCGGGCAGAACAACTTCAGGAAAGCCGTTGAGCTGAAAAAGCAGCTTAAAGGCAAGAACTGCTACATTTTTGCATTCGACACACTTGATTTCAGCCAGGTTGAGAACTTCCCGTTTGTGCAGTGCTGGGTTAACACTGCCTGCAACCGCATACTTGACGACTATTCTAAATTCCCGAAGCCATTGGTTGACTTGGGAGACATAGAAAAGATGGAATTGCTGGCAATATCAGCCAAATAATTACTTTTTTCTGCCTTTGGAAAGCAGTTCAATAAGAGTTCTTATCTCTTTTAATTCTCTCTTTGAAACATCGACCATCAGGCTTAGCAGGATAAACATCACAAGCAGTGTGAGCCAGCTGAAAATCGCGATTATCATCAGCCAGCTTAATTGCCCGCTTTCTGCCCTGTAAGCCTGGTTTATGAGCTGGAAGCCAAGCACAGCAGACGCTACTCCGACAACCAAAAGAACAACTTCAAAAGTACTCATCCTGTCTGGCATTAAGCAACCTCTTTTACTGAAAACATTAAATATCTTTACACTATTATATAAACTTTATTGTTGTTTGCGCCTGTAGAACTTAACTGCTGCAAATACTGCAAGGATTACAGCAATAAATCCTGCAGCAATAAAAATGCTTCCTTTTCCAGCAATATCTCTAACAGAAAATCCTGTTATTTTATTTGTTTTTTTATCCGTGCCGGCACTTGCCGCAATTGGTGAATTTGTTCCCTCAGTGCAGGACTTGCAATGCCACTCGTGCTATCGGCATTTCCAGTAGCTGCAATTACACTTATATTTTTTATAATTGCATTTGCTATCGAGCTTGTTAGCAGAGTATCATCATTATCACAATGAGAAGTGAATAACTCTGGTGTTCCCAAGCTCATTGAAATAACACTTATGTTAAATTCTGATGCATTATTCACGCACCAGTCAATGCCGCTAATTAGATTGGCGCTTGTGCCGCCTCCAGAAGCACTTAGTACCTTTATCGCAATAATATTCGCATCAGGCGCAATTCCCTTGTAAGTTTCGTTTGCTGATGCGACAATTCCAGCTACATGAGTACCGTGCCCATTGTCATCAATCGGATTGGCATCACTATTCACAAAATCATAGCCATTTATCACTTTTGGGCATGCCCCATTCAAAAAAGAATTGTTCGAGCAGTCTCCCAAAGCAGGATGTGTGTAATCAACCCCTGTGTCTATGACGCAAACCGACTCGCTTTTGCCTGTTATGTTTGTGCCGTTATAAATCAGGTCCCATGCCCTTGTTGCATTGATTATGCCTGCAGAGTCGCTTAGGAAAAGCGTTATGTTTTTCGGCTTGTATATCTTCAAAACTTTCGGATTGTTTTTAAGCTTCTGATAGCTGGATTTCTTCAGCTTTCCCGCAAACCCGTTGACTGTTGTATAGGAATTTATCAAATCAAAATCATAATTTCCATCAGCCTGTGCTGACAATTCTTTGTCTTTTTTCTTCAACGCCAAATCCTTCAGCACATTTTCCTTCTGCTCTTTTACCATCATCTTTTTGGCTTCAAAATCATCTTTGTCATTAGAAATTCCATATTTCTGCAAAACACTGTAATCATCTTTTAACACAACAATTACATCAGTTTCTTCATTACCGCCAAACAGCTCTTCAAGTTCAGAATTAATCTGCGACTGCACAGAAACAGAATAGGCTAAAGCTATGACAAAAACTAAAAAAACCATCAACCCCCACTTCATTTGCCATGGTATTAAAATTCCATATTTAAGGCTTTCTTAGTATGCCTAATCCATACAATATATTTAAATAGAGATTATTTTTATGTCACTGCAATGAAAAAAACAACCGTTTTATTTTTATTCCTCGTTATTTTTATAGCAAGCTGCAAGCCATCAGTACAAAAAAAAGAGCCTTTTTGCGGCGACAATGTTTGCCAGTCTAATGAGAAGGAAAACGGCTGCGCGGCTGACTGCGGCGGGTTTCAGGGAATAACAAAACTTGAATGCGCAAATGCAAAAGGCAGCTGGAATGATTGCGGCTCGCCCTGCGCAGGAACAGATGCGGAATTTTGCATACAGGTTTGCTCACCGCAATGCGAATGCGGCGGAATTGCTGGGTTCAATTGCCCAACTGGCTATAAATGCAGATTAAGCGGAAAAATAACTGACGAGCTGGGTGTTTGCGTAAAAGAATAAATCAGAATTTCAGCTTCTTAAGCCATTTCTTGGATTTGTTTGCCCATTTCTTCATGGTTTCTTTTTTAACCCCCAGAAGAAGCAATCCGGCAACTATAAACAGCCATCCCTGGATTATTGGGATGAATCCGGATATAACGCCAATTATTATTAATATTACACCAAGTATTTTTCTTAGCAAATCTAATATATGTTTATACATAAATTTAAGTGTTTATTCCAATGCCTGATGCAATTTTCCTGTCGAACAAAGAGCTTCCAATGCCTTTCCCGACAAAAAATGACTGCCTCCCCAGCACTTTGCTTAAGACCTCAAGCAGCGTCTTTTCCTTCTTGTACTCAACAATGTCGGCTTTTATGCCCTCTTTTTTCTCTATGTACCTTACAGCTTCGTCTTTTCCCCCCAGCTCGTCCACCAGCCCGAGCTCTTTGGCCTCTGCGCCGAGATAAAACAACCCATTGGCAATCTTGTCAACATCCTTTTTGTTCAGGTTGCGGTTTTTTGCAACCTCGCTTACAAAATAATCCCTTATATCGTCGAGAGACTGCTGGAATATGGCTTTTTCTTCCTGAGTCATTTCCCTATAAGGGCTTCCCAAGTCCTTGTATTTGCCGGAAACCATCCTTTGGTATGTCACATTATACCTCTCCAGCAATCCGGGAAACTCAAGGTACGACGCAATAACTCCAATTGAGCCTGTGATTGAAACCCTGTTAGCTACAACATGGTCTGCAGAAGAGGCAATCCAGTAAGCTCCTGAAGTTCCTATCTCCCTCACCCATGCAACGGTTGTCTTGTTTGTTTTCCTGACAGCGTTTGCTATCTCTTCAGATGCAACAGCAGAGCCCCCTGGGCTGTTTATCTCGAGTATTATGGCCTTTATGCCCGGATTTTTGCCTGCCTTTTCTATCAATTCAACCGTGTCGAGCGAGTTTGTTGTAGTCTCAAAAAACCCGGAATCATCTGTGCCTGCAATAATGCCCTCTATAGGTATGAGTGCAACATTTCCTCCCAATGACTCAACATCAACCCCGGCAAACAGCGAGAGTACTCCGACTGTTATGAACCCGAGCAGCCCAAGCATCAGCAAAACAAATATTGCATAGCCCCATCTGAAGGGTGGCTGCCCCATTACTGCTCGCCCTCCTTCTTGAAAGCCTGGAATATGTCTTTTCTGCCCTGCTTTACGTTGTCAAGAATCTGGTCTTTTGCCATCTCCAAGAATCCAATTGCTTCCTGCGGGCTCACATTTTGTGTTTTCATCGATGTCTGTATATTGTTCGGCATTACATCAACCTTCAATAAAAATATTTTTTGCTCTGCCATTAAAGCCTCCATCCTTATTGCAAAGTATACATTTCGACAACCCTTGTCTTGCCAAGTATCTCGGTGAGCCTTTGGTTTGTCTTGGTGAAAAACATGAATAACGGGTCAACAGCCCACAGCAGCACAAAAGGGAACACGGGCAGAAACACAAGGCTCCTTGCCAAAAGCTGCCATGCCTTTAATTCCTTATTATCGCTGACAACATAGATTTTCATCATCATTTTCCCGATTGTCTGCGACATTTTCCTCTCCATCATGAAAAAATACAAAATTACCAGAATTGACATTGCAAAAGACACCGAGCTTATATAGCTTGCGTAGTTTGAGCTGCTGCCCAAAAGCTTGTACGCTTCCGAAAAAGAATAGTCTTTTGGGATGATATTCCGGAACAATGCCCTGAACGGAAACAAGACAACAATGTTGACTATGATCATGTCAATAAAAAAAGCCGCAATCCTTTTCCATATCAATGCAGGCCCTGTGAATGTCTTTTCCTTGGGAAGGTTTAAGCGTGGCATTGTTTTCGAGAATTTACTGCTATATATAAAATTTGGGATTTGGTGTTTTCACAGAAAACTATATAAAGCAACTGCAATTCAGTTTTGTAATGGGCAAGAAGAAGGAAGAGCAGCAGAGGCAGGAGAAAATCCAGCAGGAGATTTCCAGAATCAATCTTCCAAGGGGCAGGCAGACTTTTGGATTGATAGAGCAGAGGCTTGGCGCCTCAAGGATGAGGGTCAAGTGCCTTGACGGCAAGACGCGAATTTGCAGGATCCCGGGCAGGCTCACCAGGAAATTGTGGGTCAGGGAAAGCGACATTGTAATTGTCGAGCCGTGGGAGTATTCAGGTGATGAAAAAGGCGACGTAATGTACAAGTACTCCCCTACGCAGGTCGGGTTTCTAAGGAGGAAGGGATACTTGAAGGAGATGGACCAGTTCGAGGAGTTCTGATTCACAGAAATCTTTAAATAAATCTCTTAATAACCCTTTATTATGGGGAGATTCAGCATCAGCTTTTTTGCAATAAACTTCATACTTCTTTTTGTCGGCGTCAGCTTTGTGCTTGCCGTTTTTGAATTGGGCAGGCTTGCATTTGTGCTTGAGCTTGGGGTTTTGCTTGTCTTGATTGCGGCAACGGCATTTGCTGTTTTTTCAGTTTACCATGGCAAAAAATGGGGCTGGACTCTCATCGGAGCTAATTTGGTCGTTGTGCTGGCTAACATCCTGTTTATTTACGTGATTAAGGGCTTGTTTGAGACAGCACACATCACGGCAGTCTTGTTCTCAATGGCAGGAATAATAACAGCTTTCCTTAATCTAAGGGGTGAAAAACAAATTGCACCAGTTCACAATAAAAAGGCAGAAGACTACTATCCTTACATCGACAAGATGGAGCCTGAAGCTGCAAAAGAGCCCAGCATAGAGAAAACCTTCACTCCGGGCAAGTTTGTCGCCAGCAAAAAAGCCAACAAGTTTCATGCCGCAAAATGCGACTGGGCGAAAAAGATAGGCGCTGAAAACCAAATATGGTTCAATTCAAGGGAAGAGGCAGAAGGCAAGGGGTTTGAGGCTGACAAGTGCATTAGTTAATCTAAAATATGGAGAAGTAAAAATGTCAAATGTGCTGATTGTTGATGGCAATTTAGGAAGACATAGTATATATGGAATAGTGTTTAGAAGGCTTGAACGTGTTTTAAATAAAAGCATTAGCAGAATTTTAGTAACTACCTATGAATCTGGTTTAGGTATGGTAACTAGAAATCCTTATGATTTGTATATCATTGGCGATTGTATGTCAAGAGGACGAGGTGCGCCTCCAGAAATATTAGGTACGGATTTGTGCGGAAAAATTATTGAAAAGGAAAAAGGTGCTGAACTTATAATCATGACTAAGAATGGTGATGTGGCAAAAACTGCACAAGAATTAGGAATAAAAATAGCCACAGGGATGTATGATTTAGAAAGCTATTTGAGGAGTTTATTTCTTCCACAATAAAACAATCAAAATTATTACTCCAATCGTGACAGCGCTGTCCGCAATGTTGAATACAGGCCATATCCTGAAGTCGATG
>Ga0209541_10001206_pt1 | contig 51873 bp, 58 predicted proteins | sample RifCSPlowO2_01_FD_184027 | JGI IMG/M metagenome (GOLD analysis project Ga0209541, IMG submission 184027) | Groundwater microbial communities from Rifle, Colorado - Rifle CSP2_plank lowO2_0.1 (SPAdes) (version 2) | ecosystem: Environmental > Aquatic > Deep subsurface > Groundwater | place... | reverse complement strand
ATAATTTACAAAGAGGGACGATGGACGAAAAATTAATTTTGAGCAAAGACAAAACAAACAGGGATTTTGCAGTGATTTTAATCTCCGCTGTTTTTTTGTTCGCGGTTATCTCTATTGTTCCAATGATTAGTGGAGCTATCTACGGGAACATAACTTTCTCTAACTTTACTCTTGCTAAAGTAAATATTACAAATGCGACTGCAGGAACTTTGTGGGTTACATGCAAAGCAAACTTTACATCTATACGTAATGTGACTGTTTGGTACAATACAACTTCTTCGGGTACTTTGGCTGCAAGGGGTGAAAAATTAGGAAAAATAGCAAAAACAGTGGCAAATGCTTCTGCTAATCAAAAGATTTTCAATATTCCAATAATTATAAATTCAACATATGTGGGCTCAACAGTATCTGCTGACCATGCAGGATACGGTTTTTGGTGTGCTCCGAGAAATGGAACAACAGGAGCATTAGTGTGGAGGCAAAATTCAACCGCAACTAAAAATGGGACAATAGACCGAACAGCGCCAACACTTAACCTTAAAGGATACACAAATGCAACACCAAAGAAGAATACTGCGCAATTGACGTTAAACATAACAATAAGCGATATAGTTGCAGGAATTCTAGATGGCACTCGTTGCAAATTGAACACAAACGGAACAGGAACAAACCAAAGTATTGGGGTGACAAAAAAGAATCACACATTCGGTTGGTGTAGTAGTTCCGCATTTAACTTAACAGGACAAGGTGACGGAAACAAATTGCTTTTTGTTTACATGAACGATTCTGCAAATGCCAGGAAATTATTAAGCAATGCAACAACATATGTTCGTGTTGATACAACTGCTCCTTCTGCTGTGGCTTCTTGCAACCCTGCTACGGTTATCAAGGGAAGTACTATCGTATGTGGATGTACTGCAAGCGACCCAACTTCAGGAGTCGATACACAGACTGCAGATTCAACAATAGTTACAAGTTCAGCAGGTGCTTTTGACTACACGTGCAGCGTTACAGACCTAGCAGGAAATACTGCAAGCCATACCACAACATACAATGTTGACACTTCGGGAGGAAGCGGAGGTTCATCTTCTTCCAGTAGTGGAGGTTCTGCTGTAGCTTCATCTGTAAGGCAGAATACTTTCCCAACAATCTCGACAGGTTCTGCATCTGTTATGAAAAACTTCGACGAGGCAACAGGCGTCAAAGAAATCAGAATAGAAGTCAACAACAATGCTCAGAATGTAAAGATTACTGTTTCCAAGTATGATGGTAAGCCTGCAGAGGTTACAAAAGAAAAAACTGGAAAAGTTTACCAGTACATGCAAATCAACACAGAAAATTTAGCAGAGAACTTAAAGAAAGCAACAGTCACTTTCAAAGCAAAGAAGTCATGGGCTTCTGAAAACAGTGTTGAAAAAGAGAAAGTTGTTGTTTCAAAGTTTGACGAGGAAGTAGGCGAGTGGAATGAATTAGCAACAACTTACAAGGAAGAAGATGACACTTATTACTATTATGAGGTTGAATTAACAAGTTTCAGTTACTTCGCAATTGGTGAAAAGGCTCCTGTTGTGGAGGAAAAAGAGAAAGGAATAACAACCATACTTGGAGACGTTGGAACAAAAGCAAAGGATAAGGCATCATGGATTATAGCAGTGATTATTCTTTTGGCTTTGGTTGCTGTAGGATTTGCTGTTAAGAGAATGAAGAATTAATTCTTGATTTTTTGTGAGGAAGAAGGATTACACAAGGTAAATTTATTGATATTCTTCGCGGAGATTCTGGTTTACATTAATATTTTCATTTAATTGCAAAGTTCGTGATCAGTTTTTTATTTATTTTCAATCTGTTTACGTTATTAAGGAAGGGTTGGTAAAACATTTTAATATCTAAATTATGGAAAACACAAAAATATTTAATTGCCCGCAGTTCTAGGTTGTTATGGTAGAGATTATTGCAGATTTGCAGATTCATTCGCGCTATGCAAGGGCAACAAGCAAAAACATCACCATAGACAATCTGGAGAAATATGCGCGCATTAAAGGTATCACACTTCTTGGAACAGGTGATTTTCAGCATCCAGAATGGAGAGAAGAGATTAACGCAAAATTGAAAGAAGATGATAAGGGAATTCTTAGGACAGAATCCGGATTTTGCTTTCTTTGGCAGACAGAGATAAGCCTGATGTTCTCGCAGAATGGAAAAGGACGCGCAGTACACTTGCTAGTTTTTTCTCCGAATATGGAGACTTCAGACAAAATTACTTCTTATCTGGGGAGCAAGGGGCGCTTGGATTACGACGGACGCCCGATATTCGGGATTACCTGCAGAAATTTTGTTCATGATTTGAAACAAATTGACGATAGAATAGAAATAATCCCTGCACATTGCATGACTCCTTGGTTTGGAATTTTTGGAAGTAAATCTGGTTTTAATTCTTTGGAAGAATGTTTTCTCGACATGAGAGACAAGATTTACGCCGTTGAGTCGGGGATGAGTGCAGATCCTGCAATGCTTTGGAGATTTAAGGAAATTTCTGAAGGAAAAGTAAATGTTGTTTCATTTTCTGATGCACACAGTTTTTGGCCGTGGCGTTTGGGAAGAGAATGCACGATTTTTGAACTGAAAGAATTAAGCTACGATGCAGTTATGAAGGCAATCCGTACAGGCATCGGATTGAAAGCCACGATAGAAACACCTCCGGCTTACGGGAAGTATCATTACGACGGCCACAGAAACTGTGATTTCTCATCTTCTCCCGAGGAAACAAAAAAACTTAACGGCATTTGCCCGAAATGTAACAAGCCGTTAGTTATAGGTGTTGATTATAGAGTGGAAGAAATTGCAAAACATGAAAAAGGATTCAGGCCAAAAAATGCTAGGCCTTTTCACAATCTTATCCCTCTAAGCGAGCTCATCTCTTTTCATTTGAAATCTCCATTGGAGTCAAAAAGGACATGGGAAATTTATAATGTTCTGATAAATCTTTTTGAAAATGAACTCAACATATTGCTTAATGTTCCTCCCGGAAAATTTTTAGAGAAGAATGTCGACGATAAACTTGTGGATTTGATTATGATGAACAGAGAGAGCAAGATTTATGTAAGACCGGGTTTCGACGGAGAATACGGAAAAATAATGATTAATGAGAAGCAAAAAAAGCTGATTTGATAAAAATTATTTCAACCTAATGTCGTTTTTGCGTTATAGACAGAACTTGATTTATTATTATGTTCCGAACTTTTCAAAAATCTCTCGCGAAATTTATAGTGGGCATCAGAAGTTTTTTCGCCACATTTTTTACATTCTTCGCTTAAGGTGTAAGTTTTACAAGAAGCACATTTTTTTAGAATTGTCATTTCAAATGCAAAAGATGTTCTTTCAGGGAGGGATGAAATGATGTTTTAAAGTGATTTTCAATTTTATCCGGAGAAACCCACTTTAATTCTAAAAAATCGTTTCCCGGCATTGCCTTTCCACCTACAACCTCGCATAGGAAATACATCCCCAACAAATCCTTTTTTTCAGGATAAACTCTCTGAAATATTGCTCCCAAATTCTTTACTTCATAACCGGTTTTTTCCTTTATCTTAACTCTTAAAATTTCGTCTATATCGTCTCCATGTCTTAATCTTCCTTCTGGAAATTGCCAAGTAAGGTTCTTTATATCTTCATCTTCCTCTCCCCTCTTGGCTATGAGAATTTTTCTTTTCGAAGGATCGAAGATAACTCCCAATAGGATTACATGAAACGGCTCTTTTTTCCCCTGTTCCATAAATTTAATCATTATCAAATATTTTTAAAGCTTGTGGAATCCAATTTTCACTTTGGAAAGAAACAGATCTATTACCTCTCAGTAATGCTAAACTCTAGTCCGAGAAGCTTCGCCCTTTTTTCAAATTCTTCCGCCGTCTCTTTTATTTTCTTGTCGGCATTTTTCAAGTTATTTGCCTCGGAGATCATACTATACTTTCCCGCAGAAGTGTACTTTATCTCGACCCCTTTTATGTCCTGAAAGAATTTTTTTATTGATTCTAATCCGTTTGGAGCAGTGGTTTTGAGGTTTATTACTCTTTTCAGCGAAGATACTTTTTCTTTTTGAGCACCCAAGATATCCAGAATCTTTTTAGCATTTTCCTTGCCGGCAAGTTCTTCTAGACTCTTCGGATTTTCTTTCGCCTGTTCAAGAAAATCATAAATTCCCCCCACTGCCAAAATCTTTTCCATTACTTTATCGGCATCTTTTCCTATAATGCTTTTTAATATGCTGACATAGCTTCTTTCCTGTTCATATTTTTCCAGAACCTCTTTTGTTTCCTTTAAAGTTACTCTTCTGAGCGAAAGTTCAACGTTTCCGTTTTTAAGAATTCTAAGAACCTTGCACACTATCTTCTTTTTCGGGACCACATAGTCTCTTATGTTCCTTATTCTGCCTGGTGCGATTTCACTCGTTATCACGCTTCCTTCAATTTCCTTATCGTTGAGATGGATTTTTACAAAAACAATTGTTTTTTCAATTCGATCAACAGTGCATAAGACAAAATCTCCTTCTTCAAGATTCATTTTTTTAAAAGAGATCTGGGTGTTTTAAATGTTATGTTGTACAAAAACAGATTGTAAGAAAAACCAAATGAGACTTATTATCTTGTAGGAATTTTCAGATATTGTTTTGTTTTTCTGACTTTCGCGGCGATTCTTGTCATTTCTCTCATCGCACGCCTATCTTTCTTGTTTTTTTCGTAATGCGTGCTTATTTTTACAAGTTTTTTCTCAATGTTCTTCAAATCAGGATTCAAATAAAGATTTTCATCCTTGAGGATTTTTGATATTTTCTTCCCAAATTCCTGGGGGTGAACACCCTCTTTTCTAAGAGCTTCGCCAATTTTTTCAGATGTCAAACCACCTTTAGCAAGATTTACAACTTTTTCCTTGTATTCAGATTCGCTGATTCTTTTTGAAGATGTTTCTTTTTTTGCAGAAACATTCTCTTCTTCACTTGCTTTCTTTTTTCTTGGCATCATAAAAGATTGGAAATTTTGTTTTTAAAGTTTTGCTTGCAAACTTATTTAAATTTCCGAATGTTATGTCTTTTATGGGTAAATCCATAGGGATAATAAGCATAAAAGGAGGCGTAGGAAAGACATTTAGCACAATATCTTTAGGAGATGCACTTTCCTCATTAGGGAAGAAAGTCCTTCTCGTCGACGGCAATTTTTCAGCCCCGAATTTGGGGATTCATCTTAACGTAATAAATCCTGAAAGTACAATTCATGACGTGCTATCACGAAGCGCAAATTTTCACGAGGCAATACATACGTTTGAAAATTTTGACATTCTGCCGGCAGGAATTTTCTCATTGAAAAAATTCAACCCGTTTGATTTAAGGAAACGGCTTAACACTCTAAAGAGAAAATATGATTTCATAATAATTGATTCTTCTCCTGCATTGAATGAAGAGACACTTGCTGCAATGCTGGCTTCCGATGAGATTTTTATTGTAACAACTCCAGATTATTCAACTTTGGGAATGACTCTTAAGGCAATCAAAATGGCAAAACAACGCGGAACGAAAATAAACGGAATTATTCTCAACAAGGTTTACAACAGAAATTTTGAACTTTCAATAAAAGACATTGAAGATACTGTTGAAGTCCCTGTTCTTGCGGTCATTCCTCATGACATTAACGTGCTTAGGTCATCTTTTAATTTTACCCCCCTCACCACTTACAAGCCGAATTCCAATGCAAGCCGAGAGTACCGGAGGCTGGCAGGAGCCCTCGTTGGGGAAAAACAAAATAATTTCAATTTGAGAAATTTATTTAATCTTACTCCAAAAAGGCACGAGATAAACAGGGAGATTTTTTACAAAAGTTATTTTGGGTGATATTTTTCACATATGTTTATAAACACTCTTTCTAGAAAATTTTTATGAGAAATTTGATATTTATAATGGCTGCAGGCAGAGGTTCTCGTTTAAACTCAATTTACACCGAAGAAGAGCCCATAAAGCCTTTGATTAAATATAAGGGAAAAACACTTTTCGAACATGTTACAGATAGTTTAAAGTCTCTGCCATTTGACAGAGCTGTTTTATCTTTTGATTCTAAAAATTTTGAGATGCTTGATAAAATTGCAAGTGAAGATGGTTTCGAGATACTTAAGCAAAAAGCCTTTCAAGGACTTCCAATGATTTATATCCTGGCTAGACAATATCATCTGTCCTGCGATTCAGATTATCTGAAAGGATTTGACAACATATTAATGGTGCCTTCAGATGTCTTGTTGGAAGGTGTAGACATGACTGATTTTTACAATTTTCATCTAAAGAATTTTAATCCAAATTTTCCCCGGCAAGTTTCCATGTTAAGTATTGATGGAAAAAAGAATGGGGGCAAGGCTGATTTTCTTAAGATCGATGGCGTTGAAGTTAAGGACTTGATTAAGAGAAACTTTTCAGCAAGAAGAAACCTTAGCAGTTACATTGCCTCATATCAGGCAGGAGTTCATTGGATTACAAAAGATGTTTTTAGTAATCCTATCGTCGGATTAATCAGAAATTTACCCAATTTTGATTTTAATTACACAAGAGTATTAAGATACGAAACTCAAGGAAGCTGGAAAAATTTTGGATGTCTGGAAGATTTACTGAAGGTCAGAAGATAGCCCTGCTAGCTCAGAAAATCAGAGATTTTCTGGGACTCAAACTCTTGCGAGTTTAAGTGATTCAAACCTGTAAGGTTTGAACATTTTATAGCCCTGCCAGGATTCGAACCTGGGTCTCAAGGACCAAAACCTTGAATTCTTGACCACTGAACTACAGGGCTTTTGAATAAATCAGCAAACTTGTTTATAACTTTTTTCCTTGTTGATTAAATTCCCAAAATCCTAATTTGCCTTTCGCAGGAATAAGATTTATTCTTCTCGGATTTTTAAGAACAAATCCATGTCTTCCCCATGATGAATCGGCTAAATGAAGATTTTTATCATTGTTATGCTCTTTTTTGCTTGAATATCGTTTTACTTCTACAATCTCTGCTTCACCCAAGATAAATCCGCACGGCAAGTCAGGAAATTCAAATTTTTTCATGGCTTTTTTGTCCGGTTTTAACGGAGAATGAATCAAAAATTTCCCGCGAAATTTTGTATTCCAGTTTTGCAATTCAATTTTTTTTCTTCCCTGCAGGATTAATTCTGCAAAAGGTTGTTTTATTGAAAGGGCTTTCATTTTATTTGTTCTAAACTCAAGGGTCGCTACAATCTCTTTTATATCCGCAGTTTTGGCAGATTAACTTGCATTTTAATTCTACTATGTTTTGAGAATTGCACATTATACATACCTCTTCATTTTCAGAAATTTTCATCAATACTTTTCCTTGTATCTTCCTCTGGAAGAAACTTTTTTTATCTGTTGAATCACTTTTTCAGAATTTTTTGATATCTTGTAACCTTCCACAACTTTATTGAATAACTTCTCCCAATTTTTGAAATGTTTTGATTCTAAGGCTTCCTTTAACAGATGCAAATCCACCGCCTTGTCTTCTATTTTTCCAGAGTGAAAACCCAGACCAAAGTCAATAAAATAAACTTTTTTATCCTTGCCGCCAACGAAAATCATGTTGCTGGTTGTTAAATCTCCGTGTATCACACTAATGTCATGTATTTTCGCAATGTTTTCACCGACCATTTTCATAATTTCAAATTGCCTTTTTTCAGGAAATCTCCCGAGATTTTCAGAAAGCTTTTTTCCTTCGATAAATTCCATTGATATCGCCAATAAATCCCTTGAATCTTTTTCAATTTTCGGCACGGGGATTTTACCAGAAGCTTTCTCCATGAGTTTGGTTTCCATTCTTGTGCGAATTTTCCGGATTTTTTCATCTATCTCCGAAATCCTATAAGATTTTTTCTCGCGTTTTTTTATTATCTTATTTTTTTTTAGAAATATGATTGCCTCTGCTCCGCGAAAGAGGATTTTTTCAGTCATTTTTTCCAGAATAGAATCAAAACCAGCAGCGAGAGAACAATGCTTATATCCATTAGGGTACAGTATCTGCAGTACGCTCCTATTATGAATTCCTGAAGGTAAAGAGAGTATAGTGCAAACAGGAAGGAAATTAAAACCCCCCCAGTTATCGCATTCTCTTTTATTTTCCTTGGTTTGTACATATGTGAGAGTGCAGTTAGGGTCATTACCGAGAAGAAAATCAATCCGAGATATTCGTTTGGAATTCCAAATAAAAGCGAATTATAAGTTGAGTTTTTTACAATGTAGCATCCCTCTGTAACATCGCAAATCAAAGGCAAGGGCTTTAAGTCATTAAAAACGAGAATCAACGAGCTTCCCAATGAGATTATGAAAAGTATCAATAGAACTTTGTATTTGTGGAGTTTCATTTTTTGTTTAATTTTATATGTGTTTAATCACAATATTATTTATAAATGTTAAAATTACTGGTCTTTGTATGACGGAAGTTAAATATCCTGTGACAATAAAAGATTTATTGAATTTAGAAAAAGGGGAAGTAGTAAAATATGATAGTGGTAGTGGAACGCAATACTTAATTGTTGATAGAATAGACACGGTGACAGGGCAGATTTCAGGACAGATAACCGAGGCACCAGGAGTAAACTCAATCTCGCTGGACGATTTGGTTGAGTGGAGTGTGGATATATCGAAATGGAGAAATCCTAAAACTTAATCTTACCGCCTTTCATAAACTTTTTCGCGAGTTTCATCATTTGTTTTTGACTCATCCCTTTCTCAAGATTTCCAAGGGAAGATTGCGATTTTATCATTTCATTCAACATTTTATATTGTTTTAAGAGTGAGCGCACGTCGCTGGAATTTACTCCTGCGCCTTTTGCAATCCTTTGAATTCGGGAGGTTTGCTTTTCGATAATTTCCGGATTGGATTTTTCTTTTTCGGTTAGAGATTTTATTATATGTTCCCATTTTGAGATTTTTCCCTGTTGCGATTCTATGATATTTTCCGGCACTTTTTTTTCAATGCTGTTGAATCCAGGAATCAGAGATTTTATTTTCTCAAATCCCCCTATTTCACCCATGGACTTGACTTGAGAGACAACGTCTTCTAGCGACAATTTTCCATCTTCAATTTTTTTCTCAATCTTTTTCCGATTTTTTTCATCCGTCGCAGAGTGGATTTTTTCCATCAGCGCTTGCAGATCACCCATACCCAGAAGCCTCGACAAAAACTGTTCTCTTCTGAATTCTTCTATGTCATTTATCTTCTCACCTGTCGTTATAAAAACCACACCGCAATTTTTTCCCAATTCCGCGCAGGCAGTCAATGCTCCTCCTGCCTTTGCTGTGGAATCCATTCTTGTGATTATAACTCCTGAAATTCCCAATGCTTCGCCAAACTCTTTTGCCTGCTGCTTTGCCGCCTGCCCGATATCTGCAGGCATCACAAGGATAGTCTCTGTCGGTTTTATCAACTTGTTCAGCGACTTTATTTCTTTTATCAGTTCATTGTCAAGAGTGTGTCTGCCGGCAGTGTCAATTATTATTGTGTCAAATTCGTTTAACTTTTTTTTATTCTTTTCCCATATTTTCTCAGGTGATTTTTCCTCTTTGTCAATGAAATAATTTAACTTGTTTTTTTCAGCTATTTGTTTTAACTGTTCAGACGCTGCAGGACGATGAACATCCAATCCAACAAGCACTGTTTTTTTTCCGCGCTTTGCAAAATAATTTCCCAACTTTGCAGTTGTTGTTGTTTTTCCCGCCCCGTATAATCCAAGGAGGAGAATCCTGTTCTGTTTTTCCTTTAATTCAAGTTTTCTATCTTCCCCCAATAGATTAAGAAGTTCATCATGAAGGACTTTTATCAGATGTTCTTTCTTTTCGATTTCCTTTATACGTTCGTCAAATGCGGCCTTTTTTAGTTTGTCGCTTAATTCTTTTACCAGCAGGACATTTACATCTGCTTCTATCAACGCCCTTTGAAGGTCTTTTACTATGGAATCAACGAGATTTTTGTCGAGGAAAATCGCATTTGCAACTTTGTCCGTCGCCTTTCTCAACACTTCTCCGAGTTTTTCCAGCATGCTTTTATGAGGGGAGAAGACATTTTTAAGTTTTGGGTTGAATATTTTATAAATCAAAAGATAGTCATATAAAAATGAAAAAGAGAATCTCTGGTTCAAACAATTCACGAAATGCTTGGTTTCTTGGAAGTTCAAGTTTTTTGAATGATGCAGGAGGCGATATGATTGCTCCAATACTCCCTTTTTACATAACTGCCCTCGGAGGAGGGGGAATTGCAATAGGGTTGCTTTCCGGATTAAGAGAAGGACTTTCAAGTATTTTCAAAATTTTTGGAGGATGGATTTCTGATAGAACAGGAAAGAGAAAGCATTTTGTTTTCTTGGGATATTTTTTCTCATTTGTATTCAAATTTTTAATAGGGCTTGCAAATTCATGGCAACATCTTATTTGGTTCGTGTCTCTTGAAAGATTTGGAAAATTCAGGGATGCTCCAAGAGACGCCATAATAAGCCAGTCAAATCAAAGGGGGAAAAATTTTGGAATAGTACAAATGCTTGATACAGCAGGGGCTATTTTTGGGACCTCAATTGTTTTGATTTTGTTTTGGAAATTCAGCTTTAGCTTTAAAACTATAATATTTGTTGCGGCGGCAGTTTCCCTCCTTTCTCTTTTTCCATTAATTTTTGTTAAGGAACCAAAATTCAAAAAAACAAAAAAAACTTTGATCAAAGGAATATCTGAACTTGATAAAAGGCTGAAATATTTTGTTCTCGTTGCATCTGTTTTTGCACTCGCAAATTTTGGGATGTATATGTTTCTACTCTTGATAGCCCAAAAAATAACGGGGAACATAATTTATCCCCTGATACTTTATATCCTGTTTAATATAACCTTTGCAGCATTTACCGTGCCTTTTGGCAGGATTTCAGATAAAGTTGGGAGAAAGAAAATTCTGTATCTCGGTTATGTTCTTTTTTTAGCTGTAACTTTTGGATTTATCTTTTTAGAGGGCTTCCTTTATCTTTTTGTTTTATTTCCCTTATACGGATTGGTTTATGCTGCAACAAATTCAAACCAGCGTGCCCTCGCATCTGATTTTTCAGGAGACACAAAAGGAACAGCGATGGGTTTTTTCCATATGGTCACCGGATTGATAACAATTCCCGGAGGTTTAATTGCGGGATTTTTGTGGAATGTAAATTCAGATTTGATGTTTTATTATCTTTCTGCTGTGGGATTTGTGGCTCTTATTCTCTTGGTTTTTGTGAAAGAAAAAAAAATTAATTGAGATACCTCTCTTTTTGATTTGGATTCTTTTCAATTAGCCCGGGGTTTTGCTTTCATATATATGATAATTTTCATTCACTATACTTAAAAATAAACTAAGTTCTCCATAATTTAAATCACTAAAAACATATCTTTTATCTTAGCCATCTCCCATTTTCCTGATTTACCATCCAAATAACAATTCAGGATATTAATTTAGATTGAATCTTCAGGGGATATTTGCTGGTTGTAATTAAATCAACTATCATAATCCCAACTTCTCAATAAATTTTTTCTTGTCGAAAACCTCTATCGCGTCGTAATCCTGTCCTGTGCCAAGATAAAGGATTGGTTTTTTTGTGACAAAGCCCACACTCAAAGCCGTGCCGCCTTTCTCGTCGATGTCAGCCTTTGTAAGGATTATTCCGTCTATTTGAATACTCCAATTAAAACTCTTTGCCTGTTCTATTGCGTCGTTTCCTGTTATGCTTTCTCCCACAAATAGTTTTAAATCGGGTTTGCAAACGCGAGATATTTTTTCAATTTCTTTGAGAAGATTGCGTGCAGTGTGCATTCTTCCGGCGGTATCAATCAAAACGCAATCAATGTGATTCTTCTTTGCAGATTGAATTGCGTCAAATCCCACGCTGGCGGGATCGCTGCCGTACTCATGTGAGACAATCTTTACTCCTAAGCGTTTTGCGTGCGTTTGCAGTTGTTCTATGCTAGCGGCTCGGAAAGTGTCGGCTGCTGCGAGGATACATGAAAGATTGTTTTTTTTCAAGAAGTCCGCGATTTTTGCGACGGTTGTTGTTTTGCCTGTTCCGTTTATTCCGCAAAATAATATGACAAAAGGTACGCTTTTATCAGGGCGTGATTTTATTTTTTCGATTATGTCAAATGGTTCCACCAGAATTTCCCCAATTATTTCCTTAAAAATGTCTTTTATCTCCGATTCAATCTCATTTCTGAGAAGAGACTGCCCCACAATTCTCTCCCTGAGTTTTTTGATTATTTCTTCTGCAACTTCCAAAGCCACATTGTTCTCTAGGAGGAGCATTTCCAGTTCTTCTGAATAGATGTCAAATTCTCTCTCTGAGATTTTTATTTTTTGGATTTTTGATTTTATCTTACTGAAAAAACTTTCCTTCTCCTTCAATGGTTTTTCTTCTTCAAGAAGTTCGTCTTCAATTTCCCTTATTTTGTCTGTGTCCGGAAGGTACTGCTGTTGTCCCGCATTAAATTTTTTTGGAAGGAGGATGTTTTTCTGTTTGATTTTTGCCTTTCCTTTTATGGAAGGTTTTTTCTCTGTTTTGTCGAGAGATGCCCCTAATTTTTCCGTTGATTCAGAGATTTTTTTCGTCCAATTCTTTAGCTTTTCCCTTAATTTTGAAAACATATTTAAGACAGAGATAAAATCTTAATAAATTATGTGGTTTTATTAATACCCATTTTATCGGAAAAATTGAAGAAGGAGAATTAAACTCCCAGGTATTGATTTAACCTTTCCAGTGAATATAAATTTTTATAAATAGGTTCCTTTTTTTACTAATATGAAAGGAGTTTTGGTGATTCTTGACGGAGTTGCAGATTTGCCCGTAAAACAGTTGAATGACAAGACGCCTCTCGAGGTGGCAGACACCCCTAATTTAAATTTTTTGGCAAATCGCGGAGATTTGGGGCTAATGAACTCTGTAAAACCGGGTTTTGCTCCGGGAAGCGACGAGGCAATTGTCTCAATTTTTGGCAACGACCTGCACTCAAGTTCGCGAGGACAGTTAGAGGTAAGGGGTACAGATATCAATCTTGTTAGGGGAGACCTTGCCCTAAGAGCGAATTTTGCAACGATAGACTCTTTGGAAACAGGAAGGATTATCGATAGACGTGCAGGCAGAACATTAACAACAAAAGAGGCAGAGATTCTTGCAAAAGAGATAAACAAAATAGAGATGCCGTGCAAGTTTGTTTTCAAGAACACAATACAGCACAGAGGAGTTTTGGTTTTTCGAGGAGGGCTCTCAGATGATATTTCTGGAAATGATCCGCCAAGTTCCCAGAACATAAAACCCATAAAGGCTCTTGACGAAAACGACAGCACATATTATACAGTTAACATCATAAACGAATTTTTGGAAAAAGTTTTTAATGCCCTCGACAAACATCCGATTAACGAGAAGCGACGACAGAGAGGATTGATGCCTGCCAATTACCTGCTGATTCGCGGTGCAGGAATAGAAAGTCCAAAATTGAGGTTTTACAGGAATTGGGTTGCTGTTTCCTACATGCCCTTGGAGATTGGTTTTGCAAAAACCTCCGGAATGAAAGTTGTTTCCTTCAAATATCCAAAACAGAAAAAACTGGATGTTTACGAAAATCTGCAAAAAGGACTAAAAAAAGCGTGCAAGGTTTCAATAAAGGCAATAAAAAGAAACTACAAAAAATTTGACTACGCTTACATACACATAAAGGAAACAGACCTTCCAGGACATGACAATAAACCATTTGAAAAAAAGGCGATGATAGAGCACATTGACAAAACACTTTTTAATTTTCTTAAAAAATTTGCACCCTCAAAAAAAATAAAAGTTGTTGTAACCGCAGATCATTCAACACCGTGCAGGTTGAAAGACCATTCATCAGATCCTGTTCCTGTGCTTTATTATCCTGCAGATGACCGCGGTCCCAAAGAAAAGAGATTCACAGAGAGGGAAGCGAGAGTAGGAACTCTTGGAAGGATTGTTGGGGGAGAGTTGTTCAAGGTCGTCGGATTTAGCTAATTAAAAATTGAAATTTTAAATGATAACATACAAAGAGATATATGATTTTGCAAGGCATGAAAGATACTCAAAAGAATTGCAAAAACTTCCTCTAAATTTCATAATTGACGTTGCAACTTATCTCAGGGAAAAAAAAGACATAGCACTTAAAGAGAGCAAGGACTTTTCAGACGTCATAACCAACACGAAAAAACAATTCGAAAACGCATCAACACTTTTTAAGGAGTTAATAAGGAAGCGCAGGGAAAAAATTCTCCAGCTTGTTCATATCGCCTTTGAGACAGGAGTTTCAAAAAAGGATTTTGACAACATGCTTGATTTTGAGAAGGAGCTTTTTGATGAATTAATGAAATCTGTGGAAAATTCGGACAAAAAAATAAGCGAGATGGTTAACAATAAAAATTCAAACGGGGGAGAGATGATAACTTTCAAGGAATCAGTCGGAGAATTTTTGGATCTTAACGGAGACAAAATGGGCGGATTTGAAAAAGGAGAAACTGTAATAATACCAAAGGAAATAGCAAAAATCCTGATTGACGACGGAAAAGCTGAACTTGTTGTTTGATTTTTATGATTTATAGATCATCTTCTGGAAGAGAAACGTTGTCCAAATCAGGGCGTTTATGAAAACTATCGTTGCTGAAAAAATCAGATTTAAACTCAGATAAACGATGCTCAATGTACACATCCCCAAAGCAGTTATTAGTGAGGTTTGGACATTAATGCTGCTTTTCTTTTTTCTAAAACCGTCAATTATTTGAGGAATCAAAGCGTAGCTGAAAGCCACGATGCAAATTGTTATGACAAAATCCTGCCAGACCATTTTATTTTGAGTATTCTTCTACAAGTTTTTTTACAAAAGGAATGTCTGCTGGCGCAAAATCATATCCTTCGAATTCGTTTGGGAGAACCCATTCAATCCTATCATGATCAGTTAATCTAAACTCTCCTGAAACATGTTCTGCATAATAACCAACTAATCTAATTTTTGCCCAACCGTAATCATGAACATTCTCGCTCAAAATTCTCCCAACTTTCACTTTAACTCCAAATTCTTCATCTAGTTCTCTCACTAAACATTCTTCACAAGTTTCGTTACCCTCTAATTTACCTCCTGGAAATTCCCATTTGCCTTTAAGCTTCCCTTTTTTTCGTCTTCCAATAAGGTATCTTCCCCCACTTTCAATTATTGCCGCAATAACATCTATCATCTTACTCTCCCTCATTTTCGGGATATGGCCGTTTCTTTTTAAGAATTATTGTGATGAAGCCTGTGGAGGGATTTGAAGCGAGATGAACCAAGGTTCTCTCGCGCTCTTTCCTTCCCGTTTAAACTGATTAGTCAAATCCTATAAAAGCCTGTGGAGGGATTTGAACCCCCGACCCCCGGTTCTTATGAAACAATGTTTTTACAAAACCGATGCTCTGCCACTGAGCTACACAGGCGTTTTTTATGTGTAGCGACCAAATGATTTAAACTTATTCAAATCGGAAAGTTCGCAAGAAAACTTCGTGTTCTTGCTGAGCTACACAGGCATAAAAGAAACCCGCTGGTTTCTTTTGAACTTCCTCAAAGCGCTGAACGGTAATTTCTAAGCACCTTGATGAAATTACATACTTCAATTATAGAATAAGTTTTATTTAAAAGAGTTTTTGTTTTTGAATCTCTCCTTTCAACTTTTCTAAAACCTTACCCACATTTTTCGGATGTTTTCTTGAATAATCCTCCAATTCTGTTGCTATAAAATGGGCTTCCCTGTATGTGAGTCCCGACGACATCATAACCCTCTCTCTTAATTCGTGTATTATTATAAATTTTCTTTCCCTCAAGGAAATATCGTCATCTATCCATACTTCATTTTTTGGAACAAAATGATAGACCAAGTCATGTCCTCCTGCGTAAAATTCAGTGAGGAACTCATCCCTGACGAATTCTCCGTGAATAAGCCAGATTTTTAAATCACCTATTTTTATGAGAATTTTCTTGTGAATCTTTTTGAGAATTTCTTTTTTTAATTTCATCTTTCTTAATTTCTTTGCCGTTTTTGTTCTCATTCTCTCTGTTTTTTCATTTTTTGCCGCGGCATCGTATGCATTATCATATGAAAAACCTCTTTTCATGAGCCTGTTTTCAATCAACAGATGATCTATGTAGAATTTTTCTTCCTTTGATGAGAATTCCTTAGAAATCCAAAATTCATTCTTGGGAATAAACTTGAAAGCATAATGCTGCCCTGCGTTTACAAAATCCTCGCAAATATTTTTTCTAATGTATTCTCCGTTGACTACCCAAATTTTAAAATTAGAGATATTCCCAAATTTTTTTATGTATATTTTTTCTCTATGAGATACGTTCAATTTTTTCCCTTTTAAGAGGGGGTTCATGAACGGGTATGGAATTTTCTTCACTAATGGAAAACGCAGTTTAGGTTTTTAATCTTTCTCTTTGCCCTCAATTTTCAGAACGCGAATTTCAAAAAGGGACAAAGGATATATCTTTTTTAAGATAAGGGAGAACTGTTTTTGAATTTGTCCGCTAAGAATTTCCGAGAATATTTCCTCAGAGTTTTTGTTTTTTAAGTAATTTTCCAGCTCTGTCTTTGTTTTCTGTCTCAATGCACTGCGTATTGCACGTGAAACTTTTCTCCTCGTTATTAAGAAAGGTTTTATTCTTACCTTTGTATCAATGCACTGCGCAATGAAAGAGTCTTCAATATAGTTTGTGCCTTTTCGGACCATACGTCTGAGGAAGTAAGGCATTAGTCTTATCTCTCTTGGAACAGATATCGCCTTGTCATTTTCAACTTTTATTTTTGAAATCAGTATCATGCTTTTTCCCTTGAGCATCCTTGTCAAGTCGTATTTTATCATTCTTCCTTTAAGCTCGTCAATTTCAAATGCCTGAAGGTGAGTTTCCTTGTCTATCAAAGGAATATCCACGTCAAAAAATCTTTTTCGTTTTTTTGCTACTGCCATTTGTAAGGAAACGGCGTTTCCTTGACATTCAACCTTTCTTCGACGCTGTGGCCGACTTCTCTAGACACCTTGACGAAGTCGATGTCAAAACCGTTCATATCTCCCTTTAATTTATTTATCATTTTTATTCCTGAATTTGTTTTCCTGCACGTGTGCCTTTTTTTTGATATTTTGATTTTCCACATACATTGCATGTATACATTATGTTTGTTTTCTTAGTGGTCTTGGATTTTCTTTTGAACTTGCTGACTGCAGGTTTTGATCCCCACTTTCCTTTATTACCAATGCCACGACCAAGGCCACGAGATTTCGCTCTGGATATTGAACCGCGGGTAAGTGTACCACGCTTTGCCCCCGTTGAAACCATCTTGATTTTTTGATCTGTTTTTTTCCTGCAGTAAGGACAGTATCTGTTAGTTGTTTTTGGAATCTTCATTTGAACAAAAGAAAAAATGTGTTTTTAAAGTTAATCTATACAACCCAAGTTAGGACAAAATGCAAAATTTAAAAAATGGTCCTGCGCGGAATTGAACCGCGGTCTCATCCACGTCAAGGATGCGTCTTGACCATTGGACTACAGGACCCCTTTAATCAACAAAAAGTAAATATTTAAAAATTATACCTCTCTTTTAAATGAATGCGAGGTGGAACACTTATACTTTTCTTAGCTTCAGTAATTTTTGGAATTTATCTGATAAACTCGACAATTGGATTTTACCCTCTGCCAGAATATGTTAAAAACCTTGACGGTGTTCTTAGAGTGATTGCAGGAGCATTGCTTTTGATTGGAGCATTTTATACTTTGATAGCAAGATCGAGAAGAGATTTTGGCTTCCACGGCCTTGGAAGATAATTTCTTAATAAACTTTATATATTTAATTTCCCCCTTTAGTACATGGTTCTCGAGGAGGTGAAAACACAAAGTAAGAGGTCGCAAATCACGATATTTTTCATATTTGCTTTGTTGCTTGTTGCAGCAGTCATAATCATATTTTTGGCAAGAGATAATTTCAACATTGGAGGAATACCTTCAAATATGGAACCTGTTTACAACACTTTTTTGACTTGTCTGGAGGAGGAGACACTTACAGGAATAAGTATCCTTGAAAGTCAAGGAGGATACATTGAACTTCCAGACTTCATTTCTGGAAGCAGTTACATGCCATTTTCATCGCAGTTGGATTTTTTTGGCAATGCAATTCCTTACTGGTATTATGTATCAGGAAATGGAATTGAAAAAGAACAAGTTCCGTCAAAATCAGAAATGGAAATTGAATTGGGAAATTTTATTAAATCAGAATTAAGAAATTGCGACTTTGAAAATTATTATGACGAAGGATTTGAAATTCTTGTTGGAGACGTCAAAGACATTGACGTTGATATAAGGGATGAAAACGTTCAGATTAAAGTTAGATCAGATTTGAACATTGTGAAAGGAGAGGAATCTCTTTCTGTAGGAAATCACGACATTTCAGTAAGCTCAAAAATAGGGACACTCTACAATTCTGCAAGAGAAGTCTATGATTATGAGCAAGATAATCTGTTTTTGGAGGATTATGCAATAGACACTTTGCGGCTTTACGCTCCTGTCGACGGTGTGGAATTAACTTGCTCGCCATTGACATGGAATGCTCAGGAAGTATTCACAAATTTGCGCGATGCTATTGAATCAAACACTCTTGCAATAAAAACTCGGGGTGATGATTTTTCTCTAACTTCGGAAGAAAACAAATATTTCATAAAAGATATCACTGTTGATGGCGATGTAAGATTTTTGAATTCAAGGGAATGGGTTTACAGTTTTGAGGTTAGTCCTTCCGAGGAAGATATTCTTGTTGCGAGACCCTTAGGTGCCAATCAGCAAGGACTCGGAATACTTGGATTTTGTTATGTTCCGTATCACTACGTTTATGATATCAAGTATCCTATTCTTGTGCAGATATTTCTTGATGATGAAATCTTTCAGTTTCCTCTTGCAGTAATTGTGCAAGGTAACAACCCTCGCAAAGCATTAGAAACAAGTGCAGTTGATTTTCAGTTGCCGGAAATATGCGAGCAGAAGAATACAGAGGTCCAGGTAAATGTTTATGATATTCAATTAAATCCTATCGACAAGGTAGATGTCTCATATGTTTGCTTTGGGACAAAATGTCATATCGGAGAAACGTCTTCGGGAACACTTAAAGAAAATTTCCCCCAGTGCATTAATGGAGACATTCTTGTTAAGGCGAATGGTTATGAAGAGACAAGGTTACAATACTCTGTTGTTCAAAATGGAAAAGTTGATGTTATTGCTGATAAACTTTATGAAAAAAACGTGGTTCTGAAAATTGACAATGCAGAGTACAACGGACAGGCAACGATCAGCTTCATATCTGATTCAAATACCAAAACAATTGTTTATCCAGAACAAAAGAAAATCGAATTAAGCGCAGGACAGTATGAGGTTCAGGTTTATATTTATAAAAATTCTACAATAAATCTTCGTGCAACTTCAAGGGAAGAATGTATTGAAGTGCCCAGATCGGGAATTGGAGGAATTTTAGGGCTTACTGAAGACAAGTGCTTTACAATAGAATTTCCATCGCAGATAATTTCAAATGCCCTTTCAGGGGGAGGAAAACAGAAATATTACGTCGCTGAATCTGAATTGTCAAATTTCAACACAATAGAAATAAATTCACGTCCTTTACAGACGCCTAAGAGCATAGAGGAATTGCAAAACAATTATGCCTTGTTCGAGGATAGAGGGTTGAGCATAAATTTCAAATGACAAGCAAAAAAATTTTGATTGTAGGATTTTTACTAATTGGGATTATGCTTATGGGCACTTTTGTTTTTGCTGCAACGTCGAGTTTTTTTCAATCAACTCCGCCAGGAATTAGCACAACCCAGAAGTTCCTCAAAGGACAAGGAGCAGATCCATTCCCTATATTTAATGAAGCAATGTGTGGAAAAGGACAGGATTTCATAGTTCAGATTGCTCCATTTGGATGTTCTCCAGAAATTGTAAGGTCAGACCTTTTGGAAGAGCAGAATGTGCCGGTGTTCTGCCAATTGGCTGCAACAAAAATAAATCCTCTTGTTGATGTGGCAGGAATTGAAAGCATTTCTTTTCAAGGAAATTACCCTCGAGATGTTTCAGGAGTCGGATTTTATCCTGCGCGTGCAGCCGTTAAAAGCTCAAGTACAAAACTGCTAAACTCTCCTGTTCTGGAAAACATTGGTTATGCAGTAATTGTCTTGAGACAAAATCCAAAAGAGTCGGAAATGCCTGATTTTGTCGACGGTAATTTAGTTGCGACAATAAGATATGATGTGGAAAAAGCTTTCGGGATTGGAAAAGGCACTTTTTATCTTCCTCCTTTGTCAGATGAAGACTGGCAGGAAAAGTACAGGCAATACGGATTCTGGAATGGAAAAGGATTTTTGCGACTTGATTTTGCGGATGTCAACAGCGCCGTTGTTTCCATTTACACAAGCGATAACGAGAAGATTTCAACAACTTCGTTGAGAAAGGGACAAACTTCTGATAAGATTTTCCTCCCGGGATTTTATTGTCAGGCAAATCTTAAATTACGTCTTGACGGTTTGGAGATCCCAGGTACAAGAGCAAAATTAAATATCAATGGAGATATAGTTGAAGTTTCTCGTGGCGAGAAATTCCTAGACAATCTTTGCACTTTAAGAGATATTGAAAATAAAGGAATAAACAAAAGAGTTTCAATTCAATGCAGAACAGATTCTGGAGGAGAAACCTTTGATTTGAAAATAATTCCAAAAATAAAATTGGAGATTGACGGTGTTCAGAGAGAAGTAAGTGTCGGCGAGAGATTGTACAACGAAGGTGATAAGACAGTTTATCTTGCTTATGCAGGAACAAAGAAAGACTCTGGAAAAGAAAATGATTTGTTTGTCATCTTGCTTTCATCTCCTGAAGACAGAACAAGATTAAGTGATTCTGAACTTTCCACATACAACTTTATAGGAAGGGCTTCAACTTATTCACAATCCAGCGGAATTGGAGTGATTGACGCAACATCTAGTGCTTTCAGAGGACTTGCGGGGATGACTGCCAGATTAGATCAATTTTTTAGGCAGGGAAAATCCTTCGAAGAGATTTCAATTAGCCCGAATACAGAAAACGCTTTCGGGAAAAATATTAGGATTCTTGGTTTATCCGGGGCAAAAGATTCCACTATGACTGTGAACGAAAAGCAGAATTATGACAGCGCTATGAATGATTACAAAGAGATAATAAACAAGTATTCCAACGAGAGATACCCTCCAGCACAGCAAATAACGCTCGGCGAAGAGGCATTTTCCAGGGCTATTCAATTGTCTTTCAGAACAGGACAAAACAAAGCAGCAACGGAGTTGTGCAAAGATTTCACAAGAAAATATCCAAAATCATCTTTTTACATAAAAGAATGTGATGATTCGTTAAAGATCTCAAATACAGAAAATGCACTTCACGGCATTTTTGTCAACGGAAAAATAAGAGATGTCTCTATCGAAGGAATTTACGAGCCAGGATTGGATGAGTATAGTGCAGAAATTATGGTGACTAATTCAAAAAGTGAAAGGCAATTGTATGTAATTAGCAAAAATGAGATTATAGAAGTTGGAGAAACAAACGGAAAAAAGGAAACATTGCAACTTGTTTCACTCAATGATGATTCTGCGACGCTGAATTTGAATGTTGAAAGAAGAGCAGGAGTTGTTTCCCAGGTTTCAAATCTGGCAATTTCATCCTCAAACAAAGTTTTGAAAAGAGGCGTTGCAAATAATTTTGACAGTCAATACACTTTCGAGCTGACTAAAGTGAATTTGAAAAAACAGGCAAAGGTTTCTGTATTGCCCGGGATTGACAATGCTCAGACAAAAGCGAACATAACCTTCAGAATAGGAATTGAAAAAAGAGGGATTCAACTTTCTCCCGACGAAATCAAGGATAGAATTTCCAGTTTGAAGGATTCAATACAGAAGTGGGAAGATACTTCAGACACTCTTGGCAATGCAGTCAGAGGGTTTAATTCAATGTGTCTTGCAACAGGCACTGCACTTACAATAAAAGGACTTGTTGAGAACGCCGACGGAAAATCAATATCTCGTCAAGAGGTAATGCGAACAGAAGGAGGATGGACAGACATTTGCAAAGACAAGGTTTCAAGAGGGGAATTCAGTTCATTGGATGCATGTTTCCTCGCCAACTCCGAGGCGATAGAAAAAGATGTTAATGCCGTTCAAGGAATAATAGAAAGCCATGAGGCCATAACTGATTCAAACTTGTGTGACCGGCTCGGATCAATTAAGCAAGACATTGGTTCAAGTATTACAAATGGACAGGAAGGAAACAGCGCAAAGACCTTGGAAATAAACACAGATTTAAGTTCTGCATTCACAGCAGATTCTGCCAATGGAAAATGCGAGAAAATTTCGTTGAGTCGGGCGAAAGATTTGGAAAGATTAAACAAAATTATCAAGGAAAGCAAAGTAAGTCCTGAATTGAAAAAAGCAATTGAACTAAAGAGATACGAACTTCTTTCAGACATAAATACAGATGTCAGGGGATTTGCAACTTATAATTCGATACAGGAAGCGTTGAAAGGAACAGGAACAGGTTTGGGAATCACTTCCTATAATGTAAAAGATGCAATCAAGGGAAAATATAGTGGAGGGACTATTTCACAAGATAGTTTGTCCGACGGTAGTTCATTAATTTTGGGAGATAAGAAACCTGCAGAGATAGTTGACGTTCAAGGAAAGCAATATTTAGTCACCCTGAACAACCTCCGAGGAAATGAATACTCAATTGACAAAGCTTATGAGTACAGATCAATAGAAGGTGGGAAGATAGTTTTAGGAGGTGATAAGACAAATGAAGTTCAAAGATTATTTGGAACTTTCACCAAGTATGATGTTAATTCTTACCGAAACAAATTCTTAAATCCAGAGGTAAAATATTTTGAAACAGAGCCGTACAAAGGACTTCCTGCAATGGTTCCTTTTGACACTTCAAACGGATGGTATGTTGAAATCAGGCACACAACTCTCGGAGGAGCATTTGGAAATTTAGCAAGTTATACTGATGCAGGACAATTGAGCAGTTTTTACATCTGTAACGTCGGAGAGAACGGAAAGGCAGAAGGCACGACGGGAAAAGATGAAATTTGCCAGCAATTCAATCCAGGCACAGGACAAGTTGTTAGAGATTTCCCTGGATTGTCTTCTGCAGATACAACAAACCTCGTCAGAAAAGCGATGAATGCGGTGAATGATGCTTCACGTCAATATAAATCTGGAGTGGGAAATGTTAGAATACTCAGGGAAAATATTAAAGTTGGAAGTCCTGCAGCAAATGTTCCCGAAGTTCAATGCCAAGACTTCATGTCTCCAACAGAGTGCAATGTTCTTTTCAATGTCTGCGATCCAGTTGTATGTCCTTCAAGCCGTTGTGATTTAGGGGGAACTTACCAAGTTGCAGATGTTGTTCAATCGGGAATTGTAGGAAGCACCCTTTTATGTTTGCCGAATTACAAGGAAGGAATTTATGTTCCTGTTTGCTTATCCGGAGTAAAGGCGGGACTTGACTCACTGATTTCTGTCCAGAAAAATTATCAGGATTGTTTACAGGCAAATCTTGATACCGGAAAAACGATAGGAATCTGCGACGAGATTCACAGCATTTATCTCTGTGACTTTTTCTGGAATCAGGCGCAGCCAATTTCCCAGCTGGCAATTCCGACGCTGTTCGAATTCATCACAGGAAAAACTCCTGTGCGAGGAGGGGGAGAATATTTGGGATTGAATGAAGCGTGGAAAAATGCACAAAATTCTGTCGATTATATGACTCAGTATTACGGGGCAAATTCTTTCACAGCTTTCAAGGGAAAGGCGATAGAAACAGTTGGAAAATCTGTCTGCAGAAATTTCATTTCAGCAGCATATCCGAGTGATGTAGGATTAAGCAGTTTGATTGAGCCAAGATCACCGCCACAATTCACGGCGTGGTTTAGCGAGCAGACATTTACAACAGCAACTGTTCCCGCAATTTCACAATACAAAGTATTTTATCACATTTACGCCGGAGAAAACACTGTGGAGAACATCGGCGCTTACTACAGCGTTTATTTGAAAAGTCCTCTTGGAACTTCAGGATTGCAGACAAATCCGACATTCACTATTGCCTCGGGATACATTGCGAAAGGAAATTACGCTTCTGAAACAAAGGACTTCACCGCACCGACGGGATACAAGGAACTTTGCATTAGAGTTAACACTCAAGAGGAATGTGGTTTCAAGCAAGTCTCAACAAGTTTCTCTGTGAATTATTTGAATGACTTGTATCTAAAGGAACAAGCATCGCAAACAAACATACAGACCGAGGCAGAGTGCGTTTCCGGAACCCCGAGTGCTTACAGCCTGATTAATCCAAATGTTCAGGCAGGGGCTCAGGAAGCCATAAATCCACAGCTTTATGAAAGAGGGATCACGAGAATTTGTGCGACTGACAATCCTGGAAGAAATACAGATGCATTTGCAGGTACACAACGAGGGATATGGCAGGAGGTTGGAACTTGTGACAGTGGCCAGGGCAAGGTAAAGTGCTACATTGACACGCGAACAGTCAAAGATGTCATAAGGACAACGTCGATTGAAAACCAGACATTGAGTGCTGCAAGTACGAAAGCGAACGAGATTCTCAAGGATGGAACGTATATTTCTGATTTTGAATCCGAGCTGAAAAAAATCGAACTTAAGGCTTCAGGAGAAAAAATAAGTTACATAACAAGCATTATAGGAAAAGCAATTTTCGCACATGAGAAGGCAAAACTTCTTTTGTTAAGAGGAGAGGCTTATGGGGGACTGGTTTCATCTGTCATTGATAAGATTGGCGAGAGATGTGTCGGAGATGAATGCTTAATTGAAGTTCCTAGAGAATCAATACCTACGCCGGAAGTAAAACCGACGCCTGGAGCATTGCCCTCTGATACTTACATGCAAAGATATGAAAATTCAGGTTATGAATCACAATTTAAACTTGAATTGGACAGTAATGGCGGCGCACCTAGCGGATGGGAAAAAAATGACTTCAAGGCATTGATGGTTGCGATTGCTCAACAGGAGACAAGTTTAGGGCAGGGGAATAATTGTGGTAAAACAAGAACAGATTCTTGCTCTGATTGGTTGATGGGTTATACTGACGGTAGCAATTATCCTGAGAGTTACAAAGGTTCAACAACGCAGATATCTCTTGCATCAAGAACGTTGAAAAATGCATTGAGCAATCCTTCTTCCGGAAGTTATAGTGCCTGCAACAGTAAAATTGGAGATGATAAAGTGGGATGCATCCTTAGCGTTTACCATTCAGGGAAACCTTACGGGAAGGTTAACGTAAATGTTTTAGGTCTTTTTGATTTTGGAAATCCAAAAGGCAAGGCATATGTAGAAAATGTTTTCAATTCATGGCAACAATGGAGGAGTTATTTTGGAGTTGCAACATCCCCCCTTACATCAGATACTGAAGATGAAATTGACATAAACACTTTTGGTAGCAACGAGGATTTGATTGATATTGTGGATTATGGGATTTTTAATTGCGACAGAGACAAACGAAAGTTGCAATTTTGCAATTCCGATATTAAATTTAATAGTAACAAGATAACATACAGCTTTTTTAAAAATTTTGCATTTTTGGATTCCTGTTCCGATGAAGAAAAAGACAAGGTAAGAACTTCATTAGACAAATTTTCAAATGATATCAACAGAGTTTTAACATTTAGTGAAGTTACTGAGAAAGAAAATATTTTGATTATTTGCAGTACTGATAAAGTAGGAACTTTAACACAAAAGGGCATAAAAAAACTAACAGTGACGGGGCAAACAAGAAATTGGATTTATACTATTCCCGGAAATACTTATTTATTAGAAAGTGCAGAAATAGAACTATTCAAGATGAATCCCTCTTGTTTTGAAGACATTTTTATTCACGAGATTCTTCACGTTCTTGGATTTGACCACATAACAGATCCTGAGAGTATTATGTCTCCAACAAGTTATGATTGTGAGAATTCTTCATTCTCTATTGACAAAGAAATAGTTGACGAAATAAAGAGGATTTATTCTTAACCAGATTCAGATTAATAATGCGGGAGAGAGGATTCTCACACGAGAACACGAAGTTTTCTCGCGCACTTTCCTTTTTGAATATTTGTTTAAACCGATTTGTCCGAGTCCTCACATTTAAAGTTGATGTCTGTGACATCAAAGTGCGGGAGAGAGGATTCGAACCTCCGCAAGCACTAAGCTACGAGGGCCTAAACCTCGCCCGTTTGACCGCTCCGGCACTCCCGCATAATTTTCATAGCAAGTTTTCAATTAAAAATGTTTTGAAATTTGGCGCAGCATTTTTCTTTCTTTCTTTTTGTACGGAAGTTTTTATTTCCGGCTCTACCAAAAAAATGTCTCGCTGCGCTCGTTTTAAATGAAGGTTTAATATGAAATCCATTTTAATTAAGGCAAATTCTTAACGATATCGCAGATTTTGTTATTGACGTAAACTTTGCAATTAATCAATCGCGAACATAAACAAACAGAGTGGGTTGAACTCATTATTTAACCTTAAATAAAATAGCTAATGCGCACATGTCCAACCTTTAATATTCCATAAGAATGATAAACAAATTCTAAATAAAGTATTGATCGAGGGTTTTGAATTTATTTTTTATCAAAAATTATTTCACAGTTGCTTTTGCCATCTCTTTTTCTTTCTGCTTTATCTTCTCTTCCAAGTTAAGTTTTTCTATAAGCTCCTTGTACCTATTCCTAATCGTAACCTCTGTTATCCCCGCAATGTCTGCAACTTCCCTTTGAGTTTTTTTCTCGTCGTTCATCAAGGCAGCGACGTACAGTGCAGCGGCAGAAATTCCTGCAGGACCTCGGCCGGAAGTCAATTCAAATTCTTCTGCCTGCTTCAATACTTTCAAAGCATCATTTTGGGTTTTTGGACTTAACTTTAATACGGAGGAAAATCGTGAGATATAATCTCGTGGAGAACTTTGCTTTACTTTTATTCCCAATCTTCTTATTATGAATCTGTAAGTCCTCCCAATTTCTTTTCTTTCCACATCGGAGGCTGTTGACATCTCATCCAAAGTACGGGGAATGTTGTATGAACGGCATGCAATGTAAAGGCAAGATGCAATAACAGATTCCATGCTTCTACCTCTTACCAAGCCACGCTGAAGAACATAATTGTAAATTCTTGCCGCTTCATCACGAACAACGTTTGGAAGGTTTAAATAAGAAGCTATGACTCTTAGCTCTGCCATTGCCAGTCGTAAGTTTCTTTCGATGGATGTTGAGACACGTTCCTGCCACTTCTTCAATCGCAAGAATTTTCTCGTCTGTCCTGCCTCCAATTTATAGATGTCCGATATTTCACCGACGTTAGTTGTTAAACCTCGGTCGAATTTTTGCATGCTTATTGGCGCTCCCCCACGCCCTTTTTTTTCGCTTTTGTCAAACTTTCCCTGGAGGTCGATTCCAGTATCCACCATTTTTTCCTCTATAACCAATCCACAATCATTACAGATTACTTCTCCTAGATTGACGTCATGAGTTAGATTTACACCACCACATTCAGGACATTTTTTGATAAAACCGGTTGCCATAAATTAGAATTTAAGTTAGGGTTTATAAATGTTTCGGCTTTATAAATGTTTCTGTATTCTTTATTTCTAAGAGAGATTACCCAATCAGAATTCCGTTAACCATGCCTTCTTGACTTGGGCGATTTGTGATCCTGACTTTTCCAAGTTCTGTCTCGACAATTGTGCCTTTCGTAATAATGTTTTGTCTTGCAAGAAACCTGTTAGATGGAGTTTCTACAACATTTTTTATTTCAATTCTTTTGTTCAATGGCAATTTCTTGTCTTTTGCTTTCATCAAAACATTTACGAATTTTGCAGTGAGAAGATGGGTTTTTCTTTTTCCGCCGCGAATCATCTGGATTTTTTTCTTTTCTGCCCCAATTTTTATTGTTCTTTCTTGTTTTTTGCGCTCATAAAGTTTTTTCTTCCTACTCTTTACATACCTTCCACCAGTAATCTTTCTTCCCACTTTCATTTTAATAGTTCATAAATTACTTATTTAAATCTTTTTGTATTACAAACACAATCCGAATCATGTTGTAAAACATTGTCTTAGCATACCAATAACATTCAAAGAGTATTATATAAATTTCTAAAGAAAAATTTATAAACAACTATTGCAGAATTAAATTATGACTAACGGAATTGAACGTCCATTGGATTTGTTGAACAATTCGAAGAACAAGGAAGTTTTGGTGCATTTGAAAGGGGACAAGCAACTTGTAGGAACCCTTTTGGCTTTTGACATACACATAAATCTTGTGTTGGATAATACAAAAGAGATGCAAAACAACGAGATAAAGAGGAGTATTGGGTTGACCTTTTTGCGAGGAGATACCATAATATTTATTTCACCTTCTTCGGTTAATTCAAAAAAAGAATAGTTTAGAAAACAAAATTTAGGTCGTGTTTTCTTTTCCCTTCCAAAGACTTTCAGAAAAATAATAGAACTCTCGATATTGAAAATTTATAAAGAATCTTTTCTTTTTTTAATTAATGATAAAACTGACCTTTCTTGGGACATCATTCGCAATTCCAACAAAAAGCAGGAACCATACTTCGGTATTTTTTAGTTACAAGAATGAAAACATTCTGATTGATTGCGGTGAAGGGACCCAACGCCAGTTTAGAAAAGCAGGATTGAATCCCTGCAAAATTACGAGAATTCTTCTGACGCATAAGCATGCAGATCACTCCCTTGGACTTCCGGGTTTATTAAAAACTCTTGACCTTTCTGGTTATGGCAAGACCTTGTTTATTTATGGACCAAGGGGAATAAAAAATTTCATTGAAAATATTTTAAAGACATTTGGAGAAGTTGCAAATTATAAGATTGAAGTCAAAGAAGTTGATGGAAAATTTTTTGAGACGGACGATTTTTACCTTTCTGCGGAAAAAATGTTTCACGGAGTTCCTTGCAATTCATACTCCTTTGTCATAAAAGAAAAGATAAGAATAAACAAGGAAAAACTGAAAAAACTTAAAGAGATATCAATTGAAAATCTTAAGAAGCTGAAACAAGGAAGAGACATAACTCACAATGGAAAAAAATATCTCGCGAAAAATCTTACCTTTATCGAAACCGGAAGAAAAATCTCATTTGTTTATGATACGTCCATAGAAGATAAAATTGCGAAGTTCGTAAGAGATTCTGATTTGCTCGTGTGTGAAGCAACATTTCACTCGGATCTGGAAAAAGAAGCAAAAGAAAAAAAGCACCTCACGGCTGAGCAGGCAGGCGAAATAGCAAAAAAAGCAAATGTAAAACAACTCATTCTTACCCACATAAGCCAAAGATACGAGAAAAATCTTAAGGAAATTCTTGACGACGCCAAAAAAAACTTCAAAAACGTTTCAATAGCCAAAGACTTGGAAAGTTTTGAAGTGAAATAGAAGATAATTGTTAAGAACAACATAAATCCTTTTAAAATAAAAAGTCTAATAATTTTTATGGCAACTCATGAAAGCATCAGAAGAGTGAGAGAAGAAAAAGAGGAGGCTGAGAGAAGAAATCCTTTGCTTAAGCTTAGTCTTGGAGAATTGGTTATGGGGATGCAAAGAATTTCATCAATGGATAAAAATGTTTTTCTCCCTGAAGAAAAAGTTCCTGAAGGAAGCAGGGAAAATTATAGAAGTTATAATTCTCTTATCAAAGAGTTGAACAATAGAGAAGCAAGATACAATTCTTATAAAGAACCTCCGAGATATTGATAACCCATGGTAAAATGAAAAGGGAAATAAAAAGTGAATTCAAAAACGAGCTTGGGAATAAGATAATTATAAAAGTTAAAAAGAAGAAAGATAAAGTTAATCTGATAATAGAAGGACCAAAATCTGTTTCTGAGAATATAATTACTGAGATGGAAGCAAAAGAGGTTATTAAAACCCTCAAGAAATTTTTTAGTCAAAAATATTAAAAGGCAGGCGTAATTGAGTTAGATATCCCCACTCCAACTTTCTTCTAATCTTCTCCCAATTTTTATTATGAAGATTAGTGACATAATTTTTCCATCTAGTATTACCATCACGAATTTCTAATTTATGCCCATATCCATAATGCTCAACGAGTGCATTAGTATCTCCTTCTCCCCTTCTTAATTCTATCTCTTCTTCATGGAACCCCCTTGCTTGAAAATCCTCTTTCCTGCTGTAGAATATTGGAAATCTTAGTACTATCTCTTCTTTCGACGACTTAAAAACTTCTTTTCCTTTATAAAAAACCTCAAGATGCTCATTTCCATCACAGAAATTTTTTTGAGTTATTTCGAGAGTATCATCTTCATAAGTTGTTATTAAGTCACACCACCCGGTTACTTCTAAACTCAATTCTTCATACTGATTATGTCCCGTACCAAAGCATATGTCTTTGCGATATTTTCTAATTCAGATTCAGTTATCGTTTCTCCTGACATGAATTTTATGGATAGTTTAGCTATAAAAATTTTGTTACACAAAACATTTTAAATACAATTTCTTCTTGATTTTTGTAAGCCCCTGTAGCCCACAGGTTTCTTTTTCAAAAAAGAAACTACGATGGTAGAAAAATTAATAAGTTTAAACCGATTGTTCGCTACAGAGGAATAAGCCCCTGTAGCTCAGCCTGGATAGAGCGACTGCCTTCTACCCAACTTTCTTAGAAAGAAAGTTCGGTGCTCAAAGAACTAAGAGAGCAGAGGGAAGAGAGCAGTAGGTCGCAGGTTCAAATCCTGTCGGGGGCGTTGCAAGTTGAGTGAGACCCAATTACGAAATCTTGAATTTGGATTTGAAAGGTTCAAATCACTTCAAAATATACTTGTTTTGAAGTCCCAGAGATTTTTAATCTCTGAGCTGTCGGGGCGTTTTATCAATCACAATAATTTTTATAAAGGATGAGATTGTTTTTTTTATATGAGCGGGTATGAAGAAGGTTTGAGAATTGCTAGTCAAGAAATTGGAGATAGTAGAGTTTATGTTGAGCCGATAAAAAAAATTCTCGACGATGGAAAAGAACTCTATGATTATTTAATTTGCAGGGCAGATAATTGTAAGCCCATCATAAGAGTAGGAATTTATATGTATCATTCTGAAAGAGAAGCCTTAGAACAAGGAGCATTTTACTGTTGGAATATCCAGAACAGAAGATTAATTGAAGAGAAAATTGCGGCTTGATTATGTCAAGATTGCTGAGCAGAAAACTGCGCACTTTAGTGGCGAGATGACTGCAATCTTGGTTACTAGGATTTGCTTGGGTTTTGCAAATCCTTGTTCAGGAAAATCTTGTGATTTTCCTGCATCCTAAAAACGAGCGCCAATTAGCATCGTTTTTTTGATTTCTATAAACACTTTTAAATAGAATAATTCTTTTTTTAATTCATGCGGAGATGGCACAGTGGTTACTGCAGTCGGTTGCAGATGAGGCGTCACACGGATTCCGAAGGGCGCCTTGCACTAACCCCTCTTTTTTCGGTAGGGGAAGGAAAGGCAAAACCCGACTTTTCCTGGGTTCGAATCCCAGTCTCCGCTTCCAGGAGAACCAAGTTTCTCCTTAGGATAACCTCTCCTTTAAGAGGCTTCGGGAAAATTAGAAAAATGAAAAAAGTATATATAATTCATGGGTGGGGAGGAAGTTCCGAGAAGGACTGGATTCCGTGGTTAGAAACAGAATTAAAGAAAAAAAGATTTAAGGTAAAATCTTTTGACATGCCGGATTCTGAAAATCCTAAAATAGAAAAGTGGATTAAACATCTTGAACTAAAAATTAATCCGGAGGAATTAGATGAAAACTCTTATTTTGTCGGACATAGTGTTGGTTGTCAGACAATCATGAGATATTTAGAAAAATTACACAAACATAAAAAAATTAGGGGATGTGTTTTTGTCGCGCCGTGGTTTAATCTTATTAACCTTGAACAAGAGGAATTGGAGATTGCCCATCCTTGGACAAACACCAAAATTGATTTTTCCAGAATTCTGGATCATTGCAATAATTTTTTGGCAATCTTTTCAGATAACGATCCATTTGTTCACTCAAACGAAATTGAAAAATTCAAAAATAATCTTGGGGCTAAAACCATCATAAAGAAGAAAAAAGGACATTTCACTTCCGAAGACGGTGTTAAAAAAATTCCAGAGATTCTTGATTTTTTAAAGTGAACTAAGAAGAATTGTGAGTGTCTATGTTGAACATAACTCCTGTGCCTCTTAGGGCCGTTGTAAGTTTATCAGCAAGGTTTAGAATTTCTGTCTTTGTCGGCTCTTTTTTCCATTGGTAAATGAAATCGATCGGGCCGACAGTACATTCAAATCCTACAGATTCAACCTTTTTTACAACGTCAGATGCCTTTTCATCTCCTGCTCTAAAGTACATAACCAAATATGTTTTCCAAATCATCACATAAAAAATACGCTGGATTTTATATAATTTTCTTTTGTATTATTCTACGCAAATCAGGAACAGAGAGAATGAATCTTTTATTTGTCATCAAAAAGTCCTTTTCTTGGTTTGTTAGGACTTTTGGATACCCAAAGTGCCCACGCACTAAAGTGCGTGGTTTTTCCCGGCACTTTGGTATAAGAAAAAATAAAAAAATTTAAATATCTCTTTGTAGTACCTAAAATACATTGGCATTCATGGTGAGGAAAAAAATATCTGGAAGAGAATATTTTTACCTCAATGAGAATAAAAGAATAGAAGGAAAAGTTAAAACAAAAACAATCGCTTATCTTGGCAAAACAAGAGAAGAAGCAGAAAGAAAAATGAGGAAAATTTTAGGAGATATGAAAAAAGAAAATACGCAAAACAAAAAAACAGGATGGGAAAAAACTTCAAAACAGAAGGAAATTTCAATTGAAGAATTGGCAAATTTTTGCAAGGCAAAAGGATTTATCTTTCGTTCAAGCGATATATACGGCGGCTTCGCAGGATTCTGGGATTTTGGACCTTTAGGTGTGGAGATGATGAATAACCTAAAAAAAGAGTGGTGGAAATATTTTGTACAGGAAAAAGAGAACATAGTGGGTATGGAAGGCTCAATCATCTCTCATCCTAAAACATGGAAAGCCTCGGGACATCTGGCAAGCTTTTCAGATGTTGCAGTAGTATGTAAAAAATGCAAAAAATCAACAAAGATTGATAAGTCAGAAGTGGGAAAAGTTAAGTGTGATAATTGCGGAGGGGCTTATGAAAATCTTGGAGAATTTAATTTGATGTTTAAAACCCATGTTGGTGCAATAAATCCTACAGAAGCATATCTCAGAGGAGAGACAGCACAAGGAATGTTCATGAATTTTAAACTAATTCAGGCAACATCACGAATGCAGTTGCCATTTGGAATCGCTCAGATTGGGAAATGTTTTAGGAATGAAATCGCGCCAAGAGATTTTTTATTCAGGAGCAGGGAGTTTCACATAGGAGAACTTGAGTTTTTTCTTAATCCTGAGGAAAAAAAATGTCCTTTGCTTGAGAAAAAGCACCTGGCTTTAAAGGTCATGTTTCTCGACGCTGAAACACAAGAAAAAAATTCAGACAAATTGAATGAAACAACAATCGAGAAAATGTTAAATGAAAAACGACTGGAGGAATGGCATGCATACTGGCTCGCCGAGCAAATTTTGTGGCTTAAATCTATTGGACTGTTGGAGATAAAAATACGTGAACATATGAAATCAGAGTTAAGTCATTATTCTTCCGCAACTTTTGACATAGATTACCAATATGTTTTTGGAAGCAAGGAAATTGCAGGGAATGCAAATCGAGGGCAGTATGATTTAACACAGCACGAAAAAGAAAGCGGAGAAAAAATGAGTTTTTTTGATGAGAAATCAAAGAAAAAGATAATCCCTAAGGTTATAGAGCCAACTTTTGGAATTGAAAGAATCTTTCTAGCGCTGATTTCAAGAGCATACAGTCATGATGAGAAAAGAGAGAATATTGTGTTGAGATTGCCGAGAAAAATCGCTCCGATAAAAGCAGGGATTTTTCCACTTGTAAAAAAACCGGAATTTGAGAATCTTGCCAGAGAAATTTTTTCTGAATTGAAAAGCGAATTTAATATCCTTTATGATTCCGGAGGAAGTATAGGCAGGAGATATGCCAGGAATGATGAAATTGGGACCCCCTTTTGCATCACAATCGACGGAGATTCCCTGAAAAACAAAGATGTAACAATACGCAATAGAGATGATACAAAACAAATTCGCGTAAAAATTTCTGATTTGAAGAAAATCCTGGCAGATTTAATAAACGGCGAAGAGGAATTGTTCTAATGAAGACCATTTTGGTCGACGGCATGTTTTGTGTTTATGACGAAAATTTTAATGTCAACAAGGAACTTTTACATATGATTGATTCTTTCAGAGCAAGAAAGATATTAGTTGTTAATAAATTCAGAGAAAAAGGGAAAAAATTACTTGAAAATTCGTCAATAAAACACTCATTTTCTTTGGAAGAAGAGAATATAAACAAGGATAACAAAGAATATTTCCTCAGACTGTTGAAAAAATTTGATATTAACCCGAAAGAAGTTTTTTATTTTGACCATGATGAAAACAATGTAAAGACTGCAAAATCTGTAGGAATAAATTCTGTTGCATACTCAAGAAATAACCTTTTGATTAAACAATTTATTATTGATAATCTGTAAAAATGTCTCTGGAGGGAATTTAACCCTCGACCTCCGCCTTTCCCATGCATTTAGAATCATGAGAGCGGCGCTCTGACGCTGAGCTACAGAGACTTAATTGATAGAAAGAATATGTTTAAAAAAGTAGCGAATAAATCGGTTTAAACGAATTCAAACGGGAAAATGTGCGAGAAAACTTCGTGTTCTTGCTGAGCTACAGAGACAAAAATTATTAAATGATAATGGTTTAAAAGTTTTAGTAAAATGGCTGTTGAAGATTTGGTAATAAGCATTCCGGAATCATTGATTGGGAGCGTTAAGATTCTTATTTACATAATCCAGGCATTAGGTATACTTGCAATTGCATATATCCTCTATCTGGTTGTTAGAACTTTTATTGACAGAAAAAGACTCATCATAATGGAAAAAATTTCGGAGGACGTCTCGGAAATAAAAAAGATTTTGAAACGTCAAAAGAGAACTAAGTAGTCATCTCTTGACCAAAGTTATTTCAATTGTGGAAACATTGGTTTTTCTACCATCTCTGTTCTCAAGTTCATCGCTGTCTATCTTGACTTCCTTAATTTCAATGTTCTTGTCTTTGAGAAACTTTTTTCTCACAACTTCCGCGACATCAACTGCACGATTTATTGACTTCCCTCGCGCTTTTATAACCACCTCATCCATGTTTTTTGTAGTAAATTGCATCACAACACTTGTAACATAATTCATAAACGGTTTTATTCCTATGAAAACAAAATTATCTTTTTTTTCGTCTGTCATTTTTTGCCAATCACTCTTATTTCTTATCTTCTTTGGATACTGCCTCAGTTCTCTTGATTTTAGACACTAGTCCTGCAATTTGATTTCTTATTTTTTTGCTTGGCATAGTATTTCCCAGCAATTTCTTGTTCTTATCAAAACTTTCAGTGAATTCTATGTCTCTTCCAAGAAGATTGTCGGTTGTTCTTCTTATCAACTTGGATTTTATTTTTCCCATGATAAAGTCATTGAAAGGCAATATTTAAGGATTTTGGTGAGAGTTTTTTTATATAAAAACTTATAAACTTTTATTTTAGCATCTTTTTATGGACAGGTTAACAAAAAAAGCTTTTGGGAAATCTGCATTGTGGATTCCCTCGAGAAGTATAATCACGAGAAGGGGATTTTCAATATCCGCTCCGGAAAGTTATGACTGTTACAATATTGGAGACTTTACAGTTGAAACAAAAGCCCCCTTTATTTATGCAGTTACCCTCTCTGATGATAAAAATTTGAATTTTCTTTACAAACTTCTGAATGTTGTTTATGGAGAGGTTATTGGTTTTGAAGAAGAAATATTGACAACTGCTTCATTTGAAGAGATGTTCGAAAAAGGCATAATTAACGAACCTCCTACCCGCAGCATTTCCGAAGTTGATAAAAAATTTAATGGTAAAAATATGTCTTTACTCACGAATCCCGATAAACCTATTGGATGTGCCTTGGAAGTCCGTACCTCTGGAGATACTCTTTACAGAACAGTAAGACCTTTGCTTGTTGATTACAAAGGATCTCTTTTGCTTTAACTACTCAATCTTTTCAATATTTTCCATGTTTTTCAAGGATTCCATCAAATCAATTATTTTCTTTGGCAGATTTCCAAGAGAGATCACTGAGTACTTCATCCCCATTTCAGTCGCCTTTTTTGAGGCTTTAATTATCTCTTTCTCCGATATTTTTTTCTTGTTGTAAGCAACCAAAATTATTTCAGAAGTCGAATTTTTTACTTTTAGCACAAGTTCATTTTTTCCTATGTTCTCTATGTTGGAAATTTCGGTTCCAGAATTTGACAGGAATTCCCTTACTCTCTCCAGAAATTTTTCGCTTTGTTTTTGGCCTGCTTTTGATTTTACAGATTTTCTTTTTGATTTTATTTTTTCAGCAGGTTTTTCAGAAGTATCCTTGATTTCAATTGTTGACTTTTGTTGAGATTTTTCTTTATTCAAATCTTCCTCGCTTTCGGTGAAATACCTCCAGAATATTTCACCATCTTGATTGCGAAATGGAATTGCAAAATCCTTAATCTCGCGCAGAGCGACGCGAATTGCAGGTTGTTGTTCTCCGTCTTTGAGAAATTTTCTCTCTCTCAATAGATTGAACGCTTCCTTCTCTTTGCTTTTCAGATAATCGGAAAATTTTTCCATTAGGGGTTCCTGCCCCTGGACAAAGTACACGGGAGAGTTCCCTACCCTCAAGTGAGAGATTTTTATTCTTTTTTCAGAAAACAATTCAGATAGAAATGCAGAGGCAAACAGAGGAGATAGTTCAACTTCCCTTGAGATTTGTATCGGCAATGAAGGGCCTCTTTCCTTCAAAACAGAGATTATTTTCTCTTTTATTTCCGAGGTATTTTGAATCATTCATAGGATAAAAGGAAAAAGGTTATAAATTTTTAGTTATGGCTTTATCCACCTTACCTCATAATATGTCACATCTTCTTCTTCGTCAATCACCGCTAGGAGAAGATTTTTCCTTGTACTGTGCGCAACACGATTTTTCGCGCTAAATTCATGGAAGGAAAATTTTTTTGATTCTTGTTCTGCAAATAAAATCCATTTTGAGTGTCCATCCTTTTTTGAGTAGGAATTTTTTTCATAAACCCTGAAATCCGCGCCGAATTTTAAGGCCGTTTTTAACACATAACCCTTTTTTCTTAAATCACTGAAGACAATATATTTGGTGTAAAATCTTGAGTCAATTCTCTGAAATCTTTTTACTAACTCATCTTTTTTGAGTACTTTGTTTTTTGATAGAACATTCATTTTCCCTTCATGAACGAGAAATATTGCTTCTACAAGAAGATACTGGATTTTCTCTCCGACCTTTTCCCCAAAATGACTTTTTTTATTCAAAGAGTATGCTTCCGGCGAATTGCTTGAGACGCCGCTTCCCGACAAATGTGCCATTATTTTTTCCATTAATAAAAAATGGAAAGATAATATTTAAAAGTTGCTGAGTTATTCTTTTACAATGATTAAAAAGAGTACAAGGATAATTTTTGAAGGATTAGAAATAAAAAATAACGAATTGATTGGAGGCGTTCCATTATCCGTAGGAGAATCAGTTAATGTTAAGCTCGATAACGGAAAAAAGTTTATTTGTAAAGTTGTTGATAAAAAAGTGAACTTTGAGTTTAGAGGTAAAAATCAAATTGCGGAGATTACTTATAAGTTAAAGAAAAAATGAAATATAACTTTAGACAAATAGAATCCCGGTGGCAGAAAGCTTGGGAGAAAAAAAGGATTTTTCAAGCAAAAGAAATTCGCGGAAAGAAAAAATTTTACGTTGTTCCGATGTATCCGTACCCTTCCGGAACCAGCTTGCATATGGGGCACGCTTTTAATTACACCATCACGGATATCTTTGCGCGCTACAAAAGAATGAAAGGATTCAATGTCCTTCATCCGATAGGGTTTGATTCATTCGGGCTGCCTGCAGAGAATGCAGCAATAAAGGAAAAGTCACATCCAAAAAAATTTACAGAGAAAGCGATAGGCAATTATATAAAACAGTTTAAGGTTCTCGGGATGAGCTATGACTTTTCGCGTTTGTTAAAAAGCCACAATCCGGAGTATTACAAATGGGATCAATGGATTTTTCTAAAGATGTTTGAACGGGGCCTTGCATATCGGAAAAAAGCACCTGTTAATTGGTGCGGGAAATGCAACACCGTATTGGCTAATGAGCAAGTTATTGATGGAAAATGTTGGCGTCACGAAGATACAAATGTTGAGGTGAGGCAATTGGAACAGTGGTTTTTGAAGATTACTGATTATGCAGATGAGATTTACAAAAACACAAAAAATTTGGAGTGGCCTGAGAGAATCAGGTCAATGCAAGAGAATTGGATTGGACGCAGTGACGGGACTGAAGTCCTTTTTGAGATTAACGGAGAAAAATTTCCCATTTTTACTACGCGCGTCGATACGCTTTTTGGGGTTACATTTCTTGTTATTAGTGCACAGCATCCGCAATTAATGGAACTGGTTTCTAAAGAGCAGAGACTTTCGGTTGAAAAATTCTTGAAGAAAATTCACTCGACAAAACAGGAGGATATGGAAAAGCTTGACAAAGAAGGTGTTTTCACAGGCACTTATGCAAAACATCCTTTGACAGATGAGAAAATCCCCGTATGGGTCGGAAATTTTGTTGTTGCTGATTATGGTTCCGGTATTGTTATGGCCGTGCCTGCTCACGACGAGAGAGATTTTGAATTTGCACAGAAGTACAATCTCCCGATTAAAGGTGTAATTGAACCCCTGTTTATCGCAAATGGAAAAGAAGATGGAATCCTTGAAGGAAAGCCCTTTGTAGAGAGAAATGCCGTTGCGATAATATTGAAGCATTGGGTGGAGGAAAAATATGCTGTTTTAAAGTGGAAAAAAGTTGCATGGCAGACAATGATAACAGGAGGCATCGAAAAGAATCAGACTCCTGAAGAAGCAGCTATTCAGGAAATAAAAGAGGAAACTGGCTACTCAAATCCAATTTTAGTTAAACGACTTGGGATCTTTCATAGCAAATTTTTTCACGGACCTAAAAACGAAAATAGATTCGGACACTTTAATGCATTTTGTTTTAAATTGAAAAACGGAGACAGGAAAGCAGTATCAAAGTCGGAATCGGAGAAGCATGAGCTCCAGTGGGTTCAACCTGAAAAAGTTTCCGGGATGTTAACTGCGGAATCACATAGAGACTTATTTAGGAGATTTTTGCAGGGAGAAAAAGCATTTACTGATTATGGTGTCCTAACGAATTCCCGAGAATTCAATGGTTTGCATAGCACAGAGGCAAAAGAACATATTGTTATTGCACTGCAAAGAAAAAAACTTGGAAGTAAAAAGGTGAACTTCAAATTACGAGATTGGCTTATTTCAAGGCAAAGATTTTGGGGAACACCAATTCCAATAGTCTATTGTGACAAATGCGGTATCCGGCCAGTGAAAGAAAAAGATCTCCCGGTGAGACTTCCCAAAAAAATAAAACTTACTATCTCAAAAAATCCTCTTGTTTATTACAAAAAATTTACAGATACAAAATGTCCGAAATGCAAGTCCAAGGCAAGGAGAGAAACCGACACAATGGACACTTTCGTAAACTCTTCATGGTATTTTCTCCGCTACCTTGACCCTAAAAATAAAAAGAAAATCTTTGATACAAAAAAAGTAAATTACTGGATGCCTATGGATTTATATCTTGGAGGTGCAGAGCATGCATGCCTTCATCTGATTTATTCAAGATTTTACACCAAATTTTTAAGAGACTTGGGATTGTTTAGAAAGGATATCTCTGAGCCTGCAAGAATTCTTTTTAATCAAGGGATGGTTCACGGCAACGACGGTTTTGTAATGTCAAAATCAAGAGGAAACGGAGTTGACCCGATTAAAATCATAAAGAAATTCGGTTCAGACACTCTGAGATTGTATCTTGTGTCTAATGCTTCTCCGGACAAGGATTTTAATTGGGATGACAGGGGGATTGACTCAATAAGCAAGCTGATAAAAAAAATCCAAGAATTATTTTATGCCAAAAAGATTTCTGGAGATTCATCCAGAAAATTTGAGAGCAGAATTAACAAAACAATAAAAGATGTCACGAAAGATATCGAAAATCTTAATTACAATCTTGCAGTTGTTAAGATAAGGGCAATTGTCGAGAGTTTTTATGGGGAAAAAAACGTCTCAAAAAATGACGCGGAGAACTTTCTTAAGATACTTTCTGTTTTTTGCCCGCATATTTCAGAAGATTTATGGGAAAAGATGGGCAACAAGAATTTCATATCTTTGGAAAAATGGCCTAACGCCAATGAAAGCAAAATAGATTTGAAACTTGAGGAACAGGAAAAAATTATTGATAAACTCATTCAGGATATTATTAATGTTTCCAGAATTTTAAAGGAAAGAAACAGTAAATCTCCGCAAAAAGTCTTTGTCTCAACAATTCCAAATGAAAAGAAGATTTTTTACGAAGAGAAAAATTTGATAGAAAAAAGAACTGGTTTAAAGGTTGAAATTTTTTCAGTTAATGAAAATATCCAAAATAAGCTGAAGGAAAAATCAAAAAATGTAAAACCCGGAAAACCGGCAATTTATCTGGAATGAAAGTTAAAATGGTGAGTGGTAAGAAATTCAGAAAAATCTGGTTTTTTTTCCTGCTTTTAGGAATTATTCTGCTCATCAAGTATCTTATTTTAATTTCGGATGACAATGCATCTTGCGGTGACGGAACTTTTTACAATGAATGTTCTCTCAACAAGCCGTACTACTGTTTTGAAGGAAAATTGGTTGAAAACTCGGAGGTATGTGGTTGTCCAAAAGGATTCGCAATCGAGAAAAATTCGTGCGTTTCAGATTATCAAACAAATCCTAAGAAGATATCTCTGAGGTATGTTCTTGACGGAACAGAGAAGGAAATCGATTTCATCGCTTATGATGGTGTTAAAAAACATGCATCTGAAATTCCCAGAATAATTGGATATGAAAACGGCGAGTCATTATCTAGATCAGATTTTAAAATGAAAGCCATTAATGACAATTTATCCAGAGAATTTATTCTTCCCTTGGTTAAGGACATACAAAACATAACTAACGACAAAGATGTTCAGGCAATGATTGCAGTAAGTTTGGTCCAGAACCTTGAATGGGGATTTTCGAATGAAACATATTCCTTTTTCGGGCAGAAGGTCAATCATTCTCGTTATCCTTATGAAGTTCTATATGAAGAAAAGGGAATTTGCGGAGAAAAGTCTTTACTTTTGGCAATGATTCTGAAGGAACTTGGATTTGGAACAGCTATTTTTTATAATAATGATGAAAATCATGAAACAGTGGGCATAAAATGTCCCTTGATGGAAAGCTGGCATTATTCCGGATACTGCTTTGTTGAAACTTCCGGAAGCGCAATAATTACCGATGACAAACTTGCTTATTCCGGAGGAATAATACTAGATTCAAAACCAGAAGTTATTGTTATCTCGGACGGAATTTCATTGTCGCGATGGCTGGATTTTTATCACGATGCCGACGAGATCAAAGAACTTAGAAAAAAGATGGCATCGGGCAAAGAATTGAATCCATTTGAAGAAAAAAAATTCAAGGAGATTAAGAACAAATACGGTTTGGATGGCGAGTATAATTTGGATTGAAATTTTTAGGTGATTATGTTAAATTAAATATGCTGAAGAATTAAGTGCTTACTCAACTGTTCCGCCATGGAATCCATACTTTGCATGGGAACCTGATTCCACAACGGTGTTTCTCATGTAATTTCCATGTCTTTTTAAGAAGTCATTAAGTTTTGAAGATTGTTGATAACATTTTTCTAACTGTCCTTTTGTATCAAATCTCCAGTCCCAATTATCAGGATTGTATTTCAAATTAAACAACATCAATCTTCTTTCTTTTATATCATATTTTTTTAAGTCAAGCATTTCAATTAATTCTTTCAAAGTTTTTCTAGAATTAATTCTTTCTTGGATGTTTACTCCAGATGTCAATTTTAATCTCTTCCTAATTTCAAACAAACTTGGTTCTTTAGCCATAAAAAGATTACTGACAATTTATTTTTAAGGATTGTGGTGATTTTACTCCAGCTCGGCTTTTATCCTTCTTACGCCGGCAGAAGAAGATTCCTCTTTCGTGATTTTGAATTTTCCAAGTTCCTTTGTGTTTTTTATATGAGGTCCTGTGCAGATTTCTTTAGAAAAATCTCCGACAGTGTATACTTTGACAATCGGAGGATACTTTTCCTTGAAATAGGACAATGCACCTGTTTTTATTGCTTCAGGGTAAGGCATTTCTACAAAACTAACATTCAATCCTCGCGAGATTTGTTTGTTTACCAGGGCCTCTATTTTTTTTATTTCCTCTTCAGTAAGTTTTCTGGAGAAATTGAAATCAAATCTCATCCTCTCGGGAGTTATGTTGCTTCCCATCTGCTGAACATTTGGGCCAAGCACAATTTTTAGCGCCTTATGCAAGAGATGCGTGGCAGTATGATATCGCGTGGACTTTTCCGAATGGTCTGCAAGTCCTGCGGAAAATTTCCCTCTTGTTGCCGTACGGGAGAGTTCCTGATGTTTTTCTAGTTCCTTGAAAAAATCTTTTTTGTCGAATTTTATTTTTTTGTTTTTAGATTCTTCTTCGATAAGCTCTATGGGAAAACCGTAACTTTGATACATCAGGAAAGACTCTTCTCCCGAGAGGCTTTTCTTATTTTTAACAAGTTTCTCAAAAACCTTTAATCCTCGATCAATTGTCTCTGAAAATTTTGATTCCTCTCCTTTTAATTCATTAAGAATCTTCTTTTTGTTCTTTTTCAATTCCAGATAATCATCTTCATAAATATTGAATACTGGTCCCGCCACTTTTTCTACAAAAGAGGTCATACCAAGTTCCCTCCCGTACATTATTGTCCTTCTTATCAAACGCCTTAGAACATAGCCCTGTTCTGTGTTGCCGGGAATTACACCGTCTGCAATTATGAAAACCGAGGCTTTGATATGATCGGCAATTATCCTCATGGCCTTTGTTATGTTATTATCATTTTTTCCTGGAACGAAATATTTCTTGCCAGATAACTTTTCAATTTCTTTTATTATTGGTTGCCACACTTCTGTCAAATAGTTATCATCAAAACCATTTGTTACTGCAAGGATTCTTTCAACACCTCTTCCATTATCAACATTCTTCTGTTTTGCTTCCACTATCTCACCCATATCATTTTTTACATATTCCATAAGAACATCGTTCCAAATCTCCACCCAATTTTTGTCTTCAGGATCAAATTTTTTTGGCGGTTCTACTTTATTGTTCTTCCAATAAAACATCTCTGTGTCCGGACCGCACGGACCTGTTTTTCCTGCAGGCCCCCACCAATTATCTTCCTTGCCGAGAAATGCAATTCTTTCTTTGGGTATTCCCAACGAAAACCAAATTTTTGCAGATTCTTCATCTTTTGGTGCATCTTTATCCCCTTTGAAACAACTTACAGATAATCTTTTTTTATCTAATTTTAAAATTTTTGTTGCGAGCTCAAAACTCCAGGTTATTGCTTCTTTCTTCCAATAATCTCCAAGACTCCAATTTCCAAGCATTTCAAAAAAAGTGTGATGGGCACTATCTCCAACTTCGTCGATGTCCGTAGTCCGAATGCATTTTTGAACATTCACAAGACGCTTTCCAAGAGGATGTCTTTCTCCTAAAAGATAAGGCACCAGAGGATGCATGCCGGCAGTAGTGAATAAAACGGTAGAATCATTTTCAGGAATCAGCGATGCAGAAGGAATTTCCTTGTGATTCTTTGACTTAAAGAATTCAATGTATTTTTTTATAAGTTCCTTGCGCGAAATCATTAAATAAAATAAGGAAGGATGTTTAAAAGTTTTATTGGGCTAGTCAGAAAACTACGTCCTTTAGTGGTGAGATGGCGCATCGTTTTTTGATTAACACCTTAAGAGTTATCCTCTCTGCAATTCTCTGAGCCTGTTTTGAATTTCTTGCAATTCTTTTTCTATGCTGTTTTCATGCACGTTTTTTTCCAAATCGGCACCTGTTTTTTTTATTCTTGGTTCAAAACTTTTCTCAGGAAATATTCTTCTTGTGATGCTTTCAGGGAGTTCAAATTTTGGAGATGTTCTTTGAAAATTTTTTATCGTTAAGAGAAGCGCTTTAATCTGCTTGTACAGCAGTTTTCCTTTTTTTATCTCTTCCTTTTTAAGCTCATGATAATTTTTCATGGAACGAGAAATAATAATTGAACTCTTTTGAATTTCAAGAACATCTCTTTTTGAATTTAGCATACCCATATAGGGAAATTGCAAGTGTATTGCTTCCTTATTATTCATTTTATATTCTTGAGAAGATTTCTCTGTCTATTTTTTCAAATTTATGTTTTATGTCGTTGATTTCTTTTTCCCAGTCGCTTAACTCTTCTTCCTGCCTGTCTTTTATTTTTTTTATCTCGGATAACGTTCTTTCTATTTCAGAAATTCTCTTTTTTGCATCCTCGAAAATTTCCAAACTTTCTTCAAATTTGTCCAACCTTACAAAAATCGGCTCGGCTTCCTTGACAAAACCCTCTCTTCTAAAATTTTTTTGTTCCCTAAACTTCTGATTGTTGAAATTTTTTTCCATTCTTTGTAAAGGCATTTCAACTGCCAATTTTTTTTGCGGAGAGCGCATCATTTTCTCATTATAAGAAAAATCATCTGCAAACTCCCCATCACTCTCTTTTCTCCCAGAAACAGCATCCTTTATCGCGTTTTTGGAGAAATCATTCCCTAAATCATTTTTTGGGTAAGTCGGCAAACGGGACAGATTATTTCTATCCATCAAGAAGTCATCACTCATTCTCGGCAAATCAGGGAGTTTTGGCAATTCTGGCAATTTTAGCGAGGTTGCATTCTCTTTTTTATTTCCCACTTCTTTTTTACCAAACCAACTCATTTTTAAAAATATATATTCTAATATATAAAATACAACATAAGTTTAAAAACTTTTGTTTTAATTTTTCTTAATGGAACCAACCGAAAGATATTTATTTAAATTTCTTTTATTACAAAAATGCTAGACAAATTTCTTAAAGAAGTTGTGGTGGAAATAGTTGGAAAACAGTATGAAGAAATTGTGGATTTGCTAAACAAGGAAAAATATGTGAATGAATTCATTGTCGCAAAAAAAATGAACTTAACAGTTAATCAAATCAGAAACATTCTCTATAGGCTGTCGGACAACGGCGTTGTTTCTTTCATAAGGAAAAAAGACAAAAGGAAAGGATGGTACACTTATTTTTGGAGGATTGAGATTCTTAAATCCCTGGAATTGCTGAAAGATACAATCGTTAAAAAAATAGGGAGGGTTGTGAACCAAATTTCCATGAGAGAAACCAAGGTCTTTTACGTATGCAGAAAATGCAATATAGAGATGGATGAAGAGAACGCTCTCGTACATGATTTTACATGTCCTGAGTGCGGGAGCATTTTTGAGATAAAGGATGATTCCAAACTTATAAAAGAACTTAGAAAAAATCTTGAAAAATATCAAAGCGAACTGCCTCCGCTTGAAAAAGAAATAAATGTTGAAAAAGAAAAACGAAATAAAAAGAAAGACAAGGAAGTAAAGAAAGAAGAAAAGATAAAGAAAGACAAGAGAGATGCAAAAAGGAAATTAAGAATGAGCTTAAAAATAAAGAAAACTATTCCTCCAAAAAATCCAAGAAAAAAATCCAAGAACAAATCAAAAAAGAAAAGTGCAAAAAAGTCCCCTAGGAGTAAGAGGTAAAATGGCTTTTAGACGTGGCATGTATGGGGGAGAAAATTTTTTTTCGGATTTGAGCGTTACCGCTAAGATTATTTTGATAAATGTGGCAGTTTTTGCGATTTTTTATCCATTGTTTGCATTGAATGTGATTCCTATCGATTACATTGCAATAAAGCCAGGTAATATTCTTGAAGGGAATTATTTATGGACTTTTTTTACAGCAATGTTTATGCACGCCGGATTTTTTCACATTCTTGCAAATATGTTCTCTCTGTTTTTCGTCGGAACCTTAGTTGAGCGACTTGTGGGTGCAAGGAGATACATTCTTTTTTATCTTATTTCCGGAATCTTTGCGTCGTTGTTTTTCGTGGCATCTGTTTTAATTTTTCCGCAGGATATTAATACTTATGCAGTAGGTGCATCAGGGGCATTATTTGGACTTGTGGGAATCTTAATGCTTCTGACTCCTGATTTGCCGGTATATGTTATGCTGATACCCCTTCCGGTGAAGATGAAATATGCAGGACCGGGCATTCTTGCCTTGCTGTGGGTTATTTCCATAATTGGTGATATCCCAATCGGAAATATGGCTCATTTTGGAGGTTTGCTTGCAGGGGTTGTTTATGGAATCTATCTTAAGAATAAATTCCCAAGAAAGACAGGGATGATAAGAAAGCATTTCAGATAATGTTAAAAATGAAATCAAAATCAACAAAATCCAACAACATTGTTTTGGAAAAGTATAAATCCGGTTTTAATTTTTTGCGAGATTCGAGAAAATTTGTTTATTACGCAATAGGAATTTTTTTGTTTTTTTCATTTGTCGGATATTTTATTCCTCCTCCTGAAGCAATTGCCGAAAAAATCTTTGAGATTATTGAACAGATTTTGAAAGAAACAGAAGGATTAAATCAATGGGAGCTCACCCCTTACATATTTTTCAACAATTTGCAAAGCAGTTTTTTTGGAATGGTGCTTGGGATTTTCATTGGAATTTTCCCGATTTTTTCATTAATGATCAACGGATATCTCGTGGGGTTTGTTTCTTCACTTTCAGTTTCAGAAGCAGGGTTTTTTTCGCTGTGGAAACTGCTACCTCACGGAATTTTTGAACTACCTGCACTTTTTATTTCGTTGGGATTGGGGATGAAAATTGCCACTTTTGTTTTTCAGAAAAGGAAACTAGAATCATTAAGAGTATATTTTAAAAATTCACTTACTGTTTTCTTTCTTATTGTTATTCCTTTATTGGCAATTGCCGCAATTATTGAGGGAACTTTGATCTATTTTTTGGGTTGAATTTAAATTGTTGTTTTTTTTGACGGGCTGAGAATTACATTTAAATAGTCCATTTTCTTTTATCTATGTAGGGTAAATTAAATCAGAAAGGAGGTAAAAATGAACGACTGGAAAGTTTGGGCTGCAGGTGTTGGAGGAGTTGTCGCAATTGTAGGACAATTCTGGGGAGCAAACTACTACCTTCCATTAATTGGCGGGGCACTAGCTTTGATATCAGCAATCGGCTCAATGACAAATTAATTTTTTAATATTTTTTTATTTTTATGTCAAGATTGCTGAGCAGAAAATTGTACATCTCAAGAATGCAATCTTGAGCATCCTAAAAACGAGCGTCATACGCATCGTTTTTTTGATAAGAAGATTTTTACCTAAGATTATTTGCAATTTTGAGACTTAGTTTCTAGGGTCTTCAGGATTATAGAAAATTCCGTTTTTCCTGAGCAAGCTTAATCCGATTTCTTTTAATCTTTCCTTTGAAGGTTCTTTAATCTTTTTTTTACTGTCGCTCCAAAGGTGAGTTGGGAAGCAAGTGGTGCAAGTTACAAAATCAAACTCACCCCTTGTTCTGTTCCTTAAAATACCTAATACATTTTTGTCATTAAAGTCAACCGCAATATATCTTTGTTTCATTGAGTCATCGATAAAATGGATATCTCCCGGGTGATTATGGTCTGAGGTATAAACTTCTGCTCCTAGGGAATGGACACAATTTGCGTAAGAAGGGCGAATTCCACAACCCAAATCCATTATTTTTAATCCGCGTAGAATTTTACCTCGGACTAATGGATTTACATCAATATCGTTCGGAGTAATCGAATCATTGTTACTTATATCTTCAAGGAATTTATCAAGCACGGGATGTTCCAACAACTCTAATGTTTTCATCATTTGAAATGATGTTCCGGAAGTGTTATACCAAAATCCATGCCCTAATGACTTACCGATTCCTGTAAATTCCCGGAAGCACGGCATTGTCTTGTAGGTATTTGGAAATCTCTCAAATTCTTTATCTTTCTCTTCTATTTCCAAGGTTAATCTTTCTATGATTTTTCCTTTATCATAGGAATCATTCTCTCTTGAAAATGAAATTTTTCCATTTGCAGATTCAATAACTCTTGCTTGCAAATCCATAAGAACTTTTCAGTTTAGTCCTTTAAAAATTTAATCTCTTAAATCGTTCAGCCCAAGAATTATCAGCAACAATCCAAGAATCATCACAAGCCAGAAAATTCCCCCTTTTAGGAGAATCCATCCTGCGTGAAGAAAATTAAAATCCTTTCCCCAGAAAACCCAGTTGTATGCTGATGAAGCCCAAGCAACATAAATCCCTGCTGTTAGGACAATCAATCCGAGCAATAATTCTACCCATTTGTTCATTGTAAAATTCTCACGGAACTTTTGTTTAAAAGCATTCTTGTTCTGCAAAATAGATTTTTTTTCATACTAAACGCTTTTCTCAATGTGATTCGAATCTTATTACTTTACTTAGTTTTTCTGATTGACGTTCGCTATCACTCACTGATTGATTGAAACTTGATGTAAAATCCTTTAACCAATCCTTATTTCTGTCTCAAAAATTCAAATTTAACCGGGACAGGATACATTTATCAAAGAGTGAGTTTCTTCGGAGATTTGAGACTGGCAAATTCAAACCTAGAAACTCTTAAAAATCATAATCTTTTTGATAAATCATGAAAAAAACAGAAAAAACTTCGAGAGAAGCCATATTCAAAGAATCAGATGAAATTGAAGGAGTTTCAATACGCGGTTACAATTTTGACAACGGAGTTGATTATGATAAAATACTTGACAGTTACTTGTCAACAGGATTTCAGGCAAGCCACTTTGCAAAAGCAGTTGATATAATAAACAAGATGATTGATGAGAAAGTCACAATTTTTCTGGGAGTGACTTCGAACCTCATAACCTCCGGAGTGAGGGATATTGTAAGATACCTTGCAGAAAATAAAAAAATAGATGTCTTAGTAACGACGGCAGGAGGAGTTGACGATGATCTTGTAAAATGTTTCGGAGATTTGAGACTTGGAAAATTCTCGACTTCGGGAGAACTTCTCAGGAAAGAAGGCATTAATCGGACAGGAAATATTTTAGTTCCAAACCAGAGGTATGTAAAATACGAAGAATTTATCAATCCTGTGCTCGAGAAGATTTACAATGAACAAAAATCCACAGGGGATATTCTTTCTGTTTCGGAGTTCATAAAAATTCTCGGAAAGGAGATCAACAATAAAGGGAGTATTCTTTATTGGTGCTGGAAAAACGACATAAAAGTTTATTGCCCGGGAATCACTGACGGAAGCACGGGAGACATGATTCATTTTTTTATGTACAAAAGTCCGGAATTTAAGATGGACGTTGTAAAAGACATACATGACCTCCACGAATTTACGATTACAAGAAAGAAAACGGGAGTCATAATTTTGGGTGGCGGAATTATTAAGCACCATATACTTAATGCTAATTTGATGAGAAACGGGGCAGACTATGCAGTTTACATAAACTCAGGAGAGGAATGGGATGGTGCAGATTCAAATGCCAGGCCGGATGAGGCAGTTTCTTGGGGAAAAATCAAAGACGATAAATCACAGGCGATGAAAGTCCACGGAGACGCGACAATTCTTTTTCCGCTGATTGTTGCCAAGACGTTTGCACGGAAATAAAAGAATTGTTACTTTTTTATAAAGGTAACAAAATAGAAAGATTTATAAATTACTTTTTTCTTGAAAAACCATGGAAGTAATTGAAGGAAAAACGTATCTGAAGGTTCCTCACGAATCTTCATTTGTAACATTTCAGCATCCCCCATTTAGAGGAACGTATGGAAGCGTTGCAGAAGCAATAGACAAGGAAGGACTAAAAAGGCCAAATTCTGCAGAAACAGCTTCGCTGGTTTATGATGCTTTCAAAAATCCAAGAGGAAAGCATGAATCCAAAATAATAAAAATTCTAAAAGACGCATGGTTTTGGGAATTCAATGGAAATCTTTATCTCCCAAAATCAAACGAAGAGATAAATAACGGGGTTCTTTTGGACCTTGATTCTCAAAATCTTAGGCTTGAAAATGGAATATTGAAAATGGACAAAAGCTCATTGATAAAAAGATTGCAAGGAAATGATTCTGATGTTAAATTTGTTCCATTTGGATTCAAGACAGGCGAACAAACTTCAAGAGAATTGGGAAAAAATCCCTACGTTGTTGCAAGATACGGAGAAGAAGGCGCGGAAAAGATTGTAGAGATTGCTGATGAATACAAATCCAAACCATACTTATCTGTTTTTGATTCTGTTGATGAAGAAAAGGTGAGGATGTCTGCTTTGGGCAGGGATTGGAATCTCGGCGGCAGGTTGGATGTCGATGGCGATTGGGATGGGGACGATGTTGGCCATTCATTTGGGGCATGTCCTCAAAAAGAGTAAAACAATTTGGCTCGCCCAAGCAAAATCGAACAACATAAGCAAAATCTTTAAAATGTTCTTATCTCAACCATTTTGTCCCGGAGTTTTGCTTTTCCTTGAGCAAGAAAAGTAAGATGAGGACTACACACCGATTAATAGCACTTAACTTTTTGTTGAGTCATGAAATTCAACTTTGACAGTTAATAACGTTTATATATAACATTTGTGAAAATTGAAAAAGTGGTGATTTACTTTAAATTAATTGGCTATAATGCCCTGTCTGCTTTGAACAGGAATTGGAATCTCGGCAACAGGTTGAATGTCAATGGCAACAATTGGGATGGTAACAATGATGGCCATTCATTTGAAATAGTCTTGATCCGGGACATCATTAAAATGAATATTTGCAAAAATCTTTATCCAGAAATTTACTCAATGAAAAATCTTGTTCTTGCTTGGAAAAAAGCACGCAAGGGCAAGACGAAAAAAGATTACGTTATTATATTTGAGAATGAACTTCCTAAAAACCTAAAGTTACTACATGAAGAATTGAAGAATCAGACATACAAGCCAATTCCCCTTGAGACATTTGTTTTGCGCGACCCAAAAACAAGAAAGATTTCAAAGTCAGATTTCCGTGACAGGATTGTTCATCATGCCTTATGCAATGTTATTGAGTCCATTTTTGACAGGACATTTATTTATGACAATTGTGCAAACAGAAAAGACAGGGGAAATCTGTTTGCAATTCAACAATTCTATAAATTTTTAAAAAAGGTCTCAAGAAACGGAAAGATTAAAGGGCTTTTTAATAGCAATCAAGTAAAAGGATATTGTCTGAAAGCAGACATAAAACATTATTTTCAGGAAGTTGACCATGAAATCTTGCTGAACATAATAAAAAGGAAAATTAGAGACGAAAAAGTAATTTTTCTTGTAAGGAAAATACTTGAGAACCGAAATTCCAAGAGAGAGAGAGAGACGCGGGCTTTTGTATTAAAGAAAAAGGAATGCCTCTTGGAAATTTGACATCACAATTCTTTGCAAATGTTTACTTAAATGAACTTGACCAAT